>ORMF011121212.1_pt1 | contig 12867 bp, 8 predicted proteins | sample 1779871 | NCBI WGS metagenome assembly ORMF01 (sample SAMEA104232316, study PRJEB22302) | groundwater metagenome | biome: forest; feature: aquifer; material: groundwater | place: USA | collected 2011-08-07 | depth 5.4 m | reverse complement strand
TGAGTGCCGCCACCGGCGCCCTGGTCTATGACGGCAAGTCGTCTCGACGGACCCTGACCACCGCCCTGCTCGACGTGGCCAGCCGGGGCGAGCTCGCGTTCCAGCAGGACGAAGCATGGTTCAAGAAGAAGGTCTCGATCCGGACCGACGCCATCCCGGCGTCCAACGACGAGGAGGCAGCACGACGCCGACTCAACGCCCGGCGCCCGCTCGGCGACGCGGAGATGTACGCCCTTGGCCAGCTCCGCCAACTGGCGCCCGCGGACGGAATCCTGGCCGACAGCGACCTGCTCAAGTTCGGGACCAAGGTCGGCCACTTCGACGAGCTGCTCGAGGCGTACGCGGTAGAGCATGGCTGGTTCCGCGAGGCGCCCGGGAAGGCGATGGGGCGCTGGTCCGCGATCGGGGTCGCACAGATCCTTCTCGGTGGCGTCGTCCTTTTCGTGGGCATCCAGATCCCGTTCTCGGGCCTCGTCGTCCTCGGCGGTGGGCTGATCGCGGCAGGGGCCGTCGCCCTCCTGATGGCCCAGCTGATGCCGGCCCGGACGCGTGATGGAGCGATCGTCCAGGCGATGCTGGCGGCCTACCGGCGAACGCTCGAGAAGACGATGGCGCAGGCTCGCTCGATGGGCCAGGTCGTCGACGAGGCGAAGCTCGACTGGCTCCAGACGCCCGACCAGGCGATGGTCTGGGCGACCGCCCTGGGGCTCCAGGACGACGCTGAGCGGGTCCTCGAACGAAGTCGCCAGGACGTCCAGGAGGGCCGCACCAGCAGCTCGATCTGGTTCCCGGTGTGGTTCGGAACCTCGCAGTCGTTCGCCGGCGGCGGCGGCGGAGGGGCGTCCGGGTCGGTTTTCTCGGCCTCGGCCGTGCCCGATTTCGGCGGCATGTTCGGCGCGCTCGGGTCGGTCGGGAACTCGCCGTCATCGTCCGGAGGCGGCGGCGGATTCGGGGGCGGCGGCGGAGGCGGCGGCGGAGGCGGAGCGGGCGGCGGCTTCTAGGTCGCTCGCGTACACTGCCCGGCGATGGGTGCCGTCGAGACCATGGACGACTTCTTCGAGAAGCTCAATGCGGGCGACCGCGAGGGTGCCGTCGCCCTGATGGACGAGAAGACCGAGATGCGCGTTCACGTCGGCGATTCGGTCCAGACCCTGCGCGGCGTGGAGCGGGTCGGCGGCTGGTTCCTGCGCAGCGACCGCGGGCTCAAGATGATCCCCGGCGACGCGCGCGACATGGGCAACACCTACGAGGCTGACATCCTGGTCGTCCGGCCCGGGGCGCCATCCCAGCACCTCGACGCGACCTTCCGGGTCGAGGCGGGCAAGATCACCTCGATCAACCTCGCCCCGCGCTAGCTGGGCGAGGCGCCGCCGGTCGCATCGCTCGAGGTGGCCAGCGGGATGACGATCTGGTCGCCCACCGCGATCTTGTTGGGATCCTTGATCTGCTTGTTGGCGGCGAGCAGCTGATCGATCGTCAATCCGTTGCGCTTGGCGATCTTGAGCAGCGTGTCCCCGGACTTGATGACGTAGACCCTGGAGGTCGGCGCCGGCGTGTCGGTGGGCGCCGCGGACCTGCTGGCGGCCACCGTAGGCGTCGGGGTCGGAGCCGCTCCCCCACCCTGGTTGCCGCCCAGCTTGAATAGGAACGGCAGCGAGAAGACGATCAGCGCGGCGACCGCCAGGGCCAGGGCGAGGACCACGATCCGCGGGAGCGCCGGCAGGCCGATCCGGGTCTTGAGGGTCGGGTACGCCTCATTGCGGCGCGGTCGTTCCCAGGCCGGTCCGGCGGAGATCCTGGTGGCCTGGCGTACTCGCGATGCCGAGACCGTGGGCGGCGGTTCGCTCCTGGTGGCTCGTCGGGCGGCCCGACTGCTCGAAGCCGTGGCCACTGCAGCCGCCCCGGCCAGCGCAGCCGCCCGCTCGCGGTTGGCCCGGTCCTCGGCCAAGGCTCGCTCGAGCTCGTCGTCCGGGTCGCGGTCGGGCGGCGCATCCGGGTCGCGCGGCGCAGGCACTTCCTGGAGCCAGCGAGAGGATGACAGCCCGGCGGCGGCCGCCGCCTCATCGGTCTCGGAGCCGGGCGCGCGGCCGGACAGGAACGGCGGCGCTCCAGGCTCGTTGCGGCCGGCTCCGGGTGGCGGTTCGACCCACGGCGGCGGCGCCGCCCAGTCGCGGTGCGGATTGCGCTCGGAATGGAGGTCGAAGGGTTCGTCCGCTTCGTCGGGGTGACCCTTCTCGGGTCCCGCTGCGCGGCCAGGGTCATCGGGATGCTCGGCCGGAGACTCGTCGATCGGCCAGCCGTCGCCGGCCGGAGCCGCTTCTGGCGGCACCGGCTCGTCCGCGTCCGGGTTCGGCCGAACGTCCGGGTCGTCGGTCCTGGCGGCAGAACCGGAGACTCGGGCCCGGGCGGCTTCGCGTCGTGCCCAGTCCTGGAAGGTCGGGCAGGCCGCGAAGCCGGTCGACAGGCAGAACGCCTGCTGATGAGCGATCGCGCGGGGCGCCGGCCGGACCTCGGCGTAGCAGCGGTGCCGATGGTCCGGGACATCGGCTCGCGCGTCCCGATCGTCGACGAATGCGACGAACGGACAGGCGATCGCGCCGGCGTCCTGGGCGGTGCGCTCCGACATCCCGGCGATGATACCCGCCTCACCAGCCCGACTGGCTACCTGGCGGCGGGCTATTCGCCGGCCTGGCCCGGCTTGAGGGCGGTCAGGATCGATTGCTCCATGACCAGGATCCGCTTCTCCAGCGCGGCCACACTGGTGAGGATCTCGGTGTTGCCGCGGAGAAGCTGTTCGTTCTGCTTCTCCTCCACGTCCGCCTCGGCAGCCGCGTGTTCGAGGGTCATCCGATCGCGGATCGATGCCCGGTTACCGGCCAGCAGGATCAGCGGCGCCGAGTAGGCGGCCTGCGTGCTGAAGGCCAGGTTGAGGAGGATGAACGGATACGGATCAAACGGACGGGTCAGGAGCAGGATGTTGCCAACCAGCCAGATGCTGACGATGACCGTCTGGACGATGATGAATCGCCAGCTGCCCATGAACCCGGTCACCCGATCGGCGATCCGGGCGCCCATCGGCGCATCGTCGAACAGCGCCTGATTGACGGGGTGCGCAGACCTCGCCATATGACCGCCTCCTTCGCCGCGTCAGCTCCCTCGCGGGCAGTATGCGTCCATCTACGCCGCCAGGCCCGCCCTGGGCGACTGGATCGATCGTCCGCGGTGGTTTATCGTTCCGGCAGGCTCGCGGTGGACTGGCCGGCTGGCCGCCACACGCACGATTGACAGCGATGAGCCGATAGGCTCGGAGGTTCACGGGATGGACAAGAAGGCCAAGAACCCGAAGAAGCCGAAGCAGACCAAGAAGGCCGGCGGAGCCGCCAAGACCCAGTAGCCGGCGGCTCCTCCCGGGGCAAGTTTGACGGGAGAGGAGATAGGGACCGCCCCTCCGACGCGCGCCCGGACGGGCCTCGTATCGTTTGCCCTCCAGCGGCGACTACTCCGTCTGCTGCGCAATAAGGGCGTCGAGGGCCGCGAGGAGCCGCGGCCCTTCATCTTGGGCCCACGTGCCCGCCTCTGGGGCAACCTCGACTCCGTGCGCGGCACGATTCCCCAAGTCGACGAGACGAAGGAGTGCCTCCGCAACGGGGTATGGAAGGACCCCTTGGCGCGTCAGAAGGTCGATCATGCGGCGGGTCGAATTTCGTGGCGGCCCGGCGATGTCAGCGGTACCCGCGAGGCTGGTTAGTCTCCGCTCGATCTCGATTCGCAGGGCCACAAGCGCCAAGTTTGGATCCATTGAAGATGTCGGGAGCATTGCAGTCGAGCCTGTCTCAGCCGCTTTGGGTGCCCCATCCACGCCGGGCGACGAAGCGACTGCGGTCTGCAGCCCCCTGATTGCCGTCTCACCGACGGAAGCCACGGTCTGTCCGCTGATTTCCTGGAGGCTGAGCGGCCCGAACGTGAATCCGTATCGACCCAAGAGGACCCGCTGGGTAACCCCGGCAGTTACAAAGGCCGCCAGTAGAGCGACGCCGAGCTCCAGGAGGAACCAGACGGGAGGAGTCACCAATCGGTCGAGGAGTCCCGGCTCCGCGCTCGAGGTTTCGGTCGTCGTCTCGGTTGTGGTAGTCGGCGGACCGGCCGACGCTGCGCCGGTTGCACCGTGGACTTCGGTGGTCTTGACCGTCGTGGATACGGCCTGTTTGTCTGGCCTTCCAGCTCCGGTGGCAGCGTAATAAGTGATCCCGATCAACGACACGACCGCCACGAGGATGAACACGGCCAGCGCAATCGCAGATGCGGCCCTAGGAGAGACCAAGCCCCACTGACCAGAGATCGGCGGCGGATCGGACGCAGTCATTACCACGGACTATGGCACGCCGGAAAGGAACGATGAGGTCGCCGATTGAACGGCGGGCTTCTCGACCGGCCTGACGAAGTGGCTGGCTCATGAGTCGTCGGCGGCAGGCCCACATTGCGCGATGTGGAGAACGGTGGACGCCTGGCCTAGTGACGGACCTCGGACATGGGGCCGCTCAGCCCGAGAGCGTGATCCTTTGGTGGCTTGCATATGCGGACGGGCCTGATCCCCTGTTAGGTATGCTCGCCTCAGCGAGGCATGTATGCCGATGAGGGCTCGATGGACCAGCCGCAGCTCACCTGGATCGCCAACTACATCTGGGGGATCGCTGACGATGTCCTCCGCGACCTCTACAAGCGCGGCGAGTACCGCGACCTGATCCTGCCAACCGCGGTGCTGCGACGCCTCGATGCAGTTCTCGAACCGACGAAGGCCGCGGTCCTCGAGATGAAGGTGGCGCTTGACGCTGCCGGGATCGTCAACCAGGAGCAAGCTCTGCGGCAGGCCGCTGGCCAGGCGTTCTACAACACGTCGCGCTTCACATTGCGCGACCTCCGCGCCCGGGCCAGTCAGGCTCAATTGAAGGCCGACTTCGAAGCCTATCTGGACGGGTTCTCGTCGAATGTGCAGGACATCATCGACAACTTCGACTTCCGGCATGAGGTGCCTAAGCTCTCCAAGGCAGACGCACTCGGGTCATTGATCGAGAAGCTCGTCTCGCCAGACGTCAATCTCAGTCCTTACCCAGTCCACAACGGTGACGGATCGATCAAACATCCTGGCCTGGACAACCACGGGATGGGGACGATCTTCGAAGAGCTTGTGCGTCGATTCAACGAGGAGAACAACGAGGAAGCTGGTGAGCACTGGACTCCTCGGGACGCCGTGAGACTCATGGCCAATCTGGTGTTCTTGCCGATAGCGGACCAGATCGAGTCAGGGACGTACCTCGTGTATGACGGGGCCTGCGGGACAGGCGGCATGCTGACGGTTGCGGAGGAGACACTTCAGCAACTTGCGGCCGATCGGGGCAGGGAGGTCGCCACCCACCTATATGGACAAGAAATCAGTGACAAGACCTACGCGATAGCAAAGGCCGACTTTCTCCTCAAAGGCGAAGGAGAGGCGGCTGACAACATTGTCGGCGGACCCGAGTACTCGACCCTCTCGAACGATGCATTCCCATCGCGCGAATTTGACTTCATGCTCTCCAATCCGCCATACGGCAAGAGTTGGAAAAGCGATCTCGAGCGGATGGGTGGCAAAGTGGGAATCAAGGACCCCCGATTCGTGATCCAGCACGATTCGGACCCCGAGTACTCGCTAATCACCCGTTCGAGCGACGGGCAGATGATGTTCCTTGCCAACTTGCTCAGCAAGATGAAGCACGAGACCAGGCTTGGCAGCCGAATCGCCGAGGTCCACAACGGTTCGTCGCTCTCAACGGGCGACGCCGGCCAAGGTGAGAGCAACATCCGCCGCTGGATCATGGAAAACGACTGGCTCGAGGCCATCGTCGCGCTGCCTATGAACATGTTCTACAACACCGGCATCGCGACCTACATCTGGGTCATGACCAATCGCAAACCCGAACATCGGCGCGGCCTGGTGCAGCTCATTGACGCGACCAAATGGTTCATGCCGCTCCGGAAGAACCTCGGCATGAAGAACTGCGAGCTGTCGGACCAAGACATCTCCCGAATCTGCGACACATTCCTTGCTTGCGAGGAGACCGAGCAATCGAAGATCTTTCCCAGCGCAGCCTTTGGCTACTGGAAGGTCACAGTCGAGCGACCGCTGCGCGTCAAGGGCATCGACCCAAACCGAGCCTACGGTCCGGCCGACATCAGGGCGCTCAAGGGCGCCGGAGAGCGTGACCCTGCCGCTCCAGCCGTCATCAACAGGGTTCATAAGCCCGGCAAGCTCGGGCCTGATCCAATCCATGGCTTATTCGAAGCGATCATCGACGGCACGAAGTGGACGGTTGAGTACGAGCCCGATGGCGACCTGCGTGACACCGAGCAGGTGCCGCTCCTCGAGCCCGGCGGAATCGACGCCTTTATCCGCCGTGAGGTTCTGCCGCACGCTCCTGGCGCTTGGTACGACTCTTCGAGTATCAAGATCGGCTACGAGATCAGCTTCAATCGGTATTTCTTCAAGCCGGCGCCGTTGCGAGTGCTCAGTGAGATCCGAGCCGACATCATCTTGCTCGACAAGGAGTCCAAGGCCGTACTCGGTGAGCTCGTCGGGGAGATCGACGCGTGACGAGTGGTCTCCGCCCGTATTCCGGCTATCGGCCGTCCGGCCTGAAATGGGTGGGCGACCTGCCAGAACACTGGAGCATCGAGAGGGCCAAGTGGCTGTTTCGAAAGATGGAGCGACCGGTTCGAGAAGGCGATGAGGTTGTCACGTGTTTTCGCGACGGCGTCGTCACCTTTCGAAGGAATCGACGCGTCACAGGCTTCACCGAGTCGCTCAAAGAGATCGGCTACCAAGGGATCCGTCGTGGCGACCTTGTCATTCATGGTATGGATGCCTTTGCGGGTGCGGTCGGTGTTTCCGACTCCGACGGCAAAGGCACGCCCGTCTACTCCGTGTGTGCCCCGGCTCCAGGCGTTAACCCTCATTACTATGCTTTCGTCGTCCGAGAGATGGCCCGAAGCGAGTGGATCTTGGCCCTTGCTAGGGGCATTCGGGAACGGTCAAGCGAGTTTCGGTTTGGCGAGTTTGGGTCGCAGCGAGTACCGCTACCGCCACACCTGGAGCAGGTGGCCATCGTTCGCTACTTGGGGCAGGCGGATCGGCGCCTCCGTCGGTACACCGCGACCAAGAAGAAGATCGTCGGACTGCTCGGTGAGAGGCGCCAAGCCGTCATAGACCGCGCTGTGACTCGCGGGGTCGGGTCCGGCCATGACCTTCAGCAACTCGGATCGGCCCCAGCGGTCCAAGTGAAGTCTGGATGGGAGACCTCGAGGCTTTGGACGGTCGCAAGCCTTCGATCTGAGAAGAACCGTCCTAACCTGGCATTGCTGTCGGTATTTCTGGGCCGCGGCGTCATTCCTTACGGCGATGGTGGCGGCCAGGTCCACAAGCCCAGTCTTGACCTCTCCGGGTATCAAGTCGTGTACCCCGGCGACCTAGTTCTCAACAACCAGCAGGCCTGGCGCGGATCGGTCGGCGTATCCAGATACCACGGCATCATCAGTCCGGCGTACGTGGTCTTGAGGCTGTCTTCGAAACTTGACCCTCGCTTTGCCGCCCATCTGTTCTCATCTCGATCGGTAGTCGCCCAGTACGTGACATCTTCGAAAGGCGTCGGTGATATTCAACGAGACCTCTATGTGCCGTGGTTGAAGAACATCAGGATCCCAATCCCGCCCCTCGAGGAGCAGGTCGCTATTGCCAATCATCTCGATCTTCGGCTGGCCGACGTCATCCGCGAGGTTCGCCAATCGGAGAAGGAGATCGAGCTCGTCCAGGAGTTTCGCCGGCGCCTCGTATCCGATGTGGTAACTGGGAAACTCGACGTTCGCGAGGCTGCCACGCAGTTGCCAGACTGGAACGAAGAGCTAGACGTGCTCGTCGGCGACGAACCGGCCCTAGATGACCAAGCCGGCGGTGAGCTCGAGGCTGAAGAAGCCGCCGATGAGGGCGACGGGTGACCAGCGATACGAGCGAGAAAGGCCTTGAGAGCCTGATTGTGGCGTCGCTTACTGGCCAGATTGCGCCCCTTGAGTCGGGTGGGGGTGCATTCGAAACCCGTGGACCCTACGGCCGTGGTTGGATCCTCGGTGATCCCCATGACTTCCTTCGGGAGTCGGCGGTCGATCTCGCCCAGCTCAGTGCCTTCCTGCGTGACACCCAGATTGATGTGGCTGACGCGATGGGCCTCGAGGATGACGGGCCGACCGGGCGCAAATTGCTTGATCGACTGCAGGGCGAGATCAGCAAGCGCGGGGTGATTGACGTTCTGCGCCACGGGGTGAAGCACGGGGCGCACCAGGTCGACTTGTTCTACGGCACCCCATCTCCGGGCAATCGGGTCGCTGCGGAGCGCTACGCGCAAAACCGCTTCAGCGTCACCCGGCAGCTCCGATACAGCCGAGACGAGACGCAGCTGGCACTCGACCTCGGCCTATTCCTTAACGGTCTTCCGGTCGCAACCTTCGAGCTGAAGAACAGTCTGACCAAGCAGACCGTTGCGGATGCCATCGAGCAGTATCAGCGCGACCGTGATCCACGGGAGCGTCTGTTTGAGTTCGGGCGTTGCATGGTCCACTTCGCCGTCGACGACAGTGAGGTGCGGATGTGTACGCATCTACAGGGCAAGGCCTCGTGGTTCCTCCCCTTCAATCTTGGTTGGAATGACGGAGCCGGCAACCCGCCGAATCCGGACGGGATAAAGACCGACTACCTCTGGAAGCAGGTACTCACCCGCGAAGGCCTGACCGGCATCCTCGAGAACTACGCCCAAGTGGTCGAGGAGAAGAACCTCCGGACCGGAGTCAAGAAGGCCATCCAGATCTTCCCCCGCTACCACCAGCTTGACGTCGTACACCGGCTGCTTGCTGATGCGAGGTCGAATGGGGTAGGCCGGCGCTACCTGATCCAGCACTCCGCTGGTAGCGGCAAGTCGAACTCCATCGCTTGGCTTGCCCACCAGATGATCAACCTACGCAAGGATGACGCGCATGTATTTGACTCGATCATCGTCGTAACTGACCGCAGGATCCTTGACCAGCAGATCCGCGACACAATCAAGCAATTCGCCCAAGTGGGCGCAACCGTGGGCCATGCCGAGGACTCTGGCGACCTCCGGAAGCTGATCGAGGACGGCAAGAAGATCGTTATCACGACCGTCCAGAAGTTCCCATACGTCCTCGACGAAATCGGGAATGAGCAGCGTGCTCGAACCTTCGCGATCATCATCGACGAGGCCCACTCAAGCCAAGGCGGCAAGACCTCGGCTGCTATCTCGAGGGCATTGTCCGCCGTGGGAGCGGCCGAGCCCGACGAAACCCCCGAGGACGTGATCAACCGCCTGATGGAGTCGCGCAAGTTGCTACCGAATGCGAGCTACTTCGCCTTCACGGCGACGCCCAAGAACAAGACGCTCGAGATCTTTGGTGAACCGTTCGAAGTGGGTGGGCAGGTCAAACACCGACCGTTCCACAGCTACACCATGAAACAGGCCATCCAGGAGGGCTTCATCCTGGACGTGCTGAAGAGCTACACACCAGTCGCGAGCTACTACAAGCTCGCAAAGAAGATCGAGGGCGATCCAGAGTTCGACACCAAGCGGGCCCAGAAAAAGCTCCGCCGGTACATCGAGAGCAATGACCACGCCATCCGGCTCAAGGCCGAGATTATGGTCGACCACTTCCACGAGCAGGTCCTCGGGCTAAACAAGATCGGCGGCGAGGCCCGAGCGATGGTGGTCACCGGAGGCGTCGAGCGCGCGATCCAGTACTACCACGCAATTCGCGGGTACCTCCTGGAGCGCAAGAGCCCCTACGAGGCGATCGTGGCGTTCTCCGGGGAGCACGACTACGGCGGGGTGCAGGTGAGTGAAGCATCACTGAATGGGTTCCCGAGCAGCGCCATCGCCGACCGAATCGCGGAGCACCCATACCGCTTCCTGATCTGCGCGGACAAGTTCCAGACCGGGTATGACGAGCCGCTGCTCCACACGATGTACGTCGACAAGGTGCTATCAGGGATCAAGGCAGTGCAAACGCTGTCACGACTCAATCGGGCGCACCCGCAAAAACACGACGTCTTCGTGCTCGACTTCCTCAACGACACCGAAACGATCGCGTCGGCATTCGCTGATTACTACCGCACGACGATCCTCTCGAACGAAACCGACCCAGACAAGCTGCACGATCTGAAGGCGGAACTCGATGCTCCCGAGGTCTACTCCGAGGCGGAAGTGGCGAGGCTCGTTGAGCTCTATCTCGGCGGGGCGGATCGCGATCAACTCGACCCGATCCTCGACGCCTGCGTCGCGAACTACAAGGAGCAGCTCGACGAGGATGGACAGGTCGGCTTCAAAGGCAAGGCGAAGGCGTTCACGCGCTCATACGACTTTCTAGCATCGATCCTGCCGTATACGAATGCTGACTGGGAAAAGCTCTCGATCTTCCTGAACTTCCTCCTGCCGAAGCTGCCAGCGCCGGTCGACGAGGACCTCGCCCAAGGCATCCTTGAAGCCATCGACATGGATAGCTACCGGGTCGAGAGGCTGGCGGCGGTCAAGTTTGAGCTCCCCGACGATGACGCGGAGATCGAGCCGATCTCGACAGCGGGCGGTGGCCTGTCGGTAGAGCCGGAGCTGGATCGCCTGTCCAACATCCTGGCGGCCTTTAACGACCAGTTCGGCAACATCGCCTGGACGGACGGCGACCGCGTCCACCAGTTGATCACCGAAGACATCCCGAGTCGCGTCGCGGCCGATGGCGCCTACCAGAACGCCATCGCAAACTCGGACAAGCCAAACGCCCGGATCGAGCACGATAAGGCGCTAGGCCGCGTCATGACCGCGCTACTGAAGGACGACACCGAACTCTTCAAGCAGTTCAGTGACAACGAGTCGTTCCGGCGGTGGCTGACCGACACGGTGTTTAACCTGACGTTTCAGGATCCGCGCCCAGGGACTTGAGCACCTCCCACCACCTCGGGTGTGGGCGCCGCTCACCTCGCAGAAGGGCCTTGCAGTACTGGCGCGAGAGCCCAGTGGTCGCGGCCAGCTGACCGGCGGTCAGTCCTGCCAGGGAAGGAAGCACCTCATTCTCAAACGAAGACACCTCGGTGCCTGCGGGGTGCGCCCGCTCCCACTCGCGGTTCGCGAGCTGTGCTGCTTTGACCTTTGCGCCGCGGACCAACCCGGCCTGCCCCCGATCCCGGGCTTCTGGCCGGCGGCCCGCAGCGCAGTCAGCCGAGCGGCGCCAGCAGCCGCAAAGTCGCGTCGCTGCCCGTCGATGGCGGACGACCAACAGGCGCCGCAGAGCTTTCTGCCGGCGTTCGTGACAGGCGCCCCGCATCGCTCGCAGTGCGACGCCCGCCGTTTCGCGGGACGAGGCCGCCCGACTGGCGGGCGGGGGGGAAAGGCCTCTGGACCTCGTCGACCGGCCGACCGGTTCGCCCCGGTCAAGGGCGTCGGAGAACCGCGATGAAGGCGATCGCTCCCCTCGAGGATGAACTTGGCAACCTGCTCAACGACCGGCCCGAGCGAACGCGACCACACGGGACCAGTCTCTGCGAGCTGATGCGTCATCGGCTCTAGGAGCCGACACGCTCCTTGGCGAGTTTCGTGGAAGTCCGCCGCTCGAAAGACCTGCTGCTCTAGGATCTCAAGGACGTACGCGTCGACCTGCGGCCGCACGGCTTCGATCACGTCGAGCGCGAGGGAGTCACGCGCCTTGAGATCCGCATGAAGGACACCGAGGCCCGGATCGAGGCCAATGGCCAGACAGGCGATTCGGGCCTCTGACTCGAGGATCGCGTACAGGTAGTTGAGGATGGCGTTCGCTGGGTTGGCGGCGAGTCGTGGGTTGCCGGTGAGGGGTGATCGCCGGACCCCGAAGGTCAGCCATTTCGCTGGGACACGAGGCGCATCGCGCCGCGTGAACCGGACCGTCACGTCGGTCCAGGCCGCCCAATAGGCGAGGGCCGCCTGCGCCTCGGCGAGCCGGAGCTCGTCACGGGAGGTGGCGACAGGCAGCCGCGCGGCGGCCCGGGCCATCTCCGCGACGGTCGAGACCGTCGGCCGAATCTGTGAAGGATGTCGAGCGAGGGTCTCAGCCTGGCCCGCCACCTTTTCCGCCAGTAGCCGACGCGCAACGTCCTGGCCAACAGCCGTGTCGATCGCGAGTGCCTGGGCGCGGCGGAGCCGCGGGTCGTCGCGGCCGAGGCCTCCCGAGGCGACCAGCAGCCGTCCGTCGGGATCGAGCTGCACGAATGAAACGCCGACGTCGGCCAGCCAGCGCATCGCGTCCAGGGTGACAAACCCTGTGTGGCCAATAAGGACGAGGCGGCGGAGTCGCGACGTGGCCCGCGAGAACCGGGACCGGCGTCGGAGTGGTCCAATCCCATCAGCAATGATCAGGTGGCCGCGCTCGACCTTGACCTCGATGCCATAGCCATCGACGACACAGACGCCGCTCGCGGTCACGGTCAATGGCTTGGGCGTAGGCTGGGAGTGCATTCGGAGTCCTTTCCGTGTGCCATGGCCCCGGATCGCGTCAACGGTCGCGGGGCCGTTTCGTCCCTATCCGCCCTGAAGGCTCACCTCGGATCGCCGATCGATGTCGAGGACAGCGAGACAGAGGACCTGATCCTCGAGCGGGATGGCGTCGAGGGGGTTTGGCGCTGGCGCGTAGTGGGATGGGATGAACTCGCGGGCCATCGCGTACCAGCCCATTGCCCAGGCGTCGATTCGGGAGAGCTCGACCTCGCTGATCAGGTCCGCCCACTCCTTCACGGGCGGGAGCCTGCGGCGTTGG
>ORMF010363390.1_pt1 | contig 12867 bp, 6 predicted proteins | sample 1779871 | NCBI WGS metagenome assembly ORMF01 (sample SAMEA104232316, study PRJEB22302) | groundwater metagenome | biome: forest; feature: aquifer; material: groundwater | place: USA | collected 2011-08-07 | depth 5.4 m | reverse complement strand
GGGGTGCGCCGATCCACGCCAGGCGCGCGCGGCTCGGACCATCGCGGCAAGGTTCTCGCGCGGCGCGGCGGGCGGCACTTCGCAGCCGGAGCCGAGGATGAAGCCGCCGTTTGCGCCCGCGTCCACGAGGGCCGCGTGCGAAGCGGCCGCCACCTCCGCCGGTGTGCCTTGCCAGAGGACGGTGACGGGATTGAGGTTCCCCATCAGGCAAACGCGCTGGCCGACTCTTTGTTTGGCGGCGCGCAGGCTGACCTTGGAATCCAGTTCGAGGATGTGCGCGCCCGTGTCGGCCATCAATTCCAGCACCGGAGTCATGTCGCCGCAGATGTGAAGGAGCGTCGCCGCGCCGGCTTTCTCAGCGAGGGGATTCAGCGTCTCGAAGAATCGCCTTTCCGACGGCCACGCCCATTTCCGATACATCGCCGGCGAAATCATGTCGATGGACGCGAGTGAATCACCGGCTTGGACGAGGTGCGCGCCGGCGGCGAGACAGGCTTTCGCGAACCCGATGAGGGCCTCGGTGGTCACGTCCATCAAGTGGTGAAGCGCGCGCTCGGCGTGACTGCCAGGCTCGCGCTCAGCCAAGGCCAGTTCGAGGAGGAATCGTTCTGTGCCCAGCAGGTGCGAGGCGAGTGAGAACGGCCCCGTGCCCGGCGCCCGCACGGCCACTTGACCGCCGGTCTTCTCCGCGAGCCGCGCGATGGCTTCGAGATAGACCGGCATGCGGCCGTCCTTGTGCGGATCGGGCACCTGTAGTCTGAAGATGTCCTCGAGTTCGTGGACGGCTGGCGTCTTCAGCGTGGGCGTGCTGTCGGCGTAATGCTCGACCTCCACGCCGAAGCCCTCGGCGAGGTAGTAGTTGTCGGACTGCGCGACGACGGCGTCCTGACCATAGACTTCCCAGGCGCGGAGTTGCGCCTCGGCCATGAGCCTGCCCGAGCGGCAATACTCACCGATGGACACGCCGGCGACGCGCGCGCCGTGGTTGCCCAGGTACGGAGCGACTGGAATGAAGTCCGGCTGGCCACGCCGCGCGGCGCACTGGATGCGCTGGAGCGAAGTCATGCTGTCTTGTTCACACTGTGCTCGCTGCAAGCGTGGCTGAAAGGGTTACAATTGTTACACCATCAGCCGCGCGCGACCGTGATACATGGCGAGGATATTCTCCGGCGGCACGTCAGGCTGGAAGAGATGCGCCGGCCCGAGGATGTAGCCGCCGCCCGCGCCGAGCACTTCGGAGTAGTGGCGCGCGGTCTGAGTGACTTCCGCTGGCGTGCCGAAGGGGAGGAGCCGTTGCATGTCGATGCCGCCGTGAAAGCAGAGCTGGTCGCCGAAGTCGGCTTTGAGGCGCTCGGGCGCCATGTCCGGGCTGCAAGGCTGAATGGGATCGAGCACGTCCACGCCGAGCGCGATCAGCTCCGGGATGAAGGGCCGGATCGCGCCGCAACTGTGATACAGCACCCGCCCGCCCAAGCCGTGGATGCGGTCGATCATCGCCTTCAGATACGGCGCGACGAACGCGCGAAACATCGCCAGCGAGATCAGCGGCCCCTTTTGCGAGCCGAGATCGCTGATGAGCAGGTAGAGGTCGATGCGACCGTTCGTAGCCTCCGCCGCGCGCGTGTAGTCCTCGAGATAGAAGTCCGTGAACTTGCGGCAGAGGAAGCGCACCCACTCAGGCCGCTCGACCAGATCGACGAAGAACTCCTCCCAACCGCGCACGAGGGCGGGGCGCTGCCACACGTCGGCGAAGCCATAAACGAGCGCGAATTCGTCGTGGGTCCGGGCTTGTGCGGTGAGCGCGGAGTGATCGAAGCAATCCGGCGTCGGCCACGGGAACGCCTCCAGTTCGGCGAAGCCTTGCGCCCCGGCCAGTGCGCCCTTCACATCTTCGCGCATCGGTCCCCAAGGCGTCGGTCGGTAAACGTAGCGCTCGCCCCAATAGTTTTGGAAGAGGCCCTCACCGACCTCTCGTTCCGGCGGCGTCTGCGCATCGAGATGGCGCACGTCAATTTCAAGCTCGCGCAGCAGCCGCTCCTTGTCCGCGTAGCCGACGTGTGCGAACAGCCGATTCCACGTCGCTTCCTCCGCCCAGAAGTCGCACGGCGTGCGGTCCGGCTGCTGGCGGGCCAAGGCGCTCAACACTCGTTCGCGCGGAGTCATGTGTGCGCCACCTTCTCGCAGACGCACGGCGTGCGGGTCATTGACGTAGCTCAATCGAGCGGGCCTCATGCACGGGCGGGCGAGGCGCCGCGTTTCCGGAACTTTCCGCGGCGCACACTTTCTTCTCCTCTTTTTCCCTGGACCTGCTTAGGCTTTGCTCGCCCCTGGGAATCACGCTTGGGGACGAATGTTGTACACGACCAGTCTGTGGCCGCTGCTGGGACGCAGGTGCGTCGGGCTGCGCCTTTGCGGGGCGAGGCCGCCGAGCCGCGGCGATGACCGCTTTGAATCACGCGATGACTGAACTCTCCAATCTCGACTATGCACTGTAGAAAACTCCTTCTTCGGCTCGTGGCCGCGTTGTGGCTGACGAGCGTTTCCGCGTGGGCCGCGCCGCTGAGCACGGCTTTCACCTATCAAGGCGTGGTGGAAAGCAACGGCCAGCTCGCGGATGGCCTTTACGATTTTGAGTTCCGGCTCTTCGACGCTGCGAGCGACGGCGCGCAAATCGGCAGCACGGTGTCGCAGGAGGATGTCGCCGTCGAGAAGGGCTTGCTGACCACGACGCTGGATTTCGGCGGCGTCGCGTTCACAGGCCAGGGACGCTGGCTCGCGATCGCGCTGCGGCCGGGCAACAGCACCGGCGTTTACACGACGCTCGCGCCGCGGCAGCCGCTGCTGGCCACGCCCTACGCGCTCTACGCGCTCACGCCAGCCGGGCCGCCAGGGCCAAAAGGCGACAAGGGCGATCCCGGTCCGATTGGTCCGATCGGTCCGACCGGTCCGACCGGTCCCGTCGGTCCGGCAGGTCCCCCGGGCGACACCCACTGGCAAACGGTGGCCGACGACCCTGACAGCATCTTCTTCAACAACGGCAACGTCGGCATCGGCACCGCGACTCCAGGCTCGACTCTGGACGTGCGCGGGTCCGCTTTCGTGCAGGACACCATCGCCATGACCGCCGCCGATCTGCCGATGATCGTCCGCGGCTGGGACCCGTTCTTGAGTGGCTCGAAGACTGGCCTGGGCCGCTGGGGATTGTTCATGGAGCCGTCGTACTTGGTGATCGGCATTCCCGCGATCCGAGACCGGTTCTTCCAAGTCGCGCGCTTCGTCAGCGACGGGTCGCGCCTTCCGCTGATGACCGTGGATCAAACCGGCAACGTCACCATCGCCGGCACGCTGACGCAGGGGAGCGACCGCGACCAGAAGCAGGCGATCAGCGCGATCGAGCCGCGCGAGGTGCTCGCGAAGGTCGCCGGCCTGCCCCTCAGCCAATGGAGTTACAAGGACGATCCGGCCACGCGGCACATCGGGCCGATGGCGCAGGATTTCCACGCCGCGTTCGGCGTAGGGGCCGACGACAAGCACATCGCGACGATCGACGCCGACGGTGTGGCGCTCGCCGCCATCCAGGCGCTGCACGGCTTGGTCAAGGAAAAGGAACAGAAGATCTCCGCGCTGGAGGAGCAGAACCGCGCGCTCGACCGACGGCTGGAAGCCTTGGAAGAACTCGTGCGACAGGTGGCAACGCCAAGCCAAGTCGGGAGCCGATGATGAACGCTTCGCAGTGTCAGACCAGGGGAGCGCGCAGCTTGAGCGAACTGCTTCGTCCTCGTCCTTCGTCCTCGTCCTCGTCCTCGAAACGAGTGGCGTGGAGTTCGAGGACGAAGGACGAGGACGACGACGAGACGGTCGGTTGCGGCGGAGCTACGCCGCGGCTGCCCTGGCTTGGGCGATCGTGGTTCGTGCTGTTGCCACTGCTCTTGCCGCTGAGCTTGTGGGCGCAGCCGTTCAGCGCCGACTGGCATCGCGCGGGCGCACCGGGCGGCGCGAGCAGCAGCGCGGCCCAGCGGGTGAGCGGCTCGGCGGGGCAGGCCGAGGCTGGCGTGATGAGCGGTGGCGGCTATCGGATCAGAGGCGGCTTCTGGTCCGGCCTCCTCGCGCGCGGTTACGGCACGCCGCAACCCTTCCCCACTTCGGTTGCGCTTTCGCCCGACCGTGGCTTCGCGGGCCAGACTTTCACGGCCAGCGGCAAGGTCGCTCCCGGCTCACCTGGCGTGCGCATCTTGTGGGATGACGGCAAGACCACGCTGGGCTTGGCCGAGAGAGCCGTTGACCCTGACGGCTCGTTCAACGTGCAGCTCCAAGTCCCAGCTCGCGCCGCGCCGGGCCCGGTGAGCCTCGTCGCGCTCCCGTCCAACTCGCAGGGCGCGGACACCAGCTCAGCCGCGTTCACGGTGGAAGCCGCGCCCGCAGGCAGTCTCTCTGGCCGCATCGCGGGCAACGGCGGCGCGACGCCCGTGCCCAACGCGAACGTCCGCCTCCTCGATCCGCGCGGCTTTCCCATCGCTTCGACGACGACCGATGCACAAGGCAATTACACCTTCGCCGGCCTCTTGCCGGGCGACTATTTGGTCGCGGCGAACAAAGATGGCTATTTCGTCCCGGCCGAGCCGACCACCGTGCCGGCCGGCGGCCAGGGCATCAACACGCTTCAGCCCGTCCCACTGGAGAACCTGCCCGTGCCCGCAGTCGTCACGTTCGTCGGCGGGCTTGCCTTGCCGTTCGACGCCTTGAAGGGCTTCAAATATCCCGTCCTCGTCACCGATCAGATCAGCGCCAAGAACACCGGCGTGATCGCGAGTTTCGGTTCGCTGCCACCCGAAGCCGGCGCGGTGCGCGTGCGTTTCTGGGCCGACGCGACTTTCCCCGAGACCACGCCGCAGAAGGACCGCGCGGTGTTGTTCGAGGTGCTCGATGCCGCGGGCACGGCGCTCTGGAAAGTCAAGAAGACCGTCCTCACGCCGGTCTTCGCCAGCGAGCCGCTCTTCAACTACCCGGCCTACACGAGCGCCACGCCCACGCTGATTCAGGCCGATATGAACGTGAGCGCCTTTCCGCCGGGCGAGGTGTACTTGCGCGCGACGCCATTCATCGGCAACCAGGCCGGCTACGGCAAGCTTTACACCATCGAGATGGCCGACTTGGCGGGCCGCTGGTTTCGCCCGTGGGTGAAGCTCACGCCCGATCCGCAAACGGGCCTTCCGCTTCGCTTCAATTCCTCGAGCGGCTCCCTCACTTACATCTTCAACGGCGCGCTGCCGAACTCCGCCACGCTGCCGTTCAAGCTCGACATCCCCGTGCCCGTCTTCGACTACACGTTCAAGAATCAGCTCAGCGTCGGCGTGGAAACGATGCAGGAAGTCTTTGTCGCCGCGCCGGGGGAAGGCCTCCGACCGGGGGCCATCAAGCCCAAGCTCAAGACCAACGCGAAATTGATGAGCCAGGATGTCTTCGACAACGCGTGGCCTTACCAGCCCGTGCTCGACGCGAGCGGGCAGACCGTGGCCTGGCAGATCAAGAACTTCACCGCCGCCGGGCCGACGAAATTCGCGACCATCCCGATCTACCAGAACGGCCCCGGCGTCGGCTGCTGGGACCCGTGCCCGGACATCGTGTGCGGCTGCGATTGCCCGGTGTGCCTCGGCTGGAAACTCTCCGTCGAATTCACGCTCGGCGGGTACGTGAATCTGAGTTCCGCGATCAAGGAGAACTTCGGTCTCGAGGTGACAGTCACGCCCGCCGTCGATGGAACGTTGGGCGGCTACCTCAAGGCGCGCGGGCTGATCTGCGGCGCGGACGCGCACGTGACCGGCACCGTCACGGTGGAGTTGCCAATCCGCTACCGCAGCGAGCCGGACAGCGCGGAGTTGCTCGAACCGTGCATCACCCTCGAAGGCGACATCGGCGCGGACGTCAGTTGCCTGGGTATTGGTTTCGGCGCAGGCGGGACCATCGGGCCGGAGGAAATCTACGGCTGCACGCCAGCGGCCAGTGCGGCGCCGGCGGTGAAGCTTCAACTCGCCGCCGCGGTGCAGTGGCTCCAAGTCGATCCTGCTCCGGCGGTCGCCGCCAGCGGCCTGGGCCGCGCGGTCAACGTGTGGATCGAGAACGAAGGCCAGGCCCCGAACGCGCTCGAACCATTCGTCTATGCGCGCTTCTACAGTGGCCTCGTGTGGGGCGCGGCCCATCGCGTCACGCCCAACGCCGCGATGGTGAGCGAGCCAAAGGCGGGCTTTGTCGCGGACAACCGCGCCGTCGCGGTCTGGGTGCAAAACAAGGAACCGCTCGCGACGATCGTCACGGCGGGGCGCACCGAGCCGGGCCTGAAGGAGATTTACTATGCCGTCTGGAACGACGCCGCGTGGAGCGCGCCCGCGGCAATCACCGACGATTCCAACGCCGACGGCTCGCTCGCGCTGGCCACGGACCGCGCGAAGGGCCGGGCCGTCGCCGCCTGGGTGCGCCGGCTCAACGCGCCCGAAGCCGGCACGCCCCAGAGCGTCTTCGCGATCGTGTATTCGGTCTTCAACGGCACGACCTGGAGCGCGCCGCTGCCGATCACGCTCGATGCGCCCGCGGTCGATTCGCAAGTCACAGTCGAACACGACGCCGCCGGCAATGCCTGGGCCGCATGGCTCCGCGATGCCGACGGCAACCTCGCGACCTACGCCGACCGCCAGCTCTACGTGTCGAAGTTCCTAGGCGACGGCTGGAGCGAGCCGGAGCGCATCCCGAACACACCGGCTGGCGCGTTTAGTCCGGCGCTCGCGCTCGACAGCGCCGGCCAGCCGCTCGTCGTCTTCCTCGTGCCGCCGAAGATCAAGACCGAATTGACCAGCGGCCTGGGCAACCGCAGCGCGCTTTGGACAGCCTACAAACGCGCGGGCCAGTGGGAGACTGCCGCGGTCGGCCCCGACCTCTTCGCGGAAACGCCCGAGGTCGAGATCAACAAACAGGATCAAGCCACGATCATGTTCCGCCGTTTTTCGCGCGACGACCTCAAGCATCGCGATGGTGATCTCGCGGCCGCGACCGCCGACCTCGCGAAGAAGCCGCTTCAGTGGACCTCGGAGTATTTGACTGACGACGGGCAGACGAACTGGAAGATCGCCTACGCCGTCGATGCGGCGACTGAGCAGAATTTCGTCGTGAACGTGAAGCAAGCGCCGCTGACGGGCGTCTTCGCGGCGGGGGCTTTGCCGGCTCGCCGCCTCGCGCGAACTCCGGCCGTGGAAGTGCGCCAAGCCGCCGCCGAAGGTCCCGCGGTGGCCAGCATGATTTTCAGCGATCAGCCCGATCTCACCGTCACGTCCGAAGACCTCACCTTCTCCAACTCGCATCCGCTGCCGGACGACACCGTGACGATCACGGCGAACGTCCACAACCAAGGTTTGCGGACGCTGGCCGAGGGCGGTTCCTTCGTCGTGAAGTTTTACGATGGCCCCCCGACGCTCGGCGCACCGCCCTTCCATCAGGCCACGATCACTCAGCCGTTGGCGCTCGGCGAAACGGTGGCCGTCACCGCGAGCTACCGCGTGAGCCGGGGCGGCCTCCGTGACCTCACTGTCGAGGTGGACGCCGACAACCAGGTGACTGAGTCCGACGAAAGCAACAACACGGCCTCGGCAGTGTTGGGCCAGGTGCCGGCCCCGAGTGGCTTGATCGTCCAACCGGACTTCGAGACGCCCGCGATCAACTTGGAGTGGGACGCGCCCGCGACCGGTGGCCTGAGGCGTTACGAGGTTTACCGAGCTGGATCGCCTGGCGCCGCGTTCGCATTAGTCGGTTCCACGACCGAGACGAGCTTTGTCGATACGCTCGTGATCCCCGGCCAGCCATACCGCTACGCCGTCGCGGCCAGAGATGATTTCGGCGTCCGTTCGAGCTACAGCGACGAAGTGCCCGCCGCGCTGCCGAACGTTCAACCCGAGCCGTCCCGTCCCGCCTTGTCGATCTTCGAAGCGGCCGGCGAGATCACCATTGCTTGGTTTGATCCGACAGGCGACTACGTGCTTCAGGAAACCGATCGGCTTTCGTCTGCGGCATGGACCAGCGGGGGAGCAGCGCTCTTCGCGCACGACAACCAGCGGCAGGTCATCTTTGCCCCAAGCGACCAGGCCCGCTTCTTCCGCCTGGCGAAGCCATAGCGGGCGCCTCTCGATTCTTCGGGCCCTCTCCAAGCACGAGGAGGACGAGGGCCTTGGGCATTTTTCAGACAGGCTCACTGACCAGCGGCCCGGCGCCTACCAGCGCAGGGTGCGGCACACTTCGCGAAGTGTGGCAGTGCCTCTCGGGACCGGTGCGCCAACGAGGCGCCGATGGGCTGCGGTGGTGCCATCCGGTGGAGCCCGGCTGTCTTTCTGCACTTGGACGGCGCGTCTTCTGCGGCTCTCTGTCGGTGAGGTGCCGAGGGCGGGTAGTGCACACTTTGCAAAGTGTGCAGCTTGGACTTTGGCCATTTCGGCGTGGTGTTCGCGGCGCACCGCGTCAGCAACCCAACGGGGTGCCAGAGGCTAGCCGGAGGTCGCAGCGGAGCGTCCAGCGTGGCGCAGACCTCTCGACAAAGCGTGAGACGGCATTTGCACCAAGAGATAGTGCCAGAGGCGTTGCCGTGCGGGAAAACCGCCTTCTGGCACCCGGGGTGGCGGACGTTTTCGCCTCGGTCACCGGAGGTCTCCGCTGGGCGATCCGACCTCCGGCTACCCTCTGGCATCCCGTTCGGACGCCGAGGCGCAGCACGCAGACTCCACCAGAAAACGTCTAACCTCCACAGTGCACACTTTGCAAAGTGTGCACTGGTGCCCCCCCGCAGGGGCACCGCGGCCGGGCCGTTACAGAGATTGACATGCGTTTCGCCGTAGCCCATTGACACTGCCCTACTGGCGCCGAGCGACCACCGCGCACTTCCGCTTGACCCTAGTCAATGCTCCACGCCCCAGCGGGCCAATGATACCTGCGCCGTTGAGCCTTGGCTCGTGAGCGGACTCGTTCCGCACCGCGCAGCCGCGTTCGCGACGGAACGATGGTTTAACTTCAATGTCGGAAGATTGCTTATGCGCTCAATATGGGTGGCTCTGATCGGCCTGGGAATCCTGGGTTCGTGGGCGATGTCGAACGCGGCAGACACGCCCGCGAAAATCAAGGTGCTGCTGATTACCGGCGACGATGTCGCGCCGGCGCACAATTGGCCGGAGGTCTCCGCAGCGACGCGGGACCTCCTCGTTTCGTCCGGCAAATTCGACGTGAAAGTTTGCGAAGACGCCGGCGTGCTGGAATCGGCTTCCAGCCTGCCGCGCTACGACCTGGTCTTCTTCGCCATGTACAACGCCAAGACGCCGACGCTCTCCGATCAGGCCAAGCGAAACCTTCTCGACTTCGTCAACGGGGGCAAAGGCTTCGCCGTGGCGCACCTGGCGAGCGCGTCGTTCAAAGAGTGGGACGAGTTCAAGAAGCTCTGCGGGCGGTATTGGGTGATGGGGACGTCGGGCCACGGGCCGCGCAGCCCGTTCAAGGTGAAGGTCGCCCAACGCGAGCATCCGATCACTCGGGGCGCCGAAGATTTCGAAGCCGACGACGAACTCTATGCGAAGCTGCAAGGCGACGCGCCGATCAATGTCCTGCTGGAAGCCGACTCGGATTGGAGCAAGAAGACTGAGCCGCTGGCGTTCACGCTCGAATACGGCCGGGGCCGCGTGTTCCACGAAACCTTCGGCCACGATGCCAAGGCGCTCCGCCATCCCTCCGTGCAAAAGATCATCCAGCGCGGGTGCGAATGGGCGGCCACGGGCAAAGTCGAATAGGCTTGCCCCGCCGGACGACTCATCCCTGTCGGTGAAGGCGTGTCTTTCACCGGCTCGTTGTGTGCGGGATCAAGCTATGAGAACAAACAGGTTCGTCCGCATGACTGATTGGCGACCGTGGAAGAGGCTCAGCACCGTGCTCGCCGTGGCGTTGAGCATCCAGGCTCTTCGCGGTGCTGACGAAGCCAGCACGGTCTTTCCTTTCGTCCTCCCGTGGGACGACGCTTCGCAGAGCATCACCGATCTCAGCGGTTGGCTGGACAAGCCTGCGGGCAGCCGCGGTCACGTGCGCGTGGGCGACGACGCGCATTTCTACGCGGGCAATGAGCGCATCCGATTTCTCGGCGTGAACGTGAGCTTCGCCGGCGGAATGCCCTCGAAGGAGGACGCGCCGAAGGTCGCCGGGCGGCTGGCGAAGTTCGGCGTGAACGTGGTGCGGTTTCATCACATGGACACTGGCGCCTGGCCGAACGGCATCCGCAAACGCGACGCCAAGGGCACCGGCGAACTCGATCCCGAAGCGCTCGACCGGCTCGACAACTTTATCGCCGAACTGAAGGCGCGCGGCGTTTACGCGAACATCAACTTGCTCGTCGGCCGGCCCTTCAACGCCGGCGATGGACTGCCCGCCGAGATCGAGAAGCTCGATTGGAAGGACCGCCACCTCGTCGGCTTCTTCGACGCGAAGCAACTTCAGTTGCAGAAGGACTACGCGCGCACGCTGCTCACGCATCGCAATCCCTACACGAAGCTGGCGTCTGCCGAAGACCCGGCGGTCGCGTTCGTCGAGATCAACAACGAGCAGGGCCTCGTGCACGGTTGGCTCGGCGGCAATGTCGATCGGCTGCCGGAGGTTTTTCTGAGCGACTTGCAGCGGCAGTGGAACGAGTGGCTGAAGCAACGCCACAGCACGACGGCGAAGCTGCGCCAGGCTTGGGCTGGCGGCGAAGAACCGCTGCGTGGCGAGCTGCTGCGGAACACGGGCTTCGCGTCGGGGCTGGAAGGGTGGGACCTCGAACGCCACGAAGGCGCCGATATGAAAGCCGCCGTAGTCGCTGACTCTCCGCCAGCATCAAGCGCCGCTGCGCTGCGGGCGGTCAAGTTGGAGGTCGCCAAGCCGGGCCGCGAGAGCTGGCACCTGCAGTTCAATCAAGCGGGCGTCAGGCTCCAAGCCGGCAAGGCCTACACGCTCAGCTTCTGGGCGAAGGCGAACGCAACACGCACCATCGCGGTCGCCGTGAGCCAGGCCCACGAGTCGTGGCTGAACCTTGGCTTGTCGGCGAACCCGAAGCTGGGCGCCGAGTGGCAGGAGTTGCGGTTCGTTTTCAACGCGACGCAGAACGACGATCGCGCGCGCGTGAACTTCACGAGCCTCGGCGGCGAAGGCGCTGCGGTGTGGCTGGCCGGTGTGTCGTTGCGACCGGGCGGCGTGCTCGGCCTCAAGCCCGGCGAAGACTTGGCGGGGCTCGGCCTGCCGCTCTTCACGAAAAAAGCTTTCGGCGAGCGCACCGCCGAGGCGCAGCGCGACTGGATGCGCTTTCTCATGGAGACGGAAGACCGCTACTGGCAGGCGATGGCGCGCTTCCTCAAAGACGAGTTGAAGGTGAAGGCGCTCGTCGCCGGCACGATCGGCGGTTGCAGTCCGCTCAACATCCAGGCGAAGCTGGATTGGGTCGATACCCACGCCTACTGGCAGCACCCGCGCTTCCCTGGCCGCCCGTGGGATTCCGAGAACTGGCTCGTCGAGAACAGGACGATGGTCAACGAGCGCGGCGGCACGCTGCCGGGCTTGGCGCTCAAGCGTGTCGCCGGCAAGCCGCACGCCTGCACGGAATACAATCATCCCGCACCGAATACCTACAACAGCGAAGGCTTCCTGCTGCTCGCCGCCTACGCCGCGCTCCAGGACTGGGACGCGATCTACGTCTATAGCTACGCGCACACGCGCGGCGAAGGCTGGGACAGCCGGCGCATCAACAGCTTCTTCGACATCGATCAGCACCCGACAAAGATGGCGACGCTCGTGGCCGCCGCGGCGATGTTCGTGCGAGGAGACGTTGCGCCCGCGCGAGAGCTGGCGGTTGCCGATCTCGGCTGGGAGCGCGAGGTCGATCTGCTGCGACGCGCGCACGCGTGGGGCCTGATTGGCGGCGAGCAACTCGGCTTGCCGCGCGGGGCCCCGCTTTTGCGTCGCGTCGCGCTGGTGACGGAAGGCCGCCGTGCTCCGAGTGGAGCGTCGCGCGCGGAGGGGCTTCCGAAGATCGAAGGCAGCCGCTTCGGCTCCGACACGAGCGAGCTGGACTGGAATCTCAGCGAGGCAGGGCGGGGCGTCGTGACCGTGAACACCACACGGAGCAAAGCCGTCATCGGCTTCGGTGGCGGCAGGCGGTTTGAGTTGGGTGGCTTCGTTGTCGAGCCGGGGCAAGGGACGCAGAGCGGTTGGAGCGCCATCACGCTGACGCGAAGCGAGGAAGGTAAAACCAGCACACCTCATTGGCTCATCACCGCCACCGGTTACGCGGAGAACACGGACATGAAGTGGAAGAGCGCCGAGAAGAACAGCGTTGGCCGCGACTGGGGCCGCGCGCCCTCGCGCGTCGAGGGCATCGCGGCGCGGATCACTTTTCCTCACGCCGCGTCGGGGGTCGAAGTCTGGTCGCTCGACGAACGCGGCCAACCTAAAGAGCGTTTGCCGGTCGCCTCGTCTGTCGAGGGCAAAGCCCTCGTCGAGATCGGACCGCGTTGGCAGACGCTTTGGTACGGAGTCGCCGTGAAGTAAGGGAAGGAGTGGTATTCCATGATTAAACTCACAGACTTTCTCCACGCGCCCGGCCCGACACCGCGCTCTCCCTCACCCCGGCCCTCTCCCGCTGGGAGAGGGAGAACCGATAGCGGTCGATCGAGCTTGTTGTCGCGCTCCGAACGCAGTAGGGGCTGGCTGCCGCTCCCCCTCTCTCAGCGGGAGAGGGCCGGGGTGAGAATTCCACCAACCGAAGGTTCGCCCTTTGAACCCATGACCCTCTGTCCGCGCGCCAGCGTCTTGGAGTGCGCCAGTCCT
>ORMF010294601.1_pt1 | contig 12868 bp, 9 predicted proteins | sample 1779871 | NCBI WGS metagenome assembly ORMF01 (sample SAMEA104232316, study PRJEB22302) | groundwater metagenome | biome: forest; feature: aquifer; material: groundwater | place: USA | collected 2011-08-07 | depth 5.4 m | reverse complement strand
CGGGGCCGAGGGCCTGCACTTCGCCGACGGCACCGAGATCGCCCTGGCCGACGAGCCCGCGGCCATGGCAACGGCCGTTGCCGAGCTGCTGGAGCGTCCGGCCGCCCGCCACGCCATGGGTGCCGCCGCGCGGCGGCGGGTGGAGCAGGAGTATAGCCTCGAGGCCCTCCGCGTCAGCCTGCGCCAGGCCCTCGGCCAGTTCGAGGGCGAGAGTGCCGCCCGCAGGATCTTGGTATAAAGGACCTCGGGTCTTATACTAATTTTAATGTTCCGTGAGGACTTCCGGCTGGTGACATGCTCATGAACGAGAGCGCGGTTTTGGAATCGCCCACGGCGAGCCAGCCAGCAGACGCCCCGGTCACCCTGATTCGCGCACGTCACCGGTGGTTTGAAGTGAACCTGGCGGAGCTCTGGGAATACCGCGAGCTTCTCTACTTCTTCATCTGGCGCGACCTCAAGATCCGCTACAAGCAGACCGTGATCGGGGTGGCCTGGGCCGTCATCCAGCCACTCTCCACCATGATCGTGTTCAGCATCTTCTTCGGGCGTCTGGCCGGCCTTCCCTCGGACGGTTTGCCGTATCCCATTTTCTACTACACCGCCCTGCTCCCCTGGACCTACTTCGCCAATGCCTTGGCCCAGGCCTCCAATGTCATCGTGGCGCACCAGCAGGTGATCACAAAAGTCTACTTCGCCAGGGTCCTGCTCCCGGTATCGGCGGTCCTCTCGGGTCTTGCCGACTTCGCGGTGGCCTCCGTCATCCTCGGCGGCCTGATGCTGGCCTACGGCATCGTGCCGACGTGGAAGGTCCTGTGGCTGCTGCCGTTGCTCCTCCTCGCGATACTGACCGCCATGGCCGTGAGCCTGTGGCTCTCGGCATTGAACGCGCTATACCGAGACGTGCGCTACGCGGTACCGTTCTTGCTGCAGTTCTGGATGTTCGCCTCCCCGGTTGCCTACCCGGCCAGCCTCGTGCCCGATCAGTGGCGGTGGCTGTACGGCCTCAACCCGATGGCGGGCGTCATCGAGGGATTTCGCTGGGCGCTGGCGGGTGCCGGCCCGGCCCCGGGTCCCATGCTGGCGGCCTCCGCCGCCGTCGTGCTCATCGTGTTCGTCGCGGGCTTTTTCTACTTCCAGCGGATGGAACGCACCGTGGCGGATGTCGTCTAAGCCATGGGCGATATCGTCATCCAGGCGGATGGCCTCTCCAAGCAATACCGCATCGGCGAGCCGACCCACAACGCTCTCCGCGATGCGATAGCACATTCGGTCAAGTCGCTCTTCACCCCAAAGACTGCTCGGGCGGCCCGCCCCCCCCGGACCATCTGGGCCCTCAAGGACGTCTCTTTCGAGGTCGAGCACGGGGAGCTGATCGGCCTCATCGGCCGAAACGGCTCCGGCAAGAGCACCCTGCTGAAAATCCTCTCGCGGATCAGCAGTCCCACCGCCGGCACCGCGACGGTTCGGGGCCGCCTGGGCTCTCTCCTCGAGGTCGGTACCGGATTCCATGGTGAGCTGACCGGCCGTGAAAACATCTACCTCAACGGTGCCATCCTCGGCATGCGGAAGACTCAGATCGACCGCCGCTTCGATGAGATCGCCGCCTTCGCCGAGGTGGATCTCTTTCTCGACACGCCGGTCAAGCACTATTCGAGCGGGATGTACGTCCGTCTGGCCTTCGCGGTCGCCGCGCATCTGGAGCCCGACATCCTGCTGGTCGACGAGGTGCTCGCCGTCGGCGACTCCGAGTTCCAGCAGAAGTGCCTCAAGAAAATGCGTCAGGTGGCCTATGAAGGCCGCACCGTCATCTTCGTCAGCCACAATCTCACAACCATCCAGGCCCTGACCAATCGCACTCTCCTCCTTGACCACGGTCAGCTCGTCGCATCGGGCCCCACCGCCGACGTCATCCAGCAATACCTCCGGAAGCCAGCCGATGCGCGCGCCGTGGTCTATGAGCTCGAGCACGCCCCGCGTGAGGCGACGAATCTCACGCGCGCGGTGTCGATCATTCGCCTCGCTCTCGACCGCCCCACCAATCATGTGGCGCTGGATGAGCCTCTCGCCATCCTCGCGACCATCCGCGGCAACCAGGCAGTCAAGTCTTTCGGCTTCACGATCATCATCTATGGCTCCTCGAACCTACCGGTCGGCACTGTCAACGGGCCGGCAACGCACTCCATCGAGCCCGGAGAGCTGGCGACTTTCAGGATCGAGCTGGCGCAGCTTCGTTTGTCACCCGGAAGCTACCATTGCCGCCTGGCCGTGATCCAGAGCAGCGAGGCCGGCCCGCGACCGAGTCACGATGTGGTGGTGGATGTCCTACACTTCGGCGTCACACCCCCGCCCGGTACGACCGCCGAACGGGACTGGCGACCCGCGTGGGGTCCCATTCGGTTCGACGAGCCCAAGGTCGAGCGGATCGGTTGACGCTATCCAGCTTTCGTAATGTTTGTCATTGCACAGAGGGCGAATCAGCTAGGTCCGGCAGATCAATTTCCTAAAGCTGCGCTTGTGCGGGACGTTTGCCTTCCTGGTGAAACCCGGCTAGAGGGCTAGAGCAGGCCCTTCAAGTGATACGGGATAGATTCTTGCACGTGATCAATTCGTCTGATCTCGACACATGAAACCTGTACCGGGATATTGCCGTGAAGACCGCCGGCTCGAAATGGTATCTCGGAGTTCTATAGCGATGTTAGTGAAGAGATTAGGATCTGACTCGAATTCGCTCGTTGTGCGCTTCCGTTACTTCTCAAACCGGCAGACAACACACGTGCAGTAGCGGGTCAGGAACGGGACGCTGGTGAGCAGGAGGTAGTCGGCCCACCGCAGGCCGTTGGCGAACGAGCCAAAGCGCCGACGGAGACGGTTGGTCTTCGCTACAAAGTTGAACGGGCGCACCACGCTCGTCCGGAAAAGCTTGTGAAAGGGCTCCAGATCGGCTAGCGCCAGACCCTCTTCGTGTTCGGTGGTCTCGTACTCTCGTAGTCCATTCATGCGCAGGTAAGCTTGCCGGAGCGCCCACATGACCGGACCGTAAGCCAGCGGCTCGTAGAATACGAACCGCCCACCGGGTTTTAGGACATCGTGTACCTCTTGTGCGACCCGGGCTAGGTCCATGTGGTGTAAGACGCCAGATGCGAAGACGAGATCGAAAGAGCCGGCCCGAAGCGCGATCGCATGTGCATCCATCATCGCGGTCGACGCACGGTACCCATTGGCGCGCAACGTCGCAGCAGTGAGCCGGCATCCCTCGAAGGACACGTCGAACGCCACGACGTCCGCGCCAGCAGCGGCAAGGAAAAGCGTCACCCACCCACTGCCGCAGCCAATGTCGAGGACGCGCTTTCCGTGAAGCGGGCCGAGCAAATGGAACGCGTATTCCCAATAGTCCAAAGGTCGCGGCCGGGGTGTGCGGGCTCGCTGGAGCCACTCCGGGTCCAGTGGATACCCTGCTTCGGCGACCTGCTTGTGCTTGTCCCCGATGTAGCGATCAAAAAAGGCTTGCTCGGTCTTGATGTCCTGCCGATGTTCCTGGTCGGCCATGCTTGCACCTCGGGGTGGTCGGTCAGGTGACTTCCTGCGCTTGCTGGTAGTCGCAAGCTGCCCGTGAGTATGCGGGGGTGCGTCAAGGGTGATAATTATCGCAAGCGGGCGTCCGAAACATTGCAGTCCGTACGACCGCGGTTCATCCGTATTTCCAGATCTAGCGTCCGAATTGGGCCTGGAGCGTCGTGAACTGCGCGATATGTGCCTGCTTGATCGGCGTGATGGCATCGCCGTAGACGCGGTCCTCGGTGAGCGTGGTGCGCCCCGTAATGTACGGGTCGGGCTGGGCGACGCGGTAGTCCCGGCCGTCGTAGGGGTTGTCGTTGTAGCTGAAGATGCCCCAGCCGATGCGCTCGCCCGGCTGATCGTACATGCCCCAGAAGTTGTTGCCGAGGACGGGATATGTCCCATCCGCCTCTTGATAGTTCAGCCCTATAGCGAGGTTCTTGGCGATGTTCGTGCCACGCGTGGCCTGGGTGCCATCACCGCGTTTGATGTAGTACATGCTGCCATCGTCGTTGTTGGGGAAGTAGAGCGCGGAGACCATAGGGACGTCCCGCCCCGTCCATTGGCGGATAAGCTTGTTGGTCGACTCAGGTGCACTCTGGTCGAAACCTCGGACCAGGTGACAGTACTTGCCGATCGCCTCCCAGATCGGCTTCCGGTTCTGGCCGAGGCGGACCCCTGCCCCGGTGTGGCCGATGAAGAGCGCTCCCGGCCAGCGGATCTGGAGCCGCTCGGCGAGTGGCTTGAGGTACGCCTCCATCATCTTGCCGAGGAAGATGTCAAGGTCGATCTTGACGTTCGGAGCCCACCGCGTGCTGTTGAAGTAATCGTTCTGCCCGGCGGCTTTCTGGTAGTACGGCGGTCCATCCTTGCCACACCAGGTCCGGGGACGCATCCCGTCCTCGTCTAGGATGCCGGTCCCGACACCCCAGCCACCTGCCGAGTCGAAGGTCGTGTAGTAGCCGCCTGTGTTCCAGGCCGCGTTGAGAGCACTGATCGTTCCGTACTTCGCGACGAGCATCGCGACAAGAGCGGCCTTCGTGTGGTTGACCGTGTCAACAGTCCATCTCTGCGTCCCGCCACGAGGATCGGTGGTCGGCCCCGTGATGGTCGGCCTGCCGATGAGCGCGATCATCCCGCCGTGCGGACCCCAACCCTTGTCGTGCGGCGTGGCCCCAGTTTCGTCGGGATGGCCGGACCCGAAGCCGAACATATAGTCGCCGTCGTCGGCCTGGAAGAAGAGGGCGGCCGGGTTGGGACGGATTCCACCCCACTCGTTGGGAGTCTCGTGATCGATGTACTGCTTGAACTTCGGGTCGAAGGAATCGATCATGTGGCGGCCGACCCATCCGTCTTGACCGGGAAGGTTCTGCTGAACCCCGTACTTGAGGATGTCCTTGACCGCCTCGCGGAGCACGCCGAACCCGCCGCTCAGCGTGTAGATGCCGGTGTTGTACTGGGCCTGGTACGCAATGCCGTGGCCGCCTAGATACCGCGATCCTGAGGCCGTCGAGTTGTAGTGAAATGTCTTCAGGCGAGTGGCTGTCGCGGCATCCCAGTCGATGCCCGCTCCGGCATACTTCGTCCTGGTGCTGTTGATGAGGGTGCGACCGGCCTGCTGGCCCCCACCGATTTGGTGCACCTGATCGTAGCTTGTCTTGTAAAGGCCTCGAAGCAGCATTACCTTCCCGAGCGGATCGACGAACACCCAGCGCTTGCCAATCTTGCCCAGCCGATAGCCGGTGAAGTTGCCAGGCGCGGGTGTGGGCGTGCCGGAGGGCATGCTATTGGGCACCCCGGCGCTGCCCTGGAAGCCGCCACCGTACTGCGCGATGAGCGCGGTGAAGTCGAGCGCGTCGTAACCGCCTCTAGGGCTATAGATGATCCCGTCCCGATTGGCATTCGCGTGGACAGTTGCAGGGCGCGTGCAGGCGGCACCCCCGAGTGTTCCAAGTCCGAGAGTACCGATGAACGCCCGCCGATCCATCACTGGATCACCCCCGCCCTCGAAGGCGTCGCATCACTCGCTCAGTGTCCCTGGTGCCGCGCAGGAAGGCTGGCACGAATGGCAGCCATTGGCCGTTTAGGATTGTCCGCCGGTTCAAGACCTCCTGCCGACACGTACGCAGAGTCACGCTACGCCGGAGCCCCCACGAGGACCCGATCTTGAGCCAGAAATAGTTGACGCTGAACGCAGTGTGCCACCCGTAGCGGCCTGGTCGGCGGAATCACACCACCCGATGCCTTCAGATGAACGAGGTGGGCCCCCGGGCGTATATTGAATAGCGCCTGCTTTACGAGCTTGAGTCGAGAACTCTGCGTCGTCGCCCGTTGGTCCTATGAAGTTCTCATCGAAGCCCCAAAGGTCGGTGATCGGCTGCCTCCGGAATGACATGATGCAGCCTATCGCCCACTGCGCCGAGAATGCGAAGCAGACGTCGAAGCGTATTTGCTTCTGCGCCATCAAGGCCGCCCACGCCTCCTGGCCTATCTCCGCGTCGTGCCGCGTGCTCTGGTCGATGACGATGACTTCGAATCGCGGGTAGGTCTCGACCTCGAAAAAGTAACGTAAGGTGTTGCGCAGCGGCTCGTCTCGGGTCAGCGTGGCGACAGCAACGGAAGATCGCCAGGCGTTGCCATGGATTCACGTCGGCATGTGTGGGCGGCCGCGCACCCCAGCGCGAGCCTGGTTCTTAGCCGCTTTGGCCCCCAACCGCATGATGTTACTCTACTCTAGACGTGGCTGGCAGAGGCCACAATTGCCAACATGCCCGAAGTAACGAACGGAGTCCCGGACGACTGCGACGTGTCGGTCGTGATCAGCACCTACAACCGTGCTGAGGTCCTACCGCACGCGCTGGATAGTTTGCTTCAGCAAGGGCCGGCCGGGCTTCGCTACGAGATCGTGATCGTTGACAACAACTCGACGGACTCCACTCGTGCCGTTGTGGAGTCCTTCATCGCACGCGGCTGCCGGAACCTGAGTTACCTCTTCGAGCCGAGGCAAGGTGTAGCCTATGGCCGCAACACGGGAATCCTCGCCTCGAAGGCCCCGATCATCGCCTTCACCGATGACGATGTGACGGTCGGGCCGGACTGGATCGCAACACTCAAGCGCACACTCGATGAGCATCCGGAGGCAGACTGCGTCGGCGGCCGGGTACTCCCACGCTGGAGCCGGGCCCTGCCGTCGTGGCTCAGTCGCGAGCACTGGGCTCCCCTGGCGCTGCTGGACTACGGCGATACGCCGTTCTACGTCACTGCGTCGAAGCGCTTGTGCCTGATCACCGCCAACGCGGCCTTCCGCACGGCCGTGTTGAAGCGCATCGGCATGTTTTCGCCGCACGTCCAATCCTTCAAGCGCGAGGTCGCCACCGAGGATCACGAGCTGCTACTGCGACTCTGGCGGGCTGGCGGGCAGGGCTTGTACGCCCCGACGCTTGTCGTCACATCGGACGTTGCCAGTGAACGCTTCGGCAAGGGCTACCACCGTCGGTGGCACCGGCGCCACGGTAGGTTCTCCGCCATCATGCACGACGAAGGGATGGAGGGAACGCAGTTCGGCCACTGGCTCGGAGTTCCCGGCTGGATCTACCGGGAAGCACTCGAAGGTGGTGCCCGCTGCTTCGGATCCTTGCTCCGGGGTGATCCCGACCGCGCGTTCCTTCATGAAACAAGACTGCGGTTCGCTCTGGGGTTCATAGGGGCCAGATGGCGAGAAGGCCTTTCGCGCACTTCCGTTGCTAGCCCGGGGGAGCATGGGCAAGGACGCTAAGCGTGGCATCCTCTTTGTCACTCCATGGCTCCTGGGTGGCGGCATCGAGCGCGTGATCGCGAACAGCATTCCATGGTTGGCGGCGCGTGGGTACCGCTGCGAGGTGGCAGCCTGGACGATAGCGAGCGAGCTGTCCGGTCAACCCAACCCTGTTCTCGCCGCCCTCTCAGGCGCAGGAATCCCCGTCCACCGGCTCAACTCCTATGGGCGCCTCCGACTGCTTCAGCGAGCCGTGGGAACCGCCGCGATCGCCTTGCGGGGTCGTCACCGCCTGCTCGTCGGCTATGAGCTCGAGGGCAACCTCGTCGCGCTCCTGGCCAAGCGGCTCCTGTTCGGACGGGTCCGGGTCATGGCCCAGATCCACAACGCCTCCGGAATCCACGCGGAAGTCGGGACCTCACTCACGTTGCTCCGGCTCGCACGCCGGCTGTATCAGGATGCGGATGCGGTAGTCGCTGTGTCCGACAGCATTCGTCTGGATTCGGCCCGGTTCTTCGGAATGGATGAATCCCGTGTGCGCAGGCTCTATAATCCCCTGCCGATCAGTGTCATCCGGCACCAGGCGAAGCTGGACGCAAGTCCGGCCGGAGGGCCAACACTCCCATTCATCGTCGCGTGCGGCCGCCTTGTTCGAATGAAGGGGTTCTCCGATCTGCTCCAGGCGTTCGCGACCATCCGAAAAGACCATGCCCTGCAGCTCGTTATTCTTGGTGAAGGACCAGAACGTGCCAACCTCATGGAGCGCGCGCGGGAGCTCGGGATCGAAGGCGAGTTGCTGATGCCGGGCTTCGTCGCCAATCCGTGGTCCTATTTCGCCCGCGCGCGTGCCTTTGTCCTGTCCTCGCTCTTCGGAGAGGCGTTTTCCATGGTGCTCGTCGAAGCCATGGTGTGTGGGGTTCCCGTGATCGCATCCAGGTGCGAATGGGGGCCTGAAGAGATACTCGATCATGGGCGATACGGTCTGCTGTACGCCCCGGGCGACGTTGAGGGGCTAACGGAACGGCTGCGAAGCGTTCTCGATGAGCCTGCTCCTACCTCAAGTCGCGTCAGAGCCGCCTACCGGCGCGCAGAGGAGTTTTCCCAGGATGCACTCCTTCCCGAGTTCGAGCACCAACTCGCGGTGCTCTTGGCCGGGGCTGCTCACGCGATTCCAAATAGGTGATCGAGCCTCTTGAAGATCACGCTTCTGGAGTACTCCTCCTCGTGCAGTTTGCCTAGCTCGTTCGACATGCGCCTCGCCTCGTCGGGTTCACGTAGCAACCGGATGACGGCGGAGGCGAATTCCCCCTGCGGGTCTCGCACAAAGCAGTTCAAGCCATCTCTCAGGAGAAGGCCCGCCGCGCCAACGGAAGTTGTCACAATTGGGACCTGGTAGTAGATTGCCTCCGACAGCTTGAGCTTGGTCCCGGCGCCCTCAAGGAGGGGGCAGATCACCACCTTGCTCGCGAGATATGCATCCGCGATGGATGGAACTACTCCAAGGGCCTGAACATGTCCCCGCAGGTCCCCGGCTACCTGAATGAACGCCCCGACCTTCCCAACGATCCCGACTCGCAAGCTTGGGAGCGTCCGTACGAGTCCCGGCAGCACCCCCGCCAGGAAGGCATTGATGGCTCGCACATTCCACGATTGATCCGAGCCGACATACAGAAGGTCGTACTTGAACTCGCGCGACCCATAGCTAGGACGAATGTTGGAGGGCTGAGACGGTTCGACGGCATGAGGAACCAGATACAGCTTCTCTTTCGAGATATGGTGTGCTATCGCGTCTAGCTCTTCAGTTGAGTTGATAGCGATCTTGTCGAACTTGTCTAGCACATTCATCTCGCGCGTAAAATTCCGATCGAAGTCAAACGTCAGCCGTCGAAACTCAGGAATGTCCTTCTTCGACCGTCTGGCCGCCGACGCCAGGTCATGGATATCGATCACCCGGTGAGTCCACTTCGGTAGCGCAACCAACCCAAGTCGCGCATACTCGATGAAGTTGATCCAGATATAGTCATAATGCTCACGGGCGGCAAGTCTTTGAACGAAGGCGGCGTAGCTTCTCGATACTGCTAACTCGCTGTCGGTCGGTAGTATCTCTCTTCGGACGCGCCGGTAGTATCGAAGTACCGCTTGGGCATACATGTATTCACCGAGGTCGTGTTTGTTTTCGTGGATGAAGAGGTGCTCGGCTGCCTGCATGACGAAGTCGACGATCTCGGGACGCCAGTAGTTGGGCACACGCCTGCGGCGGGCCACGGTCCATCCGCTGCAAGTCGCGCTAGCGAAGGCATCGACAGCCAGGGACGATCTGCGTTCCTTGAAGTAGTTCAGGATGCCGCCGACGCGCGCTCGGTCTCCGCCATCAACGGGTATCGGGGTGGTGTGCAGATGGTATAGCACCCGCTTACGCATCAAACTCCATTCTAGCGTTGATCAGCCATTCAGCGAGGCGAAAGACGAAAATGGCTCAAGAGTACCAGCGACGGCTCGCAGGCCGTATACTGGATACCAGGATGTAGTCAGATCACCGTGCAGGAGCTAGGATACGTGGTTCCGTGAACAAACGAGCTCGCGTTCTCGCGTTCTATCTCCCTCAGTTCCACCCCATCCCCGAGAACGACGAATGGTGGGGGCCCGGCTTCACGGAATGGCGGAACGTCGCCAAGGCGCGGCCTCTCTTTCGGGGTCACTATCAGCCTCGGATTCCGGCCGACCTTGGATACTACGATCTTCGAGTTCCGGAGACACGGTGGGCCCAGGCGGAGCTGGCCAGAGGGCACGGCGTCGAAGGCTTCTGCTACTGGCACTATTGGTTCGCCGGTCGGCGCATCCTGGAACGCCCCTTCAACGAGGTGCTGCGATTCAAGGAGCCGGATTTCCCTTTCTGTCTCGCGTGGGGGAATCAGACATGGACCGGGATCTGGCACGGGCTACGCGACAAGATCCTGATCGAGCAAACGTATCCGGGCCGGCAGGACTACGTTGCCCATTTTCAAGCGGTGCTCCCGGCGTTCCAGGATCCGAGATATGTCACCGTGGACGGGAAGCCGCTCTTCTATGTCTACATGCCCAGAGAAATGCCGAGTGCGTCCGAGTTCACCGACCTCTGGCGAGAGCTGGCGCTGAAGGCCGGACTCAAAGGGTTGTACCTGGTGGGAGAAGGGTCGGTAGCATGGAATGCGAGGAGCCATGGGTTTGACGCGGGCGTGGGGACGAGTCACTTCCCCCCGCTGAAGGGGTGGCGTCCGTGGTCAACCCCCCTTGCTCGGCTCGGTTGGGAGTGGCATAAGCGCGCCGGGAAGCTTGCGAAGCCCACGATCTACCCGTACGAGGATGTCTGGGAGAGCTTCGTTGAACACGCGGGGCCATCTCCTCATGTGGCCCAGCATGCGTGTCTTCTGCCGGGCTGGGACAATACGCCCCGGAGTGGCCGTGGTGGCCTCGTACTGCGCGATTCGACGCCGGAGCTCTTTCGGCAACAGGCTCGCAAGGTGCTCAGTGTCGGGGCACAAGAGCCTTTCGAGCACCGCCTCGTCTTTCTCAAGTCGTGGAACGAGTGGGCGGAAGGGAATTACATGGAACCGGATCTACGCTTCGGCCGCGGCTACCTGGAAGTCCTCCGAGATGAGGTCTACGCCTAGCAGGATGCAGAACGTGACGCTACGCTCAAATGCGCCACCCCGTGTGCTTGCCTTCTACCTGCCCCAATTCCATCCAATCCCGGAGAACGACCGCTGGTGGGGCCGTGGCTTCACCGAGTGGACCAACGTCACGAGAGCACGGCCATTGTTCCGTGGCCACTACCAACCGCATCTCCCGGCCGATCTGGGGTTCTACGATCTCCGCCTTCCGGAGGTGCGCCAAGCACAGGCGGATTTAGCCAGGGAGTACGGTCTTCACGCGTTCTGCTACTACCACTATTGGTTCAATGGAAAGCGCCTCCTGAATCGCCCGTTTGACGAGGTGCTGGAGTCCGGCCGACCGGACTTCCCTTTTTGCCTGTGCTGGGCGAATGAACATTGGACCAGAAAGTGGGACGGCCGTGATGACGAGGTCCTGATGCGGCAAGAGCACTCCTTGGAGGACGACCGAGCCCACATCGAGCACCTTCTTCGTGCCTTCGAGGACACGAGATACGTCAAGGTCGACGGCAAGCCTCTCTTTCTCGTCTACCGAACCGAGCTCCTGCCAGACCCACGGCGGACCGCTGACCTCTGGCGCCAAACAGTCCAAAAGGCAGGCTTCCCGGACCTCTACCTGGTGCGCGTGGAAAGCTTCCGCTCCGATGTCGATCCAAAGGCGATTGGCTTCGATGCGGCGCTCGAGTTCGCCCCCGACAAGGCAGTAGTCCAGCCGACGTTGAAACGGTCGCGTCCAGGTCTCATCCCGATCGTCCGTGCGATGCTAGGGCAAGCCGGCTTGCTCGGTTCCCCACAGCACGACCATCGCATATATTCGTTCGACGAGCTCGTTGACGGGATGCTCGCCAAGCCGACCGTCCCCTACACGCGCTTCCGCTGCGTTTCCCCGGGATGGGACAATTCTGCACGGCGAGCCGAAGGCGCCATCATGTTTGTCGGCTCCACACCGCAACTCTACGAAGCCTGGCTCCGGGCGATTGTCCAGCAGACCCTCGTCATTCATCACGGTGACGAGCGCCTCATCTTCGTGAACGCCTGGAATGAATGGGCAGAAGGCAACCATCTCGAGCCCGATCAGCTTTGGGGTCGTGCCTACCTCGACGCGACTGCCCGCGCCCTCGGCGGTGTCTCGACAGGAAGGACACGGTCAGGTTGACAAAGCCTTTCACTGGCCGCTAACGTCGGCTGGTCATGCCCCAGGAGGTCCTCGGTCTCGTTCTCGCCCGCGGCGGCTCGAAGTCGGTGCCCAGGAAGAACATCTTTCTGGTCCTCGGCAAGCCGCTCCTCGCCTACACTATCGAGGCCGCCCTCGCGGCTCGCTCGATCACGAGAGTGGTCGTGACGACGAACGATCCCGAGATCGCCGACATCGCGGGGCGTCTTGGTGCCGAGGTGCCCTTCCTGCGGCCGCCGGAGCTGGCGCAGGACGAGACCCCTGACTACCCGGTGGTGCGCCATGCGCTCGAGTGGCTCGAAGCCAAGGACGGCTATCGCCCGGATCTGATCGTCCAGCTCCGTCCGACCTCGCCGCTGCGCACTGGCCAACACCTCGACGAGGCGGTCGCGCTCTTGCGGGCGCATCCGGACGCGGATTCCGTGCGCGGCGTCTGCCGTCCCCAGCAGAATCCGCACAAGATGTGGCGCATGACGGCCGACGGCCTCCTGCACCCGCTGCTGACCGTGCCGGGAGTCCCCGAGCCATTCAATGCCCCTCGGCAGACGCTGCCCGTCGTCTGGTGGCAGAACGGATACATCGACGCGTTCTGGCGGCGGACAGTCTTCGAGCAGCAGTCCCTGACCGGGGCGAAGGTCCTGGGCTACGTGATCGACGAGCCCGAGCATGTGGATATCGACTCCCTCCACGATATCCGGGTGCTGGAGCTCATCCTCCGAAACCGGCAAGCCCCCT
>ORMF012094774.1_pt1 | contig 12873 bp, 12 predicted proteins | sample 1779871 | NCBI WGS metagenome assembly ORMF01 (sample SAMEA104232316, study PRJEB22302) | groundwater metagenome | biome: forest; feature: aquifer; material: groundwater | place: USA | collected 2011-08-07 | depth 5.4 m | reverse complement strand
TCTCGCGGAAAGTCGGGCTAAAATCTCAAGTTCGTTAACGGGGGAAACCTTCCCCCTCCGAAAGGATTCGGGGATCCCCCTGTTGCCTCACTTTTCGATTTCTTTACGCCCTTTGTTTCAAAGCGAGAGATACTCTAGCTATTCGCTATTCGCTATTAGCTATTAGCTATTGGCAAATAGCAAAAAGCTAAAAGCAAACGCCAGGACCCCGAACAAAAATTAGCGCTTGCTGACGCTTCTTTTGTAGAGGTCCAGATTTTCCAAAGCCATTCCTGTGCCTAAAGCCACACAAAGTAAGGGGTTTTCAGCCAATGCTACAGGCACCCCTAAACTTTCAGTCAGCAATCTATCCAAATTCCTTAAAAGTGAAGTCCCTCCACTCATTACAATCCCTTTATCAATAATATCTGAAGCTAGTTCAGGCGGAATTTGTTCCAAAACCCCTTTGGCAGCAGATACTATTTTTCTGGTAATCTCAGCTATTGCTTCTGTCACCTCATCTGAGGTAATTTCCACTGTTTTAGGCAAACCTGAGAAAGCATCTCTGCCCCTAACTTCCATTTTTTGTGATTCAGAGGAATTAAGTTTGGTGGCAGAACCAATTTTGATCTTAACTTCCTCAGCCATTCTTTCACCAATGATTAAATTGTGTTTTTTACGCACAAAAGCTTGGATGGCTTCATCAATTTTATTACCCCCAACTCTCACTGATGAATGTACCACAACCCCACCTAAACAGATCACTGCAGCCTCAGTTGTCCCACCCCCAATATCCACAATCATATTACCTGAAGGATTGGCTATGGGGATTTTAGCTCCAATTGCTGCAGCCAAAGGCTCATCTATTAAAAAGGCAGTTTTTGCTCCTGCAGATAAAGTTGCATCCAAAATTGCCCGCTTTTCTACAGAAGTTACACCAGCAGGTGCACAAACCATAACTTCAGGCTTAAAGATTCTGGAATGACCGCAAACCTTATCTAAAAAATACCGGATCATGGCCTCTGTTATAACATAGTCTGCAATAACTCCATCCTTCATTGGACGGGAAGCTGTGATGTTGCCTGGAGTCCTACCTAGCATTTCCTTGGCCTCATTGCCAACTGCCAAAACCCGGTTGTCATCTGTGGTGATAGCTACAACAGTAGGCTCATTTAAAACAATACCTGTGCCTGCAAGATACACCAAAGAATTTGCAGTTCCTAAATCAATACCCACCTTTTTAGAGAAATTAAACATAAAGAGAAATTATTGTTCGAACGAAGTGAGAACTTCTCGCTAATCGCTCGAAGAGTATTCCTAGGGTATTCTACCAACCTAAAAACCAGGTCACAAGATATACTAAATGTATCAGAGGGTATAGGGTTTAGCGTATAGGGTATAGTTTAGAACAAATTTAGTTTCTAAACCCTAACCCCTAGACCCTAATCCCTATCTAAGATTTACGCCATAAAGATTGGGTTCTGAGGCTGTGGGGGTTGGGAATGAGGAAATAATAACCAACCTTGATGAATCAGGCCAGGCTAAAACAAAGTTATTGGTAAATGACCCAGCATAAATAACTGCCTTATTTGTTCCGTCAAATTCTAAAAGTGAAATTGACCCTTCTTCAACCAAGATAATATGTCTGGAATCAGGCAGCCAAAGATGACTTTTTGCTGGAGGCAAAGTATATTCCTTCCCTTCTTCTAAATCATAAACTTTAAATCCTGAAATTCCTTCTTTTGCAGAGAGTTCCTTTTCTGTAACAGCTTGAGCCCTAGCCATAAACTTGGTTTCATCAGGCGACCATTCAAACACAGCTGAATCTGAAGCAATTTTTCTAATGCTGGGATCTTTTATGGACAAAATACTGGTGTCTTTTTTAGCTTTCTTATCCTCTTCCCAAGAACCCAAGGTAACAGCAAGAATTGGTGTAATATCCCGAGGATCTGCGTTTAAGGAATCACTTTCCAAAAGATAGTTATTATTGCCCACAGTTGCCAAAACCTGTTTAGAATTAGGAGACCAACGGATTGAAGCTTTTGAAAAATCAGCCACAGTATTTGAAACAATTTGATGAGGTTCTGAAGAACGAGCAAAGGCAATTGGTTGATTATTTACCATGGTCCAAACCCAAATACCGCTTTTTTTGTTTGAGGTTGTAGGAATAATATATGCCAATTTTGAGCCATCAGGAGATAAAACAGGATTGGATACGCCAGTGAAAGTTAAGGGATAGATTGTGGGGATAGCCGGAAAAAGAGTTACCTTGATATCATTTACCAATCCTTCCCTAACTGTTATTGATTTTTCCCAAGGAATAAAGCCCTCTTTTATTAACTTTATGGAATATGTTTTAGGAGAAAGGGAAGAAATTGTGGCATCTGTAGCTGTTGTCAAATGCCCATCAATATATACAGAGGCTGCATCAGGAACTGATTTGATAGTCACAATACCTGTACCCACAATCCTTCTTTCTTGAGGAGAAAAGGAATAGCCTTTGGCAATAAAAATAGCAGCACCAGCAGAAACAGCAATCACAATCAGGGTAACTATGGTGATGATAAATCTTTTAGACATGTTATTTAAGTATATTAAGCCACTTAAGTCACTTAAGTCAACTTAAGAACTAACCAGTTTTGCTCTAACAATCAACCTATTAATTAATGTTCCTGGAGGATCACAAGTCTGCATGGTCAAAACAGGGGCATCATATGAATTTGTTAGAAATGATACATCTGTTGGGGAGGCAACAGTTTTATCAAAAACAATATAGTCAAATCTTTTATTTTGGTAAAAAACAATCACTCTATCCCCTGGTACCAACTCCCTTAAAAGATAAAATATGGCATTAAACCTGATAATATTCCAAGGAGCATCTGTTGAGTGGGAAAATAAATATAAATTACCCTTTTCCCCCGGAGCAGTTGAACCCAAAGCTTGGGCAACCCCTTGCTGTAGAGCTTTAGTGTATTCTTTTTCACTGGCCGGATTAACATTGGCCACTATTTTGGCATTGGCATCTATTTTTTCAATTACAATCCCAAACTCTGTTGAAACAGGAACTATTTCATTTTCTTGGGCTTTGATATTACCAAAACTTTCAGTTGGTGTACCATCTGCATTGGGACTTGGGGAAGGATTTATATTGGCAACTGTTCTTTTAACCCCCAATGTCCGATCTGTCCGGTATTTTATTTCTGCCTGGATTAAGGGACCCAATAAAAAAACAATTGCCACCAGGCCTGAAAAAAACAGGAAATAGCCTCCAAACCTAATTGCAAATATTATTTTATATCTTTTGCTCATAAAAGTATCCCTGCCCAGACTCGAACTGGGGACCCCCTCATTAGGACTGAGGTGCTCTATCCAACTGAGCTACAGGGACTCGATTGATATTTTAACATCTTGAGGATTATTTTACTTTAGTTTTTCGAATTCATCTCTGGATATATTTACATCCCTTAAAATTTTTCTAAGGAGTCCTACTCCAACATTTTCTCCGGAATGAATTGGTACGCTTGTTTTTCTACCATCAGGATGTTCCAACCTTACATGGCTACCACTTTGACGAGTTTTTACAAAACCTTGTCTAGAAAGAATCTTTATTAGTCTTGTAGCGTTTATTGGGGATAATTTAGGCATACGGAAGGATTATATCCTCAACCGCGAAGAATTTAGAATGTGATTGTGGAGAAGATAATTTACTCTTTTTTGCCTCTTGATCTGATTCCAGGACAAGTTTAATTGTTTCTTTAATTCTCTCTCTTACCTCTTCCAAAGTTCTACCTTGAGTGTAACATCCTTGAAGTTCTGGTACCTCTGCAACATACCATCCATCCTCGGCTTGCTCGATAAAAACTTTAAATTGTAATTCTTTTACTGCTTTATTCATATAAAGAGATTATACCATTAAAAAAGAGTGTTTGAAGAGAAAGTTTAAGAACCAAACCACAATTGAATTTCTTTTTGGGCTTCTTCTTCTGAACCAGAAGCATGAATTAGGTTGTAGACAGGTCTTTGTTCTCTGTTTGCATCCAATATATTGTCCGTACCCAAATCTCCCCTAATCGTACCTTTTTCAGCAGTTGCAGGGTCTGTAAAGCCAGTTGTTTTGCGGGCTACTTTAACTGCATCTTCCCCTTCTAAAACAAGGACAACAATAGGACCTGAGGTAATAAATTTTCTAAGCCAGGTCACAACTTTTCTGCCTTGGTCTTCTGCACTTTTAACAGCCTGACCTGCAGCAATTGTTTTTTCACCAATGGATTTTAAATAATCAGGGTCCATAGGATAGTGAGTTTCAACCACATCCAAAGGAGCTGTTATATCTTTTCTTTTAACAATTTTAAGCCCAACTGCTTCATACCTTTTGATGATCTCATCAGTAAAGCCGCCTGCCACCCCATCTGGTTTAATTATGATTAAAGTTTGCTGAGTCATTCAAAGTATTATACTAAGTTAAAAGTCAAAGGTCAAAAGGCAAAAGTACAAGTAAAAATTAAAAAGTAATTAAATTTTTGACTTTTGAATTGCAATTTTGATTTTTGAATTTTGCATTTTGCATTCACCTCAATTCCACATCTTCAACCAAAGTTTTGCCATCCTGGTAAACATAAACTATAGCAAACCTGGGTAGCTGAGGATTTCTTTCAGTCACCAAAGCCCCCACAGTTATCATAGGTAATTTGGTGATTGGTTCCTCATATTGACTGAAATAATGAATATCCCCTGAAAATATTTTCTTAACAGACGACGCCTTTAATTGGAAAAGTAAACTTTCTGCTTGTGATTTTAACTCTGTTTCTATTTTACCCATGTAATGGTCAGATGAGGGGTGAAATAAAGGCTCATGGATAAATACCAAAATACCAGAATTACCTTCAGTTTTTGCTCTTTCCAACTCACTTGTAAGCCAATTCTTTTGTTCATTGGTAATACCCTTGTAGTTATCACTATTATCCAAAAGCAGGAATTTAAATCCATTATAGTTAAAACTTTGGTATGTTGGACCAAAAACAGTTTTAAAATTTGTATCTGCAGCCAAATTATTGTTTCTTGAATCCCAAAGATCATGGTCACCTGCTACTAAAAAATATCTCAAACCAGAACTATCTAGATCAGCTTTGGCACTTTTTAGCTCTTTTAAAGTCCCAACATCAGTATAATCCCCCAAACCAATAATAAAAGCAGTGTCAGGATAACTTGCCTTGGCTTGGGTGATAGCTTTTTTTAAATTTTGATTATCATTGTGTGAGTCTGCAATTATCATAAATCTAAATAGATAGTTTGACCCTAATTGAGTCGGGCTTGAACTTCCCACTTGGTTAGGGATTGACGGCTGACTTCCTTTTTGGGTAGGAAGATTAACCTTAAGTGCAGATAAAACAGATAAAAATTCAGTAGGATTTTTAGCACCCAAGATATTTTTCATCACAGACTGGGGGTCAATTTTTAAAGGATCCAGTCCTGAAAAATGCTTATAGGCAGAATAACCTCCAAATAACAAAAGGGTAAACATACTTAGGCTGATTATTAGCCTGAATAAAATAAACAAGGGATTTGAAGATTTTCTACTATGTTTCATTTTAATTAGCTAACAGTCAACAGTCTGCAGACTGTAAGCTGTCGACTACCTCACATTCTTTCCGGAGCCTCAATACCTAAAAGATTAAGACCCTGCTTTAATATATCAGCCACTGTTTTGGTTAAACTTAACCTTAGCATCCTTTTATCATCCTCCGCATCCACAATCCTGTGTTTTTGATAAAACAAATTAAAATCAGCTGCAAGCTCCAAAAGATATGTGGCAATTACATTAGGATGCATACTCTCTTTGGCTTCATCCACAACCCCTTCAAAATACTCAATTTTTTGAAGCAGCTGCCTTTCCTCTTTTTCCAAAGTTAAGCTACCTAAGTTACCTAAGTCACTTAACTGCTCTGAAGATTTTTTTAAGATTGATCTTGCCCTGGCATAGCTATATTGGATATAAGGACCGCTATCACCCTCCAAAGCAACTGATTTTTCTATATCAAAAAAAGTGTCGCCAGAGGGTTGATGTTTTAACATGGCAAATTTAATTGCCCCAATTGAGACAGCATTTAAAACTTTTTCCTTCTCATCTACATCAAATTCTTTGAGCAAAGATTCTATTTTAGTTTTGACTGTTTCAAATAACTCATCAAAGGTTAATATCTTGCCTGTCCGGGAAGACATTTTGGCATCTTTAAGCTTCACCACACCATGACCTATATGTTTGGTTTTTTCTCCAAGTTGCGGATTTATCTCCTTCATAGCCTCAATAACTACCTTAAAATAATCGCTAATCTCATTGGCTGTCACAATTATGGACTTATCATAGGGAAATTCACTGTATTTTAAAGGAGCATTACCAATATCTTTGGTCTCATAGGTTGGCAAGCCTAATTTGTTAATAAAAACCCGGGTGTGAAGGCCTTTTTTCTCTCCTCTATAAACAATTGCCCCTTCACTTTTTTCAAAAATGCCTTTTTTCAAACCCTCAAGCACAAAATCATACCCCCATTCGCCGGTTAAAGATTCAGGATAATACCCCTTAAATTTAGTGCCTAAAACAGCATAAATTGTTTCAAAATAATCCAAACTCCATTTTCTACCTGTCACCCACATTGCTTGAATTTCCTGCAACTCACCTTCATCAATTTTTTCTATATACTTTCTATAATCCACCCTGGGTTTCCAATCTTTTTCCTCTTGCCAATATTGTTGGGCAGCTACAAAAATCAATAAATTAAGTCTTTTTATCTCATCTTGCGCTTTTGGATCATTATCATAGGCAGTTGAACCAATTACGTATGATTGACCCATGAATTTTATACGCTCAGTTAGCTCTTTTTCCTCAAGACCCCCAAAGTTTAAATTCTCCTCTTTTAATTTTTGTTTTATCCCAAAAATAGCCTTGGCAACATGCATTCCGACATCTCCAAAGAAGTTAGCCCTAAAAACTGTAGCCCCGCTTGCTTCAAATAACCTGGCTATACTCTCTCCAACTGCATTGCTAAATACATGTCCAATATGAAATTCCTTAAAAGGGTTGGGGTCTGTATATTCAACCATTACTTTTTGTCCCTGATCTGTGGCTTTAAATTCAAGGGGTCGCCCCAAATTTTGTATTAAATCCTCTGTTTTTATAAAAAAATTTATAAAACCCCCGCCCTTGACTTCTAAGTGACTAAGGTAGCTTAGGTTGCCTAAGTTACTTACAATTTGATTAGCAATGTCTTGGGGGTTCTCGCCTCGTTTCAACTTATTATCATTATCACTCGTCGAAGCGGGTTGCTTACTATAACCATTATCTAGTTTAGCAAGCTGTAAGGCCAAATTCGTACTATAGTCTCCGAAGGAAGGATTTTTTGGAATAGATAAAACTATATCAATTACCTCAAAACCTAAGTCTTTTACTGCTTTTTGCAAATCGGCTATTATTCTACTTTTGAGCATAAACTAATCATATCATAATTTTCAATTTTTAATTTTAAATTTTCATTGAAAATTGCAAATTTTAAATTTAAAATTCTTTAGATGATTTTTCTAACGCCCATAAAACTCCCGTTAATATTAAATAGTAACCTATCCAGACAATCACTCCCTGCTCCCCTACATATTCCCAAGCAAAGGGCATTGACGCGAAAAATTGGACTATGTAGATAAAGTATGTCAACACCGCATTTATCAAAATGGACATTAACCCCCCTATGCTTTGTGAAACTGCAGAAATAATTAGCATCAACCCTCCTCCTATCATTAAAAATGGGATTGTCCAAAGGATTAAGACATTGGTGATTAGGGAAACTAAAGATATTTGGTGGAAATTTTGGGCAATTATTGGTGTAACCATCAGTTGAGCAGCCAAAGTAACTGCCAAATCAGCTCCAATTATGGGTAATTTATGAAAAACTTTAAGCAAAATAGGAGAAATTGCCATTACCCCAAATGTGGCCAGAAATGAAAGCTGAAAAGATAAACTTTTAAGCCAGGCAGGATTTACAAGCAACATTGAGCCTGCAGTAAGAAGCAGTACCCACAAACCTTGTCTTTGCCTGCCTGTAAATTGGGCTATAGCAGCCAAAGAAAACATAATCGCTGCCCGCAGAATTGGGATTTGCATCCCAGACAAAAGAGTATAAAAAATTACAGCCCCCAAACTTAAAATCAAGGCTGTTTTACGTTTAATCAAGCCTGAAAGACTCAAGAAAAAACCAGCCAAAATGGTTAGATTTTGACCTGAAGCAACTACAATATGCAATGTAGAAGTATCTCTTAGGGAAAGTTTCAATTTACCAGGCAAATTTTTGTTCTGACCAAGCAAAATCCCTGATAAAAGCTCTGCTTGAGGTGAAGGTAGTAGGTTTGATATCTTTTGATCGAAAGCCTGTCTTTGATTTTGGAAAAGATCCAAATCCATCTTTACCCCGCCCAGCGGGGCTTGCTGACTTCTGAGCAAATATATCAAAATATAAAGTAGTATAGCTAAAAACATCGGTAATTTATCTTTCATACTTTTTTGGATAAGTAACTTAAGTGACTTAGGTACCTTAAGTCACTTATTAATAAATCACTATTTGATCTTTAATTTTTCCAAACACGCTATTGCTGACTGCTTTTTTGCTTAATAATTCCTCAATGGTCTGATATGGCCTGCCTGAAATTATTTTGGTGGCTGTGACAGGCCCAATCCCAGGCAGGGATTCAAGTTCTGATTGGGAGGCAGTATTAATGTTAATTGCACTTTGGACTCCAGCAACCACCCCTCCTTGATTTCCTAAAGATCCTCCTTGAGATTCCCCCTCAAAAGGCACATAAACCTTGCTCCCATCAACCAATTTTTGAGCCATATTTAGGTTTTTTGAAACATATCTAGAGTTAACATTTTCTGAAAACCCACCTGAAACTTTGATACTATCCTCTATTCTGGCACCTTCTTTCAATTGATAGACTCCCGGGTTTTTAACTGCACCTGAAACATCAACAGAAATCATCTTTTGACCTTGGACTAAGCTTTCCTTAGGAAAATCTTGTCCTGAGCGAGCTGAAGTATCTTTTTTGTTTAAACCTGAAGCAAAAATTCCACCTATAATTAATACTATGCCCAAAATTGATAAAAGTATGGGGAGTTTGAATTTTTCAAGTAGGTTCAAAAAACTATCTTGCATTGGCTAAGAGTTGTTTGCGGTACTCCTTAACCCAATCTCTGTATGCCTTGTTTAGATATCCCACCCCTCTATCTTCCATTTCTTTTTGGACAACCCCTCCTGCATGGGGGTATTTATGAAGACGGGTTCTTTTGGAGGAAAATCCATGCGCATAGTGAACCAATTCATGAGCTAAGGTATGATCAACCACCTCAGAAGGGATTTGATTGCTTTTGAACATAGAGGTAATAGTTATCAAGCTGCGATTTGTGCGGCGGTTTAGCTTGATTGAACCTAAACGATATTTGGAGTATCTGCCAAATTTTATGGTGACAGGATTTGTTTGACTGACATCTGAAAAATACTTAGACCAGATATGGTCAAGCCTGGAAAGAAGCCAAATATTGTCGCGGAGAATAGCTTTGGGCATACAACATTTATAGTATACCATACACTAACAAGTCTATTACCTATCTTAGAATTCTTTATTACAGAAAATTGATTATATTGTTTTGACAATCTAATCTAGGGGTATATTATGTCTAGCAGTACAACTTAATCTCTGCTAACGTTTTTAAACAACCAAGTTTAGTATCTTTCCAGGAATATACACTACTTTTTTCACGGTTTTTCCATCCAGGTTTTTTTGAACTTTTTCACTGTCCAATGCCATTTTTTCAATGACGTCTTTGTTATTTATTGTATCACTTCCTATCATGAGAATATCCCTAACCTTTCCATTAACTTGGACTACGACACTCACTTGTTCTTCAACCAAATATTTATTATCAAACTTAGGGAAAGACTGCTGATGAATAGAGGAAAAATTGTCATCCTGAGCGTCAGCGAAGGATCTCTCAACTTGTTTGAGGCTCGCATCCGCGAGAGATTCTTCGGCCTTCGGCCTCAGAATGACAGTTTGGTAAAGTTCCTCAGTCATATGCGGGGCAAATGGAGATAGAAGGTGCAGCATTGTGATGTATTCCTCAGTGGTTATTTTGTCCTTTCTGGATAGATAATTTAACCATTCCATCATTGAGGCTATGGCTGTATTAAATTTAAGCTCTTCTAAATCCTCTGTAACTTTTTTAATGGTTTTATGCATCATCCTTAAATCATTAGATGTAAGGGGTGAATCTTCTACTTTCTCCTGCAAACTCCAAATTCTTTGTAAAAAGTGGAATATGCCTTCAACTCCCCTGTCATTCCAAGCAGTCACAATATCAAATGGTCCTAAAAACATTAGGTATAGCCTAATTGCATCTGCTCCATACTTTTTGACCTCAAGGTCTGGATTAATAACATTACCCTTACTTTTGCTCATTCTAGCCCCGTCCGGACCTAAAATAGTTCCGTGATGAATTCTTTTTTTGGCATATTCTTTAAAATTTATTAAACCCAATTCCTCAAAAATCATGGTGAAAAACCTGGAATACAAAGCATGACCTAAAGTGTGCTCAGGACCACCAATATAAATATCCAAAGGCATCCAGCTTGCTGCCCTGAGCTTGTCGAAGGGCTGCGTATCGTTCTCAGGATCTAAATATCTGAAAAAATACCAAGCTGAATCCACAAAAGTATCCATGGTTTCAACCTCCCTTCGTGCCGTTCCGCCGCACTCAGGGCATGCTACTCGAACCCAGTCTTCTACCGTAGCAAGCGGTGGTTTACCTTGAGGAGTGTAGTCAATCTTGTAGGGTAATTCTACAGGCAAGTCCTTTTCAGGCACAGGCACGGTTCCACACTTATCACAATAAATAATAGGGATAGGAGTCCCCCAATATCTTTGCCTGGAAATTGACCAATCATGAAGATGATAAGTAGTAGTTTTTTTACCATAACCTTTCTCTTCCATATACTCCATAATCTTTTCAGTAGCCTCATGAATGTCTAAACCATCCAAGAAATCAGAATTAATCATTTTCCCCTCTTCCTCTTGCACTTGTTTAAGTTGAGTGATAGCAGAGGTATCACCATCACTGCCAACTACCACTCTTTTAATCTCAAGATTAAATTTGCTGGCAAATTCAAAATCCCTTTTATCATGGGCTGGAACCCCCACTAATGCTCCTGTTCCAAAGCCCATTAAAACAAAGTCTGATATCCAAATAGGCATTTTGGAGCCTGTTAAGTCGTTTATTGCATAACTACCTGTAAATACTCCGGTTTTTTCCTTATCCTCTTTTCTTTCTAGTTCGCTCTTCTTACCAGCCTGACTAATATACTCTTTAACCTCTTTTAGTCTGTCTTTGGTAGTAATTTTTAGTACAAGTGGATGTTCTGGTGCCAAGGCAATGAATGTAGCCCCGAAATTAGTATCTGGACGAGTTGTGAAAACTTCCACCTTTTCATCACTACCCTCAATTTTATAGATAATATTTATGCCTGTTTTTTTACCTATCCACTCATTTTGTCCGGCAATTAAAGATTTTGGCCAATCAGCCTGAGGTACATCTTTCCATAGCAGTCTATCAGCATAGTCTGTGATCTTGAAAAACCACTGTTCTACCTGTTTTTGGATAACTTCTGTGCCGCACCTCCAGCAATGTCCAGCCTCAACGTTTTCATTTGCTAGTACTGTTTGGCAGTTAGGACACCAATTTGATAATGTTTTACCTCTGTAGGCTGTTCCCTTCTCAAGCATTTTTAGAAATATCCACTGATTCCATTTATAATATTTTGGATCACAAGCTATCATGGTCTTTGTCCAATCAATTGAGGTGCCTAAGGTCTCAAATTGAGTCTTCATTCTCTCCATATTTTGATAAGTCCAATCCCTGGGATGAACATTGTTTTTAATGGCAGCATTTTCTGCAGGCAAACCAAATGCATCAAAACCGTTTGGAAAAAGCACATTAAAGCCTAATTTTCTCTTAAACCTGGCTAAAATATCCCCCATGGTAAAGGTAAACCAATGACCCATATGAAGATCACCTGAAGTATAAGGGAGCTCAACTAAAACATAATATTTATTTTTATCTTCAGATAGGTTTGTTAGATAAAGACCATCCTCTTTCCACTTTTCTTGCCACTTGCCTTCTATCTCTGAAGGAATATATTTCTTCATATAGACTCAATATTACCATGAAGCTTCCTTTTTTTAAAATCAAAGGAGGCGAAATCACGAAATTGAAAAAATGTTGAGGATTTTGTGGGGATTATCTTGATGATTATGGTAAATCTAAATCACAAAATTCTCACAAATGAGTAAGTCTCTACAGTACGAATGCTTTTTTCAATCGTGATGAGCTGACTGTTTTCACATTCCTTTTCACAAGCTCAAAGTAAAGACAACTTTATCCATCTTGATATAGTTTATATATATTATGATGTCCCTAACTACCAACTACAAACTACTTACTACCAACTTTAAAGCTATGCGGTAATTAGGTTGATATCTATTGTATAGATTTGACCTATTGACAATATAATAAGAGTTTTGTACAGTTAAATTATTAAAAAGGCAGCAGCAGACGGCTGCCTTTTTTGTGCCCATTTGAGATCAGGATCCGATCTCACCTCCAAAGTTTCTAATAATTTTCCCTTTCACACTTTTATAACCAAAAGTGTGGCAAAAGTTTCTCGCGGAAAGTCGGGCTAAAATCTCAAGTTCGTTAACGGGGGAAACCTTCCCCCTCCGAAAGGATTCGGGGATCCCCCTGTTGCCTCACTTTTCGATTTCTTTACGCCCTTTGTTTCAAAGCGAGAGATACTCTAGCTA
>ORMF010855023.1_pt1 | contig 12878 bp, 12 predicted proteins | sample 1779871 | NCBI WGS metagenome assembly ORMF01 (sample SAMEA104232316, study PRJEB22302) | groundwater metagenome | biome: forest; feature: aquifer; material: groundwater | place: USA | collected 2011-08-07 | depth 5.4 m | reverse complement strand
CGCTCTACGCGCTGCGCCGCGGGAGCCGGGGCGGCGTGGAGCCGGTCCTCAGCGGCGGCCGGCAACTGGCCTGCACCGAAAGCCCAGGAAAACTGTTTGCCAGCCCGTAGGCGCCGGCCTAATGTCACGGCACAGTCAACGAAGCCTATGAAGACCCGCACGCTGTTCGTTTTGATGACGGCTTTGGCTGCGGCCTCAGCCTCCTTCCTCTTCGCGCAATCGAAGCCCGCCAAGGTCCAGAAACCGAAAGCAACCTTCAAGATTCCCGCGGCGAAAGCGACCGTCGAGATCGCCGCGCCGAAGAAGGAGGTCCCGCCGCCGAAGGTGGAAGGTTCCGAAAACCTGCCGGTCATCGGTCATCTGGAAACGCGCCACCGGTTCATCACCATCAAGGCCGGACCGAATGGCGCGGTTTACACCGTGAAGACCAAAGCAGGCAAGATCCTCGCCACTGACGCTACGCTCGACCAACTCAAAGCCCAGCTCCCGGATGTCCACGACTTCCTCAAATCCAGTGTCGCCGGCAAATCTGGCAGGAGCGGTGCAGTGATGGATGCGAGCGTGGGTCCGTAGCGGCACGCCGACCTCAAGAGAGGCCTCGAGCTTGCCGATTCCGCCGAAGAAGTGAGCAGCGCGTCGAGCGGCAGCACGCCTGCAGAGAACCGGACAACGGACGTCCTCGTCCGCGATCCGGCGCTGTCACAAAACGCTCAACTCGGACGCGCGGAGATTTCCAGCATCCGCTCGATGGGCAGGCGCGCGCGGCGGATGATCTCATCGCCCAACTCCACGCGCGGAGCCAGCTTGGCCATGCAGTCGCGCAGTTTCTCGAGCGTGTTCATCTTCATGTAGCGGCACTCGCTGCACCGGCAGTTGTCCGAGGGCAGCTTCATCACGTCGTACACCGGCGTGCAGATGAACTCCTTGTCCGGGCACTCCTTCTTCATCCGATGGATGATGCCGGACTCGGTCACCACCACGAAGCGGCGCGCCGGACTGCTCTTGCAGTAAGTGATCATCTTCTCGGTGGAGCAGATTTCGTCGGCCAGTTCGCGCACTTCGCGGAGGCTCTCCGGGTGGACGACCACCTTCGCGTCGGGAAACTGGCCGCGCAGGCGCAGGATGTTGTCACGACGGAACTCGACGTGCGCGTAACAATTGCCCCGCCAGAGCGTCATGGGACGGCCCGTGCGTTCCGTTACCCACTGGCCGAGGTTTTCGTCGGGCACGAACAGGAGATCGCGGTCTCGGGGCGCGGCGTTGACGATCTTCTCGGCATTGCCGCTGGTGCAGATCACGTCGCTGAGGGCTTTGACATCGGCGCTGCAGTTGATGTAGGCGATGGTGTAGAAGTTCGGATTGGTTTCCTGAAAGGCTTTGAGCTTGTCCGCCGGGCAGCTCTCTTCGAGTGAACAACCGGCGTCTTTGTCCGGGAGCACGACGATCTTGCCCGGGTTAAGAATCTTCGCCGTCTCGGCCATGAAATGCACACCGCAGAAGACGATCACGTCCGCCTTGGTTTTGGCGGCTTGTTGCGAGAGGCCGAGTGAGTCGCCTACGTAATCCGCCGCGTCCTGGATTTCTGGGACCTGGTAGTTGTGGGCGAGCAGCACGGCGTTAAGCTGCTTTTTCAAGACCAGGATTTCCCGCGAGAGGGCGTCCCGCTGCGCGGACGGAATGGACTTCCGCACCTCTGGGCGCTGTTCGCTGCGCGGCTGCACTTCGGTCAGATCGAGCATGGACTCAACCTATCGACGGAACCGCGCATAGTCAATGAGGCGGAATAAGCTGCTGATCCGCCAATCCGCTCTGCCAAACAGAAATAATCGCGCACCAATCCCCAGCACGTGAAGGACTACCTAACGCGGATGCACGCCAATGTCTGGTGTCAGGAATGTTTGACATTAGCTACTCACCAATGAGGTGCTGAGTGTCCTCGGTGAGATTCTGAGTGTTGCGGGTGAGGCTATGCAGCTTCATCGATGACTCATTGAACCTGACCGATGACGTTCTGAGGCTCACGGATGAGGTTCTGAGCTTCAGCGGTGAAGTATTCGAGCCTCACCGATGACCTCTGGAAGCTCATCGTTGAGGTTCTGAGCCTCATCGTTCACCTTCTGAGGCTCATCGTTGAAGCTCAAACAGTCAACAGCCAGCCACGCAACCTAAACATTCACAAGGCATTAGCATTAACGTGACAGCCTGTACCCCTGACCTTGATCCTCTCCCCAAAACTGCGGGGGCCGAGGAAATTCCCCTCTCCCTTTCTGTCCAAAGGGAGGGTCAGGGTGAGGATCCCGTGGCGCTAGGCAGAGGGTGGCGGGGCCGGTTGTTTCTGGGGACTGGCCTTTTGGAAGCGTTCGCCCAACTGGTCGGCCACCGGCTTGAGGCCGGGAGTGGTCTTGGCCGCAGCCTTGACGTAGTTGTACACCTGAGTCGATTCGCCCATCGCCTCGCTGCCAACGGCCATCCGGGTGTCGTCCATCTCCGAGGCCACTTGCGCGACCACCGTGTTCAGCTCCGTTAACACGGCAAACAGGTTGACATCCGACTCGAACCCGGCCGCGTCGAAACTGGCGGGCAGGATCCCCGGATTGTTCTTGGCGGCCTGCAGACTGCCTTGGACAAACGACAGACTGTTTCCAGCCTTGTAAATGGATTTGCGTTCATCGTTCGTGAGGCTGACGAGGAAGGGCAATTTCTGGCGGACTGCGGCGACCGCATCCTTGACCGCCTGAATATCCGCCGCCGAAAGCTGCGCAGAAATATTTTGATAGGGCATAACCAGTTCTTTGTTTGCGTTCGGACGCGCCATAGACGGGTGTGAAACCCAGCGTCAAGCAAATTGGAGACAGCAAATTGGAGACCTGGTTTTGTCGGACAGAAGCCTGACAAAGCTAATGCCGGACCTCGTGCCAAATCCAGACTGCGCCTGGTCAGAGCAACGACGTGAATGCTGCGGTGGGCAATCTGACATTCATGCCCATTCCGCATTCCGAAATTGAATGGTCCGCCGCGAATTCCAACTGCCGCCTGCCCGGCCCTTCAGCGGGCAGCGAGCACCAGAATCAAAACGAAGAAGACAGGCCAAGTCGGCCTCTCTTCTTTTCGGTCCGTCACCCTCGCCTTGTGTGGGGGCTGCTGAATTCGAAGGCCGTCGTGTTGCGGAGGGGAGTTGAGGGCGTTGGTGCCGGCGGCAGGCTCAGATGCATCCTGTGAATAACCGGCGAGCAACCGGCGAGCAACTACTGCTTGCGCAGCGGCGAAAAGCTGTTAGAAGGGAGGCGCCTCAGGATACGAGGAGGGGCGTAGTCCCTCCGTCTTGAGCTACGGAGTGCTATTTCTTGAGAGTCATGAAGGCTGGCGGCCAGTTAATCGCCTCAGACAAGGGAATCGTGTTGGCAGCGGATGTCTTCGATCTTGAGGAACTTCGCCGCCTCATGCGAGCTGCTGTCGAATTTCCCGAAGCCGTCGGCGTGAAGGTTGGATTCAGGCTCGGGCTTAAGAGTACGGGTTGCCAGCAGTGGTGAGCGCGGTAACCAGATTCCTCCGATGCCACAGATTTCTCCGATGCCAGTGCAGACCGACGGCGCCTCGCCCCGTGAAATAGGACGTCCGGTGGGTCTGGACTCGCTCCGTGAAATAGGACGTCCGGTGCGTCTGGGCGAGGAGCCGGGGTTATTTCACGGGGCAAGGGCAGGAGCGCCGATGAGGACCTTGATCCACATCCCCGTGATTCACACCGAGGCGGACATGGGGGCGCTCGGTAAAGCGATTCGGGAGCTCACCATTCAGAAGCTGGGCCAGCAAGGCTGGGAGCGCAACCTCACCTTGATCGATGAAATCTGGACCCGGATCGAAGTGGCGATTGACAGTTGGTCGCTGCCTTACCCCCAAGTGCGGCTCTACCAGGATGGCCTGCCGGTCTGTGGGCGGGAAGAGGAGATCGTGACCGAACTGGACAAGGCCGGGAGCCGGAATCATCAACTGTTGCTGCGTTTGAAAAGGCGCGGCGCCACCTTGATGGGGACGGAATCAGCCGAGTTGCTGGTGCAGGAATACAAACTGATCAAACAGGTCTTGGCCGCCAGCGACGCGGAAGAAGCCGCCCGCTTGGAGGCCCGCCACAAGAGCTTGAGCCTGGCCTTGCTCAAGAAGCGCGATCAAGCCATCGCGGAGCGGATCAACCACACTCTTGGGCCGGGTGAAACCGGGCTCCTGTTTTTGGGAATGCTTCATTCCCTGGAGGGCTGGCTGGCCAAGGATATCCAGGTCACGCATCCGATTTATCCACCGTCGCCTGCGGGAGACCAGCGCCCATGACCAGCGGAAAAAGCCGGATTCTGATTGTGGACGACGAGCGGGGAATCTGTGAGTTGGTTTCCCGCCTGCTGGAGGAGGAAGGGATGGTTCCCCTGGTGGCGTATGACGGGCAGACGGCCTTGCAGAAGCTCCGCACCGAGTCTCCCGCGGTGTTGATTCTTGATCTCAGACTGCCTGACTTGGACGGGATGGAAGTCCTGCGCCAGGCGAAGGCCTTGGACGAGGACCTGCCGGTGGTGATTTTGACCGCGTTTGCGAAAGTCCATGGGGCGGTGGCGGCGATGCGGGCCGCTGCCTTCGATTATCTGGCGAAACCGTATGACCATCAGGAACTGGTCCGGGTGGTCCGCCGCGCCTTGGCCGAACGGGAACTCAACCGCAAGCTGAAAGAACTCCCCAGCGGCATCAACGCCACCGGCAAGCTCACCGAAATCATGGGCCCCAGCGCGGCTATTGGGCGGCTGATTGCCGACATCAATCGCGTCGCGAAATCCAACTTCAGCGTGGTCATTGTCGGGGAGACCGGTTCCGGCAAGGAGGTGGTCGCCCAAGCGATTCACCGGGCCAGTCCGCGCGCCCAGCGGCCCTTTGTGCCGGTGGATTGCGGCGCGATTCCGGAGACGCTCCTGGAGGCGGAATTGTTCGGGCACGAGAAGGGGGCGTTCACCGGGGCGGCCAGTCGCAAGCTGGGCCGCTTTGAACAGGCCAACGGCGGCACGCTGCTGCTGGACGAGATTTTGAACATGCCGCTCAGCGCCCAAGCCAAAGTGCTGCGGGCGCTCCAGGAAAGGACCGTCTGCCGGGTCGGCGGCACGCAGCCGGTAAAAATTGACGTGCGGGTGTTGGCGGCCAGCAATCAGGAGATGGAAGCGGCCGCCGCTTCGGGGCGGTTCCGGGTGGACTTGTGCTTTCGGTTGAACGAGTTCATGCTCCGGATTCCCCCGCTGCGCCAGCGCAAGGAGGACATCGTTTACCTGGCGAAGCGGTTCCTGGATTTGACCAACCAGGAGTTGCACAAAAAGGTGCGCGGGTTTTCGGAGCCGGCCATCCAGGCGTTGCTCAATTTCCCGTGGCCGGGCAATGTCCGGCAACTGCGCTCGACCATCCGGCGGGCCGTGCTCCTGGCCGACGAGGTAGTGGGCGAAAACCACCTCGATATTTGCCAGGAGAACCGCGCGGCTTTTCCTCGCGTGGCGGCACCCGCCAGAGTTCAAGCCACGTTTGCCGCCGGCCTTTCCCTTAAAGAACTCGTGGCGGAAAGCACCGGGGCGGTGGAGCGGGAGGTCTTGGTGCAAACCTTGCGTCAAACCGGCGGCAATAAAGCCAAGGCCGCCCGGCTGCTCCGAATGGATTACAAGACGATTCAGTCGAAGGTGAAAAAATACGAGCTCATCCCCAATCCAGAAGCGTTATGAAGAAAAAGAACCAAGACAAAGACGAACCACAAAGCGAAGCCGGCCTCCACACGGGCGGAATTCTGTCCGGACTGACCGGCTTGCTGGAAAAATTAAACGAACTGGCGGAAACGGGCACCGAACTGCGGCGCACCGGCGAGATTCATGGCGCCGGGAAGGGGGCCAAAGGCATCTATGGGTTTACGGTCAAGGTCGGCCTGGGGGACGAGGCAACCCGAGTTGAGCCCTTCGGGAATATCCGCACCGACAAGAAAACGGGCCAGCCGGTCGTCGAAGAAATCCGGGAACCCATCGTGGATCTTTTTGAGGAGAAAGACCACCTTCTCATCGTGGCCGAGATGCCGGGCATCAGCGCCGCCGACGTGCGACTCGAGGTCAAGGATGACGTGCTGACGATTGCGGCGGCCAAAGGAGACAAGAAATACCGCAAAGAGGTGCTGTTGCCGGGCAGTTATGCCAAAGGCAAAATGCGCCTCTCGAGCAACAATGGGGTTTTGGAAATCAAGTGCTTCAAATGACGCACGGCCGGAACAAGAAAATCCGAAAACAGGCAGGTCTGACTTATGGACAAAGCCGAATCTGAGAAGTTCAAGCTGAAGGTGACCGAAGCGATCGGGAAAGACGTGGGGCGGGCCTTGGCGCGGATCGGCCCCGAAGACATGGAGCGGCTCCAAGTCGCCATCGGGGACACCGTGGCCGTGGCCGGCAAACGCACGACGGTCTGCAAAGTGATGCCGGCCTATAAAGAACTCCGCGGCCAATCCCGCGTCCAACTGGACGGACTCACCCGGGAGAATGCCGGGGCCGCGCTCGATGAGTTTATCCAGGTTCAAAAAGTGGCCGTGCGCCCGGCCCAGCGCGTCGGGCTGGTGCCGCTGACGATTGCGCCGGATGCCCGTGATCTCCAATACATCGGCAGCCTGTTGGACGGTTTGCCGGTCCAGGAAGGCGACCGGGTTCGGGCGGTGTTGTTTGGCAGCCGCTCGGCCGATTTCAAGGTGGACAGCACGACGCCCCGCGGCCCCGTGCTGATCAACCCGACGACGGAACTGGTGGTCGGCAAAGCGGAGGTCAAGGAGCGCGCCCGGCTGGCGGTTCCGTATGAGGACATCGGCGGACTCAAGCCCCAGCTTCACCGCATCCGGGAAATGATTGAACTGCCGCTCCGGCATCCCGAGGTGTTCGAGCGGCTGGGCATTGACGCGCCCAAAGGCGTGCTGCTCCACGGCCCCCCGGGGTGCGGCAAGACGCTCATCGCGCGGGCCATCGCGCATGAGACGGAAGCCAATTTCTTCTCCGTGAGCGGGCCGGAGATCATCCACAAATTTTACGGCGAAAGCGAGGCGCACCTGCGCAAGATCTTCGACGAAGCAACGCGCCAGGGACCGAGCATCATTTTCCTGGACGAGATCGATGCCATCGCCCCACGGCGCGAGCAGGTGGTTGGAGAGGTGGAAAAGCGGGTCGTCTGCCAACTCCTGGCACTGATGGATGGACTGACGAAACGCCAGAATGTCATTGTCATTGGCGCGACCAACATTCCGAACGCGCTGGATCCGGCGCTCCGGCGGCCGGGCCGATTCGACCGGGAGATCGCGATCCCGATTCCAGATCGCCATGGGCGCCTGAACATCCTGGAGATTCACAGCCGGGGAATGCCCTTGAAGCAGGATGTCGATATGAACCACCTGGCGGAGATCACGCATGGCTTTGTGGGCGCCGACCTGGAGGCGCTCTGCCGGGAAGCCGCCATGATCTGCCTGCGCGATATGCTGGCCGACATGGATTTATCCCTGGCCACGATCCCCTACGAACGACTCGCGAAGTTGGAAGTGAGCATGGACCATTTCAAGACGGCGCTGCAGGAGGTCGAACCTTCGGCCATCCGGGAAGTCTTTGTCGAGGTGCCCAACGTGCGTTGGAACGACGTGGGCGGGCTGGCCGGATTGAAGCAACGGCTCGTGGAAGCGGTCGAGTGGCCGCTGCAATACGCGTCCCTCTTTACCCAGATGGGGGTGCGCCCGCCCAAGGGCATCCTGCTGTCCGGTCCGCCGGGCTGCGGGAAGACCCTTCTGGCCAAGGCCCTCGCCACCGAGAGCCAGGTGAATTTCATTTCGGTCAAGGGACCGGCCCTGCTGTCCAAGTATGTGGGTGAATCGGAACGGTCCATGCGCGACATCTTTCACAAGGCCCGGCAAGCCGCGCCGTGCATCATCTTCTTCGATGAGATCGACGCGCTGGTCCCGGCCCGCGGCGGCGCGGTTTCGGACACCCCGGTTACCGACCGGGTATTAAGTCAATTTCTGGCGGAATTGGATGGCATCGAGGAGATCAAGGGCGTGGTGGTGCTGGCGGCGACGAACCGGCTGGATCGGCTGGACCCAGCGGTGCTCCGCCCCGGCCGCTTTGATGCAGTCGTCGAGATACCGCTGCCGGATGAACCGGAGCGCCGCGAGATTTTCGCGGTCCATCTGCGGGGCAAGCCCGTGGCGCGGAACGTCAAAATCAGCGCGCTGGCGGCGAAGACGAAGGAATTCAGCGGGGCGCAGATTGCGTCGGTCTGCAACCTCGCGGCCCTCCGAGCGGTGCGGCGCGCGGTAGCGGCCTTGAAAGGCCTGCCCGCCGAGCCGCCGTCGAAAGCGGGCGCGGAAGGAGCCGACGATTCGGGCGCAAACAAATCGATACTGGAAGTTCAGGCAAGAATACTCCTCGAATCCGACGATTTGGAGGCCGCGTTGGCTGAGGTCTCTCCCAAGCCATGAGCGAAGAGTCAAACAACGTGTATTACGTTTACGGGTTTACTCAGGCTGGCCTCGTGCCGGCCTTGGCTGCCGCCGCGCTGGCTGAAGCCGGGCTCCCCTCACGCGTCACGGAACACGCCGGCGTTTTGGCCGAGAGCGACCAAGCCGTTGGCGCGGCCCTGCCACAGGCCGGCCTCGTCAAGGCTGAGGCCGAGGGACGAGCGACGCAGCCGATGCTCACGGGAGGCCTGGCGAACCAGCCGGCTCCCTTTTCCTGGCGCTTCGGAGAAGTGGCAGCGGTCTTGCGCTTGGTTTCGCGGGCAGAGTTTTGTGGACCCGCTGGCGAAACGAATCTGCAGGATTTGGCTTGGCTGGCCCCGCGCGCCTGCTGGCACCAAGCCGTGCTTGAGCGGGTGATGCGCTTGGGGCCGGTATTGCCGGCGCGGTTCGGGACGCTCTTTTCCTCGCTGGACAGCCTGGGGAGTTTTTTGCAGAAACATGAAGCCGCCATCATCCAGTTCCTCGAGCGCGTGCGCGGTCACGAGGAATGGGCGGTGAAAGGGTTCCTCGATTCCGCGCGGGCGGAGGCAGAGTTGCTGGCGCGCGCTCGGTCAGGGGAGGCAGGACCGTTCAGTTCCACGCCCGGGATGGCTTACCTGCAGGAACAGAGTCTGCGGATCAAGGTAAAGCAGGAGTTGGAGAACCGGGTCGCAGAAGCGCGCGAGGCTCTCTCCAATGAACTGAACCCTTTGGCCTCGGAAGCATGCCAGCGCCGCATTCTGTCGCGCGAAACCACCGGGGAAGAGCGGGGAATGGTGTTAAACTGGGCTTTTCTCGTGCCGCCGGCCGCCTTGACGGATTTTCGTCTTCAGATTGCGCGTGCAAACGCCGAACCCAAGCTGGCTGGCCTGGCCTTCGAACTGTCTGGCCCTTGGCCGCCTTACAGTTTCTGTCCAGCCCTCGAACCTGGGCCTTGGCCCGTGGAATAATTCATGTTAGCGCACGCCATCCGACGACAGTGCTATTCCACGGGCCTCGCCCCGTGGAATAATTCATCTGAGCGCACGCCATCCGACGAGAGTGCTATTCCACGGGGCAAGCCGGCAGGGGCCATCGCGGAGGAATAAAACCATGAGCGCGGCCCCTGCGCATTCAAAGCGCAATGACAGCCTTTACGAGATTCTGCTGAATGCGATTCCCATGTCGGTGCTGCTGATCGCCCGGGACCAGCGCATCGCCTTGGTCAACCGCAATTTTTTGGAAAAGAGCCGGCGCACCGAAGAAGAGACGGTGGATCGGCGATTGCAAGAGGTCTTTCCGCCCGCGATCCTGGATCACACCGAGATTGTGCAGCGCATTCAAGGCGTTTTTCGGACCAACGAACCGACCCCAGGCGAAAAAATCACCTACCGCGCGCCGGGCGGACTGATGCGGATTTACTACTACCGCGTCCTCCCTTTGGCCACCGATGACAGCGTGGAATTTGCCATTCTGCTCATGGAGGACGTGACGGAGCAGGCGCGTTTGAGCGAGGACATCCGCCGGATGGAGCGCCACCTGGCGATCGTGGTGGAGAGCACCAGCGAAATCATTCTCTCCACCGATCCCGCGGGCCGGATTCTCAGTTGGAATAAATCCGCCGAGCAGATTTCGGGTTACACCCCCCAGGACGTCGAGAGTCGGTGCTTTGACGAGTTTTGCGCCCCGGAGCATCAGGCCGACGTGAGACGGATGTTATCCGAATGGAAAGAAGGCAAAACCCCGCAGACGGCGGAATGGAATTTCGTGACGAAGGACGGCAAGGTCATTCCCATTTCCTGGACTTGTTCGCCGATGATGGACGAACAAGCCGAAACCGTGGGCATCGTCGCGGTCGGGCGCGACCTCACCGAAAGCCGCAAGCTCGAGGCGCAACTGCTGCAAGCCCACAAATTGGCGGCCCTGGGGGTGATGGCCGGCGGGATCGCGCACGAGATTCGCAATCCCTTGGCCATCTGTTCCTCCGCCGCTCAATTTCTGATGGAGGAGGAGATCGCGCCGGAGTTTCGCCGCGAGTGCGCCCAAAAGCTCTGTCAGGGGATGCAAAGGGCCTCCGCCATCATCGAGCACCTCTTGAAATTCGCGCGGCCTTCCGAGCGGAGCGATTTCGTCAAGTTAGACCTGATCTCCGTCCTGAAAGAAACCCTGGTCTTGGTGGGCGACCAAGCCAAGATTCAAAACATTAAGGTGAGCCCGCAATTGCCCGAGGCCCCCGTGCTCGTTCTGGGCGATAGCAACCTGCTCCAACAGGTTTTCATGAACCTGTTCTTGAACGCCATCCACGCGATGCCCAGCAAGGGCCGTCTCAGGGTGATCGTCGAGACGGCCCTTCACCAGGTCAGTGTCCAAGTGGCCGATACCGGGCACGGCATCCCGGGGGCGGACCTCGGCCACATCTTCGACCCGTTCTACGCCAAGTCCACCGGGAAAAAGGGCACCGGCTTGGGCCTGCCGCTCTGCTATGCCATTGTCAAACAGCACGCCGGCGCCATTGAGGTGGAAAGCGCGCCGGGCCAAGGCAGCACCTTCACCGTGCGATTGGACCTCCTCCGTGACTGACGACCGAAACGCGGCCATGAATCATAATGAATTTCTCATTGTGGATGATGAGCCGGATATTTGCTGGGCCTTGGAACATCTGTTGACCGCAAACGGGTTGCCTTGTCAAACAGCGCTGACCGCCCAAGCGGCCCTCGATTTGATGACGAACCAGCGCTTCCACCTCGCGTTCGTGGACGTGACCCTGCCCGATATGAATGGCATCGAGCTGGCCAGGCGCCTGCGCCAGATGGACCCGTTCATTCGCCTCGTGTTCGTCTCCGGCTACCTGGCCGAGAACGCGGCGGCGGTGGCTCAGATCCAGGAGGAAGGCTTGCTCTATGCCTGCATCACCAAACCTTTCCTGCACCAGGAAATCCTCGGTGCCATCGAGAGTTTTGCCGCGGCTGAGGCGTAACGATTCAGTTGGAGGCGCGGCAAGACGCGGCCGGAGCGCGGCATTTATGCCGCTTCAACTCCCGAACGACCAGCAGATTTCGAACACCAAAAAGTTATCCACGTTGAAGCGGCATAAATGCCGCGCTCCTTCGCCCGCTCCGCGCCGTAGGCTCCGCGCCGGAGGCCAGTAAGCTCGCTTTGGCTCCTCCACGAATTTCCAACTGCATCGTTACGGCTGAGGCGGGGCGGTGAGGATGGAACTCCCCAGGATTAGGGAGTGCCTTACCGGGAATGAATTCCCCCACTCGCCGCCGGCGGGCAAAAGCCGGGCGCAACAACTTGAGGAAAGGCCAATGAATGGGACTGGCTAACCCGTGACCACGGTCCCGCCAAGCTCGGGCACGACTCCTGCATACCCCCAAGCGATAGCGATGCCAGATGTTCTGGCAAGATCGCGAATGACAGCAACAATAAACACACAAAACCCAGGAGCGCCTCATGGCAAAAATTACCAAATCAACGGACTCCTCGAGTCTGGCCGAAGTCGTGGATCGAATTCTTGACAAAGGCATCGTGATCGATGTTTGGGCCAAGGTTTCGTTGGTCGGAATCGAGTTGATCTCCATCGAAGCCCGGGTCGTCATCGCCTCGGTCGAGACCTACTTGAAGTATGCCGAGGCCATCGGCCTGACGGCGACGGCCGCAGCCCCCGCCTGAGCGGCGCGGGAGCCATAATTGTTGGGCGGAGAATGTTTTTCATTCTCCGCCTGACAAATCAGTGCAACCCTGAAATTTCGAATTCTGAAAGGTTTGCCCACGATGAATAACTTAACCAATGACATGACGCGGTTGTGCGGCGAGATCGCTGCGCTGCGGGACAGCCGTGCGGCCGTAATCAGCAACCTCGCGGAGACCAGGGAGGAAATGCAGGCGGGGGTTTCCCGGATGCTGGCTGGCTTCGGGGAGGCCCGTGCGGAAATGGCCGAACAAACCAAAGGCGGACTGCGCGAATTTGTCCTCCAACTCAAAGGACCGGTGAACGACCTTCGGCAAAAAGTCGCCGACTTGCTGGAAGGGTTTCGGGATGACCTCGCGGGCGCCCACCGAGCTTGGTATGGTGCCCGCCCCGCGCCCCGAAAAGTGCGAGTGGTCGCAGAGCCGATTGCCAAGGCGATGGAACCACCCTCCGAGTTGCCGCCCAAAGCGAGAAAGAAGAAACAGTAGGGCCTTCGCGTCGCTGCCGTTTACCAGGCCACACCGTCCGCGCTTGGGGATCCAATCCAAGCGAGGACGGCGTGAGCCATTAAATGGATGCCCTGCCAAGGCGGCAGAGGGGTCGTGTGCCGCGATCCGCAGTGGAAAACCGGGGCATCCTTCAGCCAAAGGGCGTTCAGTGATGCCGGGACGGCTTGCCCCGCGGGGT
>ORMF012396911.1_pt1 | contig 12881 bp, 17 predicted proteins | sample 1779871 | NCBI WGS metagenome assembly ORMF01 (sample SAMEA104232316, study PRJEB22302) | groundwater metagenome | biome: forest; feature: aquifer; material: groundwater | place: USA | collected 2011-08-07 | depth 5.4 m | reverse complement strand
GTTGTCTTAAGCCCCATAAAATTCTCTTCTTCTTTATCCAGAATAATCCCGGATATATCTATGATAAGGATCTTGTCGGCCCCTTTGCCGCCTACTACATGCTCAGTCAGGGGGCCTGGTCCGGGGATATTTACACTTACGCAGCCTTCAATGTAAAAACTGATTAAAAGAATAATTAATAATAGTCTTCTCAAATGTTCTCCAGAGGTTGTTTGCATAGATTTTCTTATGTTTATAGTATTTCTTAGCGCAAATTGCAATGAAATTATGCGCCATTTACCAGTGATTTTCCTGTCATCTCCACCGGCTTTTCAATGCCCATTAAATCAAGGATGGTAGGGGCTACATCGGACAGGCCGCTTTTTCTTAACGATACATTTTTCCTCTCATTATCTATCAATACAAACGGCACAGGATTTGTTGTGTGGGCTGTATAGGCATCATTCGTGTCATAGTCTATCATCTGCTCTATATTTCCGTGATCCGCGGTAATTAGCGTAATCCATTCTTTTTCTCCGGCAGCAGTTATCACCTTTGCAAGGCACTCATCCAGAACCTCGCACGCCTTGATAGCAGCGTCCATAATCCCTGTATGCCCCACCATATCGCCATTGGCATAGTTCACAAGAATAAATTTATAGTCTCCGCTTTTTATCCTTTGGACAAGCTCATCTGTAACCAGATATGCGCTCATTTCAGGTTTCTTGTCATAGGTTGGGACATCCCTCGGCGAGGGTATGAGTATCCTCTCCTCCAGGGAAAAGGGTTTTTCTATGCCACCGTTAAAGAAAAATGTTACATGCGCGTATTTTTCTGTCTCAGCTATCCTCAACTGTTTTATTTTGTTCTTGCACAATACTTCCCCCAGGATATTCTTTAAAGTCTGCTGGGGAAATGCAACATGGAGGTTAAATGTTGTGTCGTATTCTGTAAGGCAAACATAGCTGCACAACTTTAACTTGTTGCCCCTATTAAATCCTTTAAATCCTTCCTGCGTAAACGCCCGTGTAAGTTCCCTTGCCCTGTCTGCCCTGAAATTAAAAAAGATTATGCCGTCTCCATCTTGTATTACAGCCAGAGGCTTATTATTGATTACTATGACAGCAGGCAATACAAACTCATCGGTCTCGCCCTTCTCATAGGCTGAAAGAACAGCCTCAATGGGATTTGCCGATAGCCTCCCCTCGCCGCACACCAATGCCTTATATGCCTTTTCTACACGTTCCCATCGGTTATCCCTGTCCATTGCATAGTAGCGGCCGGAGATTGTGGCTATCCTGCCAATGCCTATCTTATCAAGATGTGCCTGTAATTGTTCAATATAGCCCTTGCCGCTGGTTGGCGATGTATCTCTTCCATCCAGAAACACATGGATAAAAACCTTCTTCAAACCATTTTGTTTGGCCATATCCAATAATGCAAAGAGGTGATTTATATGGCTGTGAACGCCGCCGTCTGAAACAAGCCCCATAAGATGGAGTGCGCCGTTTTTCTTTTTTATTGCAGACATGGATTCCAACAGGGTTTTGTTTTTGAAGAATGCTCCAGTCTCTATTTTTTTATCTATTCTGGTAAGTTCCTGATACACAATCCTTCCCGCGCCCATAGTAAGATGTCCCACCTCAGAATTTCCCATCTGACCTTTCGGCAGGCCCACTGACAGGCCTGATGTTTCCAATTCTGTATGAGGATATTCCTTAAAGATTTTACTTATGAACGGGGTTTTTGCAAGGAGTTGGGCATTCCCTTCTTTTTGCAGATTTATACCCCAGCCGTCGAGGACAATAAGTATGACAGGTCTCACTCTATCTCAACCCTCGGGGCCTCTGGCCAGAGACCTTCAAGGTTATAAAACTCTCTCACCGGCTCAAGAAAGATGTGCGCAATCACATCGCCATAATCTATCAAAGCCCAACGTCCTTCCCTTATGCCTTCTATGCTTAAGGGCCTTAGCTTTTTTTTCTTAAGCCCTTCTTCTACGGGATTGGCAATGGCCTGAACCTGTCTGTCCGATGCAGCGCTGCATATCAACAGATAATCTGCAATGGATGACAGTTTGCCTATATTCAGAATGACAACCCCTTCTGCCTTTTTATCCAGGGCAAGTTCGGCAGCCTTTAATACCCTTTCTCTCGAATCCAGTTTTTTAACCCTCCTTTAGCTATATAACCCATTCTTTGTTATATAATCCTCTACCTCTTTTGGCAGTATATACCGTGTTGAATTCCCCTCTTTTATCATCTTTCTTATCCTTGACGCTGATATGCCAAAGAGTGTAGTTTCCATGTATGCAACAAACCTCCCGTAGACGTTCACATAAACATCATGTTCGGCATCATACCAAAACTTTCTTGCCAGTTCAACAGGAAGAATCTCTGCAATCTTTTTTACAGGATAACCGGGACGTGGAATGACAATGAAGTTTGTAAGCTTAAAGAGTTCTTCATATTCACACCATGTAGTTATGTCATTAAATGAGTCTGTGCCGGCAATAAAACTAAATTCTGTTCCAGTATATTTATCACGGAGCGCCCTTAATGTTACAACAGAATAAGACCTCCCGCCCCTTTTAATCTCAATATCAGAGGCCTCAAAAAAAGGATTATCCTTTACTGCGAGTTGAACCATCTCAAATCTATGTTCCGGAGAGATAAGAGAGCCGTTGTCTTTATGAGGCGGCATGAATGTGGGGATAAAAATGACCTTATCTAAATTAAAGGCCTCTCTGACCTCTTCGGCAATCCTTAAGTGTCCAAAGTGAATCGGGTTAAATGTCCCGCCCATTATGGCTATGCGCATAGTTTTAGTATGCTATCCGACAAAGAGGATAATTTCAAGCTTTTCCTGTGTGAGTCAAACCCTTCCAGCAATTATAGATTATTAAACTGCTGAAACAGCCTCTATTACTGCAAAGGTCAAAAGGCCTGTTTTAAATTACTACGGTCTTGGGGCAATGGTAGCCAGAAACACAAGCCTTGTCTTTGCAACATAGCCGTGGGATTCGCCTGGTTCCCATATTATGACGGAGCCGGGTCCGCCGGTGATTTCTTCTCCATCGGTCAGAAATATCCCCTCGCCCTCCATGACTGTCATCATAACCCTTGAACTGCTGCGGCATTTTTTAACACCCTGACCCGGCTCTGAACAAAACAACGCCAGCCGCGCCTCGTCAGCGTCAAAGATTAGAAAAGAATTCTTCGAGTTAGGGGTGAACTCTATCATTTCCTTTGTATCCAGTTTTTTCATTATTATTACTCCTTTCTTTTTAAACCTTTATAAATATTTATCACACACACTGAGGAATTTAATATGATTTTAATCATATTGCAACTGCCTTACATTCTGTGTTATCTAAACACATATGAGAAACCTTTTCGAACGTCTCAGAACAGGCCTTTCAAAAACCCACAACAATATTGCTAATAAAATAGATGGATTTTTTTATTCAGGAGCTTCACGGGAGGAATTGGCGGAAATGCTGGAGGAAACCCTTATAACTGCTGATGTCGGCGTCCAGACATCCGGGTTTATTGTGGATGATATGAGGAATAAGCTTAAGGGTTATGATGCAGATGGGCTTAAGGTTTATTTAAGAGAGGTTATTTTCAATATATTGAAAGACTGCCAGCGTCCTTTGGAAATTACAGCAAAGCCATTCGTAATCATGATCCTTGGCGTAAATGGCGTTGGAAAGACAACAACAATAGGGAAGCTTGCGGCAAGGTTTACATCAGAGGGTAAAAAGGTTCTTCTTGCGGCAGGCGACACCTTCAGGGCTGCGGCAATAGAGCAGCTTGAAATATGGGCAAAAAGGGCAGGCTGTGATATTATCAAGCATGAACAGGGAGGCGACCCGGCTGCGGTTGCCTTTGACAGCATTCGGGCGGCTGTTGCAAGAAAGGCTGATATTGTGATTTTAGACACAGCAGGAAGGCTGCACACAAAGGTAAACTTAATGGAAGAGTTGAAAAAGGTCAAAAGGGTTGTATCAAGGGAATTGCCTTCTGCCCCGCATGAGGTGATTCTGGTATTGGATGCATCCACAGGACATAATGCCGTAAATCAGGCCAGGGAGTTTAATGAGGCTGTGAGCCTTACCGGCATAGTCCTTACCAAACTGGATGGAACAGCCAAAGGCGGCATAATAGTGGCTATTGCAAATGAATTAAAGATACCTATCCGTTTTATAGGCGTAGGAGAAGGGGTTGAAGACCTGAAGGAGTTTAACGCAATGGAATTTGTAGAGGCGATGATTTAAGCCGGAGGCTTACCATGGATGAAAAGATTAAAACCTTTTATGAATTGTTTGAGCGAAGAAAGAGCATAAGGGATTTTCTGGACAAAGAAATAGAAAAAGACAAGCTTGAGCGTCTTCTTGAGACGCTCCGAAGGGCGCAGAGCGCGGCCAACCGCCAGCCGTGGCATTTTATAATAATTGAAAAGGCGGATAGAAAAAAATTAGATGATGTGTTCACAAAAGAGGGGTTTAAAACCGCGCCGCTTATTATTGCCGCATGTGCAGAGCCTTCAAAAGCATGGGTCAGAAAGGCGGACAGCAAAAACTATGCATGGGTTGATGTTACCATCGCAATAACAGAGATGATAGCAGTTGCTACAGCAGAGGGGCTTGGCACATGCTGGATTGCGGCAATTGAGCCGGCAAAGGTTAGAGATATTCTCGGCATACCTTCTCATATAGAGGTAGTTGCGTTAATAGCAATCGGTTATCCAAAAGTCCCTCTTGTAAAAGAAGAGAAGAACAGGAAGACATTGGAGAGTATTATTCACTATGGTAAATGGTGATAAAAAAGACAAACAGGACTATGTGCTTCTCCGGCCTGACAGGAGAAAAAACTTAAGAAACCCCCTCCTTGTCCTCAAGGTCAAGATGGAGTCGGACAGCAAGAGTTTTTTCGGCTACGCAAAGGTCATAGGCAGAGGCGGGATGTTCATTACATCTGTTAATCCCAAAAATATTGGAGAAGGGTTTTTTATAGAGTTTACCCTCCCTGACAAAACTGTGGCAAGATGCAAGTGCTGTGTTATGTGGCGCAGAGAATTTGTCCCAAGGTCTCCGCATGAGCCAGGCATGGGTATAAAATTTCTGGATCTATCTGAAGATATAAGAAACAGGATCGATGAGTGGGTAAAGAAAGGATAGCTCAAAACTCAAAATTCAAAACTCAAAGTTACAACTTAAAACTCAAAACTTTTAAAAATAGTTTTATGGTTTTGAGTTTCAGTTTTGAGTTTTGACATTTGAGTTTTGAGTTGTTTTTATTGCATTAGGAAAAATTTATGTCAGAATTAAGAAAAGACCTCATAACAAGGGAATGGGTTATAATGTCCCCTGAAAGGGCCAGACGGCCCTCGGATTTTCATCATGGGCGTGAAGCCCAGGCTGTAATTACAAAAAACCATTCTGTATGCCCCTTCTGTCCCGGTAATGAATCAATGACCCCTCCTGAGATAATTGCATTCAGGGGAAAAGGGGCTAAAGCCAACTCGTCCGGCTGGTGGGTAAGGGTCATGCCCAATCGTTTTCCGGCGCTCATGATAGAGGGAATGCCCGGCAGGAGTGAACATCTCATATATGACAGGATGGACGGCGTTGGCGCACATGAGGTGATAGTTGAAACACCTGAGCACGGCAAACCGCTTTCCAGACTCGATGAAAAACAGATGAGGGAGATTTTATGGGCATACAGGGAAAGATATATAGATCTCTGCAAGGACCCCCGTTTAAAATATATACTTATCTTCAAAAATCATGGGAGGGTTGCAGGCGCATCTATTGAGCATTCCCATTCTCAGCTCATCGCCACCCCAATGATTCCGCAGCAGGTATGGATAAAGGTGAAAGGCATAGAGCAGTATTATGATTACAGAGACAATTGCGCCTATTGCGATATAGTGAAAATAGAATCAGGCCATGGGGAAAGAACCGTGGCTGAGAATGAATCATTTATTGCAATAGAGCCTTATGCCTCAAGACATCCGTTTGAGACATGGATAATACCAAAGATACACAGCCATTCTTTTGCAGATATGAAAGAGACAGAGATAGATGAATTAACCACAATATTAAAAATGGTTCTGCTAAAATTGGAGCTTTGTCTTAATGACCCACCTTATAATTATACTATTATCAATGCACCAATTAATTCCGGAGTTATCGGCCAATTTCATTGGCACCTTGAAATAATCCCCAGACTTACTATTGCCGCTGGTTTTGAACTTGGAACCGGCATATATATAAACCCGGTTCCGCCGGAAGAATCTGCGCAATATTTAAGGGATATAAAAACGATAGTGTAAAACCCCAATCCCTAATCCCTGTATTTTATATGACTACCATAAATCTTCTTACACTCTTTGGCGGCATCCTCCTTCTCCTTTACGGCATGAAAATGGCCGGCGATGGCATGCAAAAGGCAGCCGGGGGCAGGTTGAGAGGGTTTCTTCTGGCTGTTACAGACAACCGTTTTAAGGGTGTGGGCGTTGGCGCGCTAACGACCACGCTCCTGCAAAGCTCAAGCGCCACTATCATAATGCTGGTAAGTTTTGTCGGCTCGGGCCTGCTCAGCCTTTCAGCAACCATGGGGGTTATACTCGGCGCGGATATAGGCACAACCATTACAGTCCAGATAATCACATTTAAGATATACGATTATGCGATAGTTCTTGTTGGCATCGGCATACTTTTGGAATTTCTTGGCAGAAAAGACCCTTTGCAGGATGTCGGCCGGGCTGTTCTTGGTTTTGCGTTTATATTCCTTGCTTTAAAAATATTGACAGATGTTTTTTTGCCGCTTGCGCATGACCCTCTGTTTAAAGAGATTATGATAAACCTCGGCAAAGACCCTGTCGCGGGCATAATTATAGCATCGCTCCTGACCGCCCTGCTTCACAGCAGTGTTGCCACTATAGGAATTGCGCTTGCAGCGGCGCACAACGGGCTTATTACCCTGGATGCTGCCATGCCGATTGTATTGGGCGCAAATATAGGGACATGTGTCAGCGCAATTACCTCCGGCATTGGCGCGCCTGTAGAGGCAAAACGCGTTGCGCTTGCCCATGTCCTGTTCAAGGTAACGGGCGTTGTCATTGTCCTCCCTTTTTTAGCGCCGTTTACAAATCTCGTTGGTTTCAGCGCCCAAAATCTTGCAAGACAGGTTGCAAATGCCCACACATTTTTTAATATTGCAATTACCATTTTATTCCTCCCATTTATAGGGCCTTTTACAAGGCTTGTTAAAATTCTTCTGCCTGAAAAGGCGGCCTCTGAACAAAGGTTCGGACCAAAATATCTGGATAAACTTGTGCTCACATCCCCTTCCCTTGCGCTCGGTCAGGCAACCAGAGAGGCGCTCAGGATGGCGGACATCGTGCAGGATATGCTGAAGCAGAGCATAGAGGTTTTTAAAAGCAATAATACGGCGCTCCAGGAAAAAATAGAGGAAAGAGACGACGATGTGGATATACTTGACAGGGAGATAAAGCTTTACCTTACAAAACTGTCTCAGGAAGGTTTGACTGAGGAGCAGGCACGACGCGAGATGGAGATAATCACATTTACAAACAATCTTGAAAATATAGGCGATGTGATCGATAAAAACCTGATGGAGCTTGCAAAGAAAAAGATAAAAAATCAACTCTCCTTTTCCCGTGATGGATTAAAGGAGATTCTGGAATTTCATCAAAAGGTTATGGAAAATTTTGAGCTCGGCGTATCGGCGTTTACAAGCGGGGATGTTGAGCTTGCCCATCAATTATTAAGGCATAAAACAAGGCTTGGCGAGATAGAAAGGGACTTAAGGCAGGCGCATATAAACCGCCTTCATCTCGGCTTAAAAGAATCTATAGATACAAGCGCTATTCATCTGGATGTCCTGACGAATCTTAAGCGCATAAATTCGTATATTGCAAATATAGCCTATCCCATATTGGAAAGAGAAAAGGAAGGATAGGATTTACCCCCCAAATCTTAAATCTGATTTCGGGTTATCGTTTTTAGTTGCAAAAACAAGATTTGTATGTTAAAATTAAACCCGATATTAAAAATAAAAGGAGGGTTTGAACATGAGCAAGAAGATTATAGATGCGTTAAATCTGGACAGGGCATTTGAGTTGGCCGCTATTGTCCAATATATGGGGCATCACTATGAGGCAGAGGGGCTTGAAAGTCCGGCAATTATTGAAATATTTAAAAAGACCTCAATAGATGAGATGAGGCATGCTGAGGCTCTGGCAGAGAGGATTGTGTATCTTGGAGGCATTCCAGTGCAGAAGCCCACTGAGGTGATAAGGGGCGGCGAGCTTAAAAAGATGATAAAGGACGACCTTGCCGCGGAAAATGGGGCAATAGCAAGGTATAAGGAGCATATCAAGCTGTGTGAGAAAGAGGGCGATCCTACCACAAGGCTTATGCTGGAAAAGATACTTACTGATGAAGAAGGACACGCTGATACATGGGAGACAACACTGGGGACACGAAAGTAAGGGGTTAGCCTGAAATGGAAAAAAAGTTCTCCAGAAAAGATATAGAAAAGTTTGACGGCAAAGAGGGAAGGCCTGCCTATATAGCGTATAACGGTATTGTGTACGATGTAACTGATAACCTATACTGGATAGATGGCAATCATTTTGAATCCCACTCGGCCAGTGTTGATTTAACTTCTGAAATTGACAATGCCCCCCACGGAGAAGAGGTATTTGAGGGTGTTGTTAAGGTCGGCATACTGGAAGACTGATAAGGATAGACTCAGGACCATAGTTGCACTTGAAACTTTTAGGGTCTTGGGTCTGTATTTGGAGCAAACAGTGTCTGATAACTTCTCTGGTCATCATGAGCTCATTTCTGAAATAAAAAGACGGATACAGGAAAAAGAAAAGATAACCTTTGCCGAATTTATGGATACTGCCCTTTACTGGTCTGACAAGGGATATTATACCTCCGACCGCGCAAGATGGGGAGAAGAGGGCGATTATCTTACTAATACTGACATAAGCCCTGTGTTCGGCAAGCTGATTGCAATACAACTTAAAGAGATGTGGGAGATAATGGGTTCTCCCAGGCTGTTTACGATCGTTGAGGCCGGCGCTGGAGGTGGAGGGCTTTCATTTCAGATAAGCGGCACAATCAAGGAGTTGTTCAAGGAATTTTATAGCGCTGTTGAGTTTACGCTTGTTGATATAAATCCTGCCCTAATAAAAGACCTGATAGAAAAAGACCGGAGAGAAAAGTTTTCATGCCATTCTGCCATTGAAGAGATATCGCCAGGTATCACAGGCTGTATTATCTCCAATGAGCTTATTGATGCATTCCCTATCCATCGCGTTATTGAGGCAGACGGTTTAAAGGAAGTCTATGTCTATGTGGAGGACGGCGGGTTTACAGAAACAGTCGGAGATCTGTCAGACCCTGCAATCAGCGCATACCTTGAAAGACTTGGGATAAGGCTTCTGCATGGGCAGACCGCAGAGGTAAATCTAAGGGCAATGAACTGGATTAAAAAAGCCGGCGCATTGATTGATAAGGGATTTGTTGTTACAATTGACTACGGTCTTCCCGCAAAAGAACTCTTTCATCCAGCCAGGAGCGGGGGCCTCCAATGTTATTACAGACATACAATGAGCGATAACCCTTATCAGAGGATCGGCTATCAGGATATAACATCAAAGGTTGATTTTACAAGCCTCGCATTAGCAGGCAGAGAGGCCGGTTTGGAGGTTACCGGATTCACGACACAGTTTTATTTCCTTACGGGGATCGGGGTGTGGAGCGAATTGAAAGAAGTAGCGGAAATCGGCATAAATGATATGGATACATTGAAATGGAATCAGGGGATTAAGGAACTGGCGCTCCCGGGAGGCATGGGGGACGATTTCAAGGTTCTCATCCAGCATAAAGGCGTAGAAAATCCTGCGCTTAAATGCCTAAGCTTCAAGGATTTGAAATATACGCTGTAAGGGCAGGAGGGATTATGGCAGAGGAGACAGGTCTTGCAGGCGCTGAATGGTCTGTTGATGAATGGACAAATGAATGGACAATACATGTAGGCAGGGCATACCACTGCGCTGTATGCGGGGCTATGGTTATGGTTACTAAGGGGGGCATCGGCGTGATGGAGCCGAAGTGCTGCAACAGAGATATGGCTTTAGTTGCGAAGACAGATGAAATCAGGTAATAACATCGGGGTAATATCCTTGGGCCGGGTTTACAGATGCCCTGTATGCGGCGCGGAACTTTCTGTTATAAGGGGCGGCAGAGGCAGACTGCAGCCGGTCTGCTGTAATACAGAGATGGTTCAGCTTAAAATAACAAGCCATGTGTATGTATGTTCCATATGCGGCAGCGAGCTTATGATAATTAAAGGCGGGGAAAATTTACAGCCAATCTGCTGTAATAAAAAGATGGGGCTAAAAACTTAATTACAGAGGTGAGAAAATATGGAAGAAAAAAAAGAGAAAGAGAAAAAACATGTCTGCAGTATCTGCGGCAAGCCTTCCGAGGCTACTATATGCCATCCGTGCGAGGAAAAGATAAGGGGAGAGGCGCTGGAACGGAAAAAGGAGATAGATAAGGCAGGCAGAACCGATACTGGCAGACGATAGCATTAAGCAAGTAATTTGCAGCTTCCATAGAAAAGGAGTCCATAATGAAGGAAAAGGCTATAGAGAATCTTAAAATAGCGGTCCGCACAGAAATTAAAGGCTATAGCTTTTATATTACTGCCTCTAATACTGTGAAGGATGAACATGGCAAAACTGTATTCCGCCATCTTGCCAAGGAAGAGATTGAACATATAAACGTATTAACAGCGATAGGCAAGTCATTAGAAATCGGCGGCAGCTGGCTTGCATATAAGGATGCTGTTGCGTTGGATTTTGGCAAAAGCAGCGCCCCTATATTTATGGAAGAGAATGAACTTACAAAAAGATTAAAAGAGAATCCAACCGAATTAAATGCCGTAACAATTGCTATGGGGGCAGAAGAAAAAGCTGTGGATTTCTATTCTGGACTCCTTAAGGCCGCAAGCGAACCTGATGAAAAGGCTGTCATCGGAAAGATCCTTGATATGGAAAGAAATCACCTCAGACTTTTAAGATGGGAAAGAGAGTCTGTTATCCATACCGGCTTCTGGGCTGATTTTATGGAATTTAGCGTAGAAAAGGACTTGGAATAAACAGACCCAACACAAAACTAAATTCAAGATGCTATACGATGTCATCGTAGCCGGCCTTGGTCCAGGCGGCTCAACCTGCGCATATGAGCTTGCCCTGAATGGGTTAAATGTGCTCGCCTTTGATAAAGAAAAATTTCCAAGGTACAAGCCATGCGGCGGATGCCTGTCATTAAAGGTTGAGAAGGTTCTGCCATTTGACTTCAAATCAGTTGCAGAGGATATCACCTACGGCGTTGTTTTTACCTACAGATCAAAAAGACAGATCCCTGTCATATCCCAGAGACCAATCGGCTATAATGTAAACAGAGATAGATTTGACAACCTTTTAAAGGAAAAGGCAAAAGAGGCCGGCGCTGTTGTCAGGGAAGGAGAAAGGGTAACAGGCATTGAAGAATGCGGCGATTACGTAAATGTTAAAACCTCCGGGGAAATATATAAGGCAAGGATTTTGATAGGCGCTGATGGGGCCAATAGTATTGTCAGCAGGGATGTATTGGGGCTTAGCCCAAAGATGTGCGCTGTGGCCATTGAGGCTGAGGTCCCTTTTGAAGAGGAAAGACTGACAGAACTAAGAGGAAGGCTTTTTATAGATTTCGGCTGCATACCTCATGGATACGGATGGATTTTTCCTAAAGGCAAGAATCTCTCAGTAGGTATTGCCGGCCTCTCTCATAAGGTAAAAGGGAGGGTAAAAGAATATTTTGGCGATTTTGTTAAAAGAGAAAAGAGCCTTTCCGGCCTGAATATAAATGACATGCACGGATGGACAATACCATATTTTCATGATACAAAACAGAAGATAGCAAAAGGAAGGGTTCTGGCAGTCGGCGATGCAGCCCATCTGGTTGACCCGTTTTTAGGCGAGGGCATATACTATGCTATAAGAAGCGCCCAGATTGCAGCAAAGGTCGTATCAGAAAAGATAAGGGATGATAAAATTGATTTAAGCCGGTATGAGGAAGTAGTGGCAGCAGAACTGTACCCGGAACTATCGGCAGCGGCTAAACTGGGGAATATTGTCTATGCTTATCCAGTGTTGTGGTATGAAATATTGGAATCCGAACCATTGCTTATGGAAAAGTATTATAATGTTATAAGAGGGGAAGAAAAGTATGAAGATTTTTATGCAGAGATAGTATCCAGGATTGAGGCAATGCCGTGGAGACTCGTTGTCCGATGGCTGAAAGGAATCTTCAAATACAGGGGTTAGGGGTATGTCAGACCTCTTTCAGCAGTCCATACTTTTTCATTTTATTATAAAGGCTCTTTCTGCTTATATTTAAAATCATTGCCGTCTCTCCCTTTTTCCACCTTGTTTTGACGAGGGCATCTTTTATCATCTCTTTTTCAGCCCCTTCTGTTATGCGTCCTGTCTTTGACCGTAAGGACATTTCCATATCTTCAACCCCGGCTTCTTTACTCAACATCCTTGCCGCAACATCAGCATCTATGGTCTCTCCTTCTGCCAGCACCATGCCGCGCTGGATTACATTCTCAAGTTCTCTTATATTGCCGGGCCAGTTATAATCCATAAAAAGCGCCATAGCCTCAGAAGACAGACCTTTTATATTCTTGTTAAATGATATGTTGTATTTATCTATAAAGTGGCTTACAAGCAGTGTAATATCTTCTTTTCTCTCCCGCAGCGGTGGAAGGTTAATGGAAACGACATTTAAACGATAATAAAGTTCT
>ORMF011978008.1_pt1 | contig 12881 bp, 11 predicted proteins | sample 1779871 | NCBI WGS metagenome assembly ORMF01 (sample SAMEA104232316, study PRJEB22302) | groundwater metagenome | biome: forest; feature: aquifer; material: groundwater | place: USA | collected 2011-08-07 | depth 5.4 m | reverse complement strand
CTCAGGGCGCCGCACATGCGCCGCCCCCCCGCCGTGTCCAGGATCACAACGTCGTTGCCGTTCCGATCCGCCTCTCGAATGGCGCCCTTGGCGATCTCCGTGGCAGACACTTGGTCGCCGAGCGTGAACACCGGCATCTTGAGCTGCTCGCCGAGCACCTGGAGCTGCTTGATCGCCGCCGGACGATAGATATCGCACGCCACCAGCAGCGGGTTCCTGCCCTGACGCTTCATCCAATGGGCCAGCTTGGCGCATGTCGTCGTCTTGCCCGAACCCTGAAGTCCGCATAGCATCACGATCGTCGGGGGCCTCGGCGCGAAGTCCAGCCGCGAGTCGCTGCCGCCCAGGAGCTCGACTAGCTCCTCGTTGACGATCTTGACGACCATCTGCGCCGGAGTCAGGCTCTCCATCACGTCCTGACCGATGGCCCGGTCCTTTATCCGCCCAACCAGCTCCTTGACGACCTTGAAGTTGACGTCCGCTTCCAGCAGCGCCAGCCGAACTTCCCGAAGCGCGTCGCTGACGTCCTGTTCAGAGAGGCGTCCCTTGCCCCGCAGCTTCGAAAACACATTCTGCAGTTTTTCCGACAAACTCTCGAACAATATTAACTATCCGAAAAATGACGATTGACAATTGAAGATAGATGACGGATGAACGACAACAACTCACCACTCACAACTCACCCCTACTTCGCGCCACAGACACCGATTGTCGGACAATGAGCGGGGGACCGGGTCTACGGTCCGGCGCGCATCCTCCGGCAATACTTCATAATAATGCCCGACCGCTCCTGGGCCCTCAATGCTTGAAGGCTGTCGGTCGAGCAACGATTTCGCAAAACACATCGCCTCGCATCGAGGCCGCACTAGTATACCGCGCACAGCAGAACCAAGTCAAATCAAACCGGATAGTCCAGGGACTGACACTTCCACAGATATGCGCCGCCCCAACATGTCATCCTGAGCAGACGTTGCGAACGATCGGCTTTGCGGCGATTGACTCTCACGTCATTCCGAGCTGCCGTTCGCGAGGAATCCGCCTTCGTATCGCCGGAGTCACCACCGATTTCGTCGCCACATCGTTGGCACGCCTGCCGGATTCGCTGCCATAAGGGGTATCGCCCGCTTGCGCGAGCTGGACGATAATCGCTTCGGACAGTTGTGGATTTGGCGACTCTTCCATCGAAGCGCTAAACAACGCATCCCTCTTACGAACATGCTGCACGCTAATAAGAGATAAGATGCCGTGCGACATGCTGGCCTCAATTCCCTTGACACTCTGCTGAAACATTTCCCAACAGCTTTCGCGCGAAGGCTCTCTAAGGATTAAGACGGTGCGAATTGACCCAGGCCAGGCGATCACGTAAGCCTCGACCGAAAGGAGGCCCCGGTGATAACGCGACCCTGCAGATCACTGTTAGCTGGAATTGAAAGGTGACGATGACATGAAGGGCAAACGCAGAACTGTGCTCCTTACGGCCCTGGCCGCCACCGGGCTTTTCGGTTGGTATCAGTCAGGTACAAATGCAGTCCCGGGGAGCCGTTGGAAGTTGCAGGACAGCCAAAGAAACACAGGTAAGAACCTAAATAGCAAAAACGCCGATCGGACAGCATTAGGCCAACAGGTCGAAGCCGCAAGGGTCAGGGTCGCTGCGGATGGCCACTACGCCTGCTGTATCAAGCCCGCCTGCTCGTGGTGTCTGCTTAAACTGGATAAATGTGTCTGCGTCATGGGAGTCGGTAGCGGCCGGGGCGCGTGCCGCGAATGCCATGGGGGCTGGGAGGCCGGCCAGGGCAATGTCCGCGGCAAGACCAAGGAAGACGTTCGGCAAATGGCTACATTCGAGACAGCTTCCGATCACGAAGGCGAAAACAAGACGGAGCAAGTATCCAACAGCGGGGAAGCTGAACAGCCGCTGAATGGCCCGGAAGTCACTGGCCGTGTCCACCGGGGTACGGACGGAAGCTCTCTTTTCCGGAGCAACAACTGCCTTAACTGTCACAAAATGGCGGGCAAAGGCGGAACTTCGGGACCCGATCTTACGCACGAGGCCACGCGTCACGCCGACATCGACTGGCAGGTGCGGCATCTTAAGGATCCATCGAAAGTCACTCCCGGCTCCGCTATGCCAAGTTACGCCAAGCTCGGTTCCGAGCGGTTGAAGGCGCTGGCGGGTTTCTTGGCGACACGGAAGTGACAGCAGTACTTAATCGTTAGTAACGCGGCTGTGGCTGAAGGCTGAACGAATTGTAAGGTTAAGGAGGCGGCAAGTGATCGATAGCTACAGACGGTGGCACGCGCCATCGAGGAGAGCGGCCCTTCCGAGTCTCTTGGGAATTACGCCGCTGATACTCGCAGGCACTCCGCTTGTGACGGCTGGACGCCGCGCTAACGCCATGCCGATGTTTTCCCGGAAGTTTAATCTGCCTTGCGCTCACTGCCATACGATGCCCCCGCGGCTCACCAAGTTCGGGTATGCATTTTATCGGGCGGGTTTTCGACTTCCCGAAGATTTTCGGCTGCCGGACAACAAGGCCCTCCCATACACATTCGCTAACTCCGTCAGCGCGTTCTCGGAATCCAGACTTCAGAACGTCAACCCGGGCGGCCCGAGCGGTTTCGACTTTGGGGGCGTGGACATTGCCCTCGCCACGTCCATCGGGAAGAACCTCGCCACGCATGCACAATATGTATTTTCATCTACCTCCGAGATGGGTTCCGGGTTTGACGAGGCCTGGGTGCAGTATAACTCAGCTTCATCGGGAAGATACTGGTCTGTCCGCGCAGGGCAGCTTCCCATCCTCAGCGGCTATCAACTCTTGGGGTCGCGCAACATCACGCTGACCGATCCGCAGATCGCCGGACCGAATGGCCCGCTCACTGGAAGTGGTCAGGGCAATTTCGCCATTGGCGGAATGGAACGCGGCGTAGAGATCGGCTACGCGAATGAGGGTTTCTATGGACGCTTCTCCTGGCTCAACGGGATCAACGAGGCCGGGGAGGGTGGGACTTCGCTCTCGGGACACCGGGCCAACGACTTCTTGCTGCAAGCCGAGTATCTGATTGGCCATGCGGGCAGCGCGGTCGGCGCCTTCTACTATCACGGCAAGACTCCCCTGCCCTCGGTCGGTTTTGACAACAACTTCCAGCGCGCCGGGCTGTTTGGGACCTGGGGGCATCATTCACAGTTCGGCGCCGCGGACTTCCCAAACTGGCATTACGAGCTAAATGGCGGGATCGTTTGGGGGCGAGACACGATCGATTCGGCCGGGGGCAAGGCGAATAGTTTTGGCAGACTGGTGGAGGCCGCCCTGTATATCCGCCACCGCACCGCTATAAGCGCCCGTTTCGATAATGTGAGGCCGTCCAGTGTGGCGGGAACGCCGACCACCGAGGCCTATACGCTGTCGCTGCTTCATCGGCCCAATGATTATATGCGGCTTGGGCTTGAGTATCGAAACCAGCGCCGGCCAAGCGGCGATTCCGTGATTGGCTCATTTTGGTTTTTTTACTGAGCGGAGGATCGTCGTGGGTACACCGTCGTTAGAACATGCCTTATACGCTCGACCCGGCAGGAAAACACTTTTTGAACCGGATCGTTGTCATTTGCGCCTGCGCTCGCGCGGGATCGCCGGCAACTCTCAAATAAGGAGACCTCAAATGTCGTATCTTCGCTGCCATCTCTGGATTCCTGCGGTCTTATGCATTTTTGTCGCAACGACGCTCGTGTCAGGGTGCGGCTCGGACAACAGCCCGGGCATTCCGAACCTGCCGAACGTCTTTACGCGCACGAACCTTGTGTCCGATATCCCGGGATTTAGCGATTCCGCCGGGTCAACCGCAACCACCGACCCCAATCTCAAGAATCCCTGGGGCGTATCGTTCACACCCACAAGTCCGTTCTGGGTCTCCGACAACGGCACCGGAGTTGCAACACTCTATGACGGATCTGGCGCAATTACACCATTTGTGGTGAACATCCCGACCACGAGCGCTCCCACGGGCGGCGCTGCCACGGGACAGGTCTCCAATCCGATCGCCGGATTTCTGGTCGCCCCCGCCGGCCCCGCGAAATTCATATTTGCCACGGAAGACGGCACAATTTCAGCCTGGTCCAGCGGAACGAATGCGGTCTTGGAAGTGGATAGATCGTCAGTGGGCGCCGTTTACAAAGGACTGGCAATGGCGTCCACAGCCACCGATACATTCATCTACGCCGCCGATTTCCACAACGGCAAGATCGACGTATTCGACTCGACGTGGGCTATGGCCGCCCTCAGCGGAACTTTCACCGATCCGAATAAACCGGCCGGTTTTGCGCCCTTCAATATCCAGAACATCGGAGGAAGTCTCTACGTGGCGTTTGCGAAACAGGATGCCGCAGCACATGATGAAGTGGCCGGCGCCGGTCTTGGATTCATTAGCATTTTCAGCCCGGATGGCCGTTTTGTCCGCCGCGTCGCCACCGGCATTGGCGCGGGTGGGAATGTCAGAGAGCTCAATGCCCCGTGGGGCATCGCTCAAGCGCCGGCCGACTTTGGCGTTTTCAGCAATTCCCTGTTAATCGGGAACTTTGGCGACGGCAGGATCACCGCGTTCGACCCGGTGTCGCATGCCCTTCTTGGCCAGCTTCGCGATGCTACTGGAAACCCCGTCACAATTCCGGGTCTCTGGGCGCTCACGTTCGGCAATGGGGCGTCTGCTGGGCAGACCAACGTGCTCTTCTTCACTGCCGGAATCAATGATGAGAAAGACGGCCTCTTCGGTTCGATTCAGCCGGCCACACGGAAACCGGCCAGAAAACCCGCCCATTAGCGAGTATATGCCGCCAGATTCGAGATAAACCAATGCCAAGGCTCTCCTGGCCGGAACTGCATGGGGCTTTTACGCACTTTCCCATCGCGCTCCTCATAACGGCGATGGCGTTCGATCTCGGCGGAATCGCCCTGCGGCGGAGCGAAGGAAGGCTCATCTCGTTCTGGCTACTTCTTGTCACCGTACTTATGGCGATCCCGGCGCTGGTATCCGGCTGGATTACGGCCGGTCAGCTTTACCCTGCGTCCGATCCGGATGTGGTCGTGCGCCACCGCGCTGCGGCGTTCGCCACATCCGGATTGGCGCTGTTGCTTCTTGCATGGCGCTGCGCCAAACGCGATCAGCTCGTCGGGCCGGCGCTCTTCTTCTCCATTTTCCTGATGGCCGTTGCAGCAGCCGGAGCCGGTTATGTGGGATTCCTCGGGGGCAAAATGGTACTCGGCGGTCTGAAAGCGTCCGACGCTACCAATGGTGGTCAACAGTCATTGCGACAAAGCTCACCACAGGAACATCGGGCGACGGATCCACGTCGTATCGAGATCGGATCCCGGCTATTCGAGTCGAACAATTGCCAAACCTGTCATCGGTTCGGCGGGGCGGGTGGCACGATGGGCCCGGATCTAACTCACGAAGCCCGGCGGCATTCCGAGATCGCGTGGCAGGTTGAACACTTGAAGGACCCCGGGAAAGTTGTTCCGGGGTCGACAATGCCAAGCTTTTCCGGACTAAGACCGGCGGAGTTGAACGATTTGGCGGTGTTTCTGGTATCGCGGAACTGATGACAATGCCGCGATATTTCGTCAGATCGCACGCATCACGAAGAGGAGGACGCTCTCTAACTCAGACGGCCCACAGAAAGTCAATTCATAGAGGAAAGGGACAAGCAATGTCGACCAAGAAGTGGACGTTTACGCGATTGGGATTTCTTTCGGTAGCGCTTGCTACCGCGGTAGCAGGCCTGGCGGCACCGATCCGCCACGCTCGCACGCGCGACGACGACAGCCGATTCCTGCAGACTAACCTCGTTTCCGACGTTCCGGGCATGGCGCTATTCACCGATCCGCAGCTGGTAAACCCGTGGGGAATCTCGCACAGTCCGGCGAGCCCGTTTTGGGTGTCCGACAACGGAACGGGTGTGGCCACGCTCTACAACACCGCGGGAACGAAACAACGGTTGGTCGTTACCATTCCGCCGCCGGCCGGCGACTCCGGGCCTTCGGCGCCGACGGGCCAGGTGTTCAACGGTTCCGCGAATTTCGAGGTTGCTTCCGGCAAGCCGGCGTTCTTCATCTTCGCAACGGAGGACGGAACCATATCCGGTTGGAACCCCAGCGTCAATTTGACGCGTGCGATCCTGAAAGTAGACAACTCCGCATCGGGAGCCGTCTACAAGGGACTCGCCATTGGGAGCGTAGGGACGGACATGTTCCTCTACGCTGCGAACTTCCGCGACCGCCGCATCGATGTGTTCGATAAGAACTATAAACCGATTTCTGCCCCCGGCGCTTTCTTTGACAAACACATCAAGAAGGGATATGCGCCATTCAACATCACGAACCTGGGTGGGTTCCTATTCGTAAGCTACGCCTTGCAAGACGAGGCAAAGCACGACGACGTGCCTGGAAAGGGTCATGGTTTCGTGGACGTATTCGATACGTCAGGCAATCTACTCAAACGGCTAATTAAGCACGGCAGATTAAACTCGCCCTGGGGAATGACTTTCGCCCCGGCAAGCTTTGGCGAGGTTGCCGGCATGCTCCTCGTGGGCAACTTCGGCGACGGCAGGATCACGGCCTACGAGATTGAGGATGATGAAGCTGAAGAGAACGGGCAGCTTCGAGACGTGCACGAAAAACCCATCGTTATCGACGGCCTTTGGGCGCTCATTGTCGGTAATGGAAAGTTGGGTGGAGACGCGAGCAAGGTCTACTTCACAGCTGGCATCGATGGCGAACAGCACGGCCTTTTTGGCAGCATCGAGATTGCCCCGTGACTTGATTTCCTTCAACTGAATATCCGAATTGGGCTGCTGCCGGAACGAGAACTCGTTTCCGACCGCAGCCCATTTTTTCATTCCACCGGTAAAGCAACTAAGCTCCCTTCTCCGAGGTTCGAGGGCCCGTGTCGGCAGCGCTGAAGCCCTCAGACACGAACGGCGAATCGATACAATCCGATAAAGGACTGAACCAACCACCGCTCGAATCTCTCTCGAAGGAATGAACCAAATGACCTTGCCTCTGCTTCTGGCGTTCATGGTGACCGGTTCCAGCCCGGCCAGGTTACCCATCGCCCTCCATCCCGCAAACCCTCACTATTTTTCGTTCCGCGGAAAGCCCACCGTCCTCATCACCTCCGGAGAGCACTACGGCGCGGTGCTGAACCTGGACTTCGATTACCGCCGGTATTTGGATAGCTTGAAGAAGGACGGGCTAAACCTCACCCGGACCTTCTCCGGCGTCTATCGCGAGATCATCGGCAACTTCAACATCAAGAACAATACGCTCGCGCCTAAGACGGAGCGATACATCGGTCCGTGGCCGCGCACCAACGTCCCCGGCGCCCGGGACGGGCTCGCGAAGTTCGAACTCACGAAGTTCGACGAGGCCTACTTCAAGCGGTTGAAGGATTTCATCGGACAGGCCGGCCGCCGAGGGATTGTCGTCGAGCTGGTCCTCTTCTGCCCGTTCTATGAAGACAGCATGTGGAACGTCGATCCCATGAATGTGAAGAACAACGTCAACGGGATCGGGAACATCCCGCGGACCGACGTCTACACGCTGAAATACCCCGACCTCGTGGCCGTGCACGACGCTTTGGTCCGCAGCATCATCCGCGAGCTGAGGGATTTCGACAACCTCTACTACGAAATCTGCAACGAGCCCTACTTCGGCGGAGTGACGCTCGACTGGCAGCATCACGTTGCCGACACGATTGTCGATGCCGAAAAGGTCTTCCCGGCCAAACACCTCATCGCCCAGAACATCGCCAACGGATCCGCGAAAGTGACTAACCCACATGCCGCGGTATCGATCTTCAACTTCCACTACGCCGCTCCGCCGGACGCCGTCCGCGAAAACTGGGCGCTGAACAAGCCCATCGCCTTCGACGAGACCGGCTTCAAGGGCTCCGAGGATAAGACCTACCGGGCGCAAGCCTGGCACTTCCTCCTGGCAGGAGGCGCAGTCTTCGATAACCTGGACTACTCCTTCACGCCCGCCCACCCTGATGGCACGGCCCTCGCTGCGCCGCCGACGCCTGGTGGAGGCAGCCAGGCCTTGCGGAGCCAATTGTCGATCCTCAAGCGCTTTATCGAGAGTTTCGAGTTCTTGCGGATGGCGCCGGGGGACGGAGGCACGGTGCGGGAGCTCACCCCGGGGACGCAAAGCCGCTGCTTAGCGGAGCGCGGCATGGCTTATGCGATCTATTTCCAGGGCGGTCCGCGGGCGGCAGGGGTATTGGACCTGCCTTCCGCAAGGTATCAGATGGAATGGATCAATACACATACCGGCCAAGTCGTCACATCCAAACGGTTTTCGCACAAAGGCGGCGGGCTGCCGTTCCAGTCGCCCGATTTCGAGGAAGATATTGCGCTCCGACTGGTCGACGCAAAGTATCCTCGCGACTACGAAAGTCGCGAGGAGCCGCCGCCGCCGCCGTGCTCAATACGGAACAAGTAGGCCACAACGGCATCTCTCTAAACATTCAATCACCGGAATTCTCCGAGGACATCGCACAGAGAATTGTAACCACGGCCTTTCAGCACACGTACCGTCCTTAGGAGGAACGACTATGTCCGTCCAAACCGTGCGTACGCTGCTGGCTGTTTCCATTCTGTGGGCGTCAATAGGAGCATCCGCACAGCCAGTTCAGGAGTCCGTCTTCAAGCAGCTGTTCCCCAACCCGACTGGACAGAACGGCTACGAAGAGATCGTGATGGCTGGCGAACTGGCCAAGGGCTGCGAAGGGTTGGCGACAGACGGACGATCGACTCTAACGGAAAAGCGCCGGCTTCTTTCGAATCCTGACGCGATCCGCGCGTTGGCGCTGTTTCGGCAGGGGTTAAAGAAGCCGATCCATGCACCCCACGGTACTACCGGCGAGCCCCGTTTTGAAGCGTTTAGCGCGATTCGCGCCCTGGCCAGGCTCTTGATGGTTGAGCAGTACGTCCTGCTGGCGGACGGCAAAGTCGGCGCAGCAATCGACAGTCTGCGCGACGGCCTCACTCTCGGATACGCCATTGCACGAGACGCAATTCTGGGCGGCCTTGTGGCCTCAGCCGTAGACATGATTGTCGTCAGAACGTTGGAACGCCACATCGAGCAGCTCTCCGTGCGCGATTGTGACAGGCTGAGAAAATTGGCAGTCGATTGGCTGAATATGCCGGACCCTGCTATCGACGCACTCGAAGCCGAGCGGATTCTCATGCACAAACGTTTGCAGGAGCAGCTTGGAGGGACGAATGCGGAGCTGGGCAGCCAGGCTATGGGAATAATCGATGCGAGGATTGACGTCACTGTTGCCTCACTGCGTAGTCCGTATTGGGAGCGAAAGGAACTCCCTGAACTGACCGGAAACTATCCGGCCGAGCAGTACGTTAGGAACCTGGGGATTGAGGAGATCTTTGATCAGGCGCTTAACCGGTTCGCGAGAGACCAGGCGTGGGTTCAAATCCTGGGAGTTCACGCAGCCATACGTTCATACAAGTGGGAGAACAACAGGCTTCCCGACAGCCTCGAACAGCTAAGACTGGGCCGAATGGTAATCGATCCATTCACAGGCAAACCCCTGATCTACAAACGCACCGGCGACAATACATACGAGTTGACGAGCGAAGGATTGAAGCCAATCCCGCCGAGCTAACAAAACCTCCTCAACTCGCACGAAAAACAGCCCGATGCGAGTAAACTCTATCCAATTGCAGGCGAGCGGCCAACGGCGGCCCCGCTAATTTACACCTGGCCTCCTGCCGGGACAGAGTGCTGATCTCCTACGCGCGAAGCTATTAACGGAGGACATCGAATGAGCACGACGTTCAACGAAGCCGTTGCCTCGAATTCCGAACAGCAGAACAAGCTGCTGTTCTGGGCATGTTTCGCAGCCCTCATCGCCACCTCGTTTGGCTTCATCATCCGGGCCTTGTTGATTGATACGTGGGGGGCGCAGTTCAATCTCACCGAAGTTCAGAAGGGCGAGATTTTTGGCGCCGGCCTGTGGCCCTTCGCAATCAGCATCATCCTGTTCAGCCTGATCATCGACCGTATCGGCTACGGTACCGCGATGGCATTCGCATTTGTGTGCCACATCGCGTCCGTGGTCATGACAGTTACGGCGACGGGTTACACACAGCTCTACTGGGCGATGTTTATTTGTGCGCTGGCCAACGGTACCGTGGAAGCCGTGATCAACCCGGTGGTGGCAACCCTTTTTCCATCGGCGAAGGTTCGCTGGCTCAATATCCTTCACGCCGGTTGGCCGGGCGGGCTTGTTCTCGGCGGGATCCTCACGATTGCGATGGGCGAGAACGCTGATTGGAAGAACAAGGTCTACTTGCTGCTGATTCCGACCGTTCTCTATGGCATCCTGATGCTTGGCAAGCGGTGGCCGGTTCAGGAGCGCGTGGCGGCGGGGGTTAGCTACCGCGATATGCTGCGGGAGTTCGGATTCATTGGAGCATTCCTTTGCGCATTCCTGATCTGTACGGAACTGGCAAAGTGGTTCCTTCCCGCTCAAAATCCCATGATGGTCGGCGTGATCGGAGGAGTGGTCGTTGCTGTCATCTTCGGCGCGATGACGGGCTTCGCGCCTGGTCGGCCGCTGTTTCTCATTCTCATGCTCATCATGATCCCACTCGCCACTACCGAACTTGGTGTCGATAGCTGGGTCACATCGCTGATGGGACCGGCGATGAAGGATATCGGCCTCCAGGCCGGTTGGGTACTGGTCTACACGTCGCTGATCATGATGCTGCTGCGTTTCGCGGCGGGCTCGATTGTACATCGCCTGTCACCGTTGGGACTGCTCGCTTGCAGCGCAACGATAGCCCTGATCGGTCTCTACACCCTCTCGGGCGCTACCGGAATCATGATTCTTGTGGCAGCGACGCTCTACGCCCTCGGCAAGACGTTCTTCTGGCCCACGACGCTGGGTATCGTATCTGAGCAGTTTCCCCGAGGCGGCGCACTGACGATCAATGCGATCGCAGGCCTCGGCATGCTCGGGGTTGGAATCTTCGGAGCCGCATTCATCGGGTTGATTCAGGACAGCTCGGTCAAGTCCCGTATTTCGACCGAGAGTCCCCAGATCTACCAGCAGGTGCAGTTCTCGAAGAAGTGGGCCTTTGGCGAGTACGAGGCCGTCGACCCCGAGAAGGTGAAGACTCTGCCTGCGACCGATCAGGAAACCGTCACAAAGGCGTCGGACGCTGCGAAGCAGCAAGCGCTCAAAACAGTCTGCATCTTCCCGGCGATCATGGTTGTCAGCTACCTGATCCTCCTCGGCTACTTTAAGTCCAAAGGAGGCTACCAGGCGGAAGTGCTGACCGGACATGCTGCCGTCGACGAGCAATTCACAGGGGGCGTCGAAGGACCCGTGGAGGCTTGACGGTTGTAACGGTTGTTTCAGTGATTGGGCCGCCCATTTTCTCGGGCGGCCCAACCTACATTTGGAGGATATCAACGTGAGCACGGAAGCGATCGATCGGCACGCGGCCTACGATAAGAAAAAGCTCTTTATTCTGAGCATTATCGCTCTCACGACATCCGGGATGGCGTTCAGCATCCGCACCGCCGTAGTAAAGGACATGGAAAAGTACTACTTTTCCTCAAGCGCGGCCCATTCCGGCGCGCTTATCACTACTGCCATCGCCTACGCTTCGCTGGGCGGCGCTTTGTCCGTCTTCATAGGGAGCCCGCTTTGCGACTACCTCGGCATGGGCCGCCTCCTTCTGCTGGCCAGTCTCTGCCACGTTTTTGGTACGGCGGGCGCGATCTTCGCCCCTCAAGGCGAGCTGGCCAACGTGGTACTCGCAGGCGGAATGATCGCCATCGGCCTGGCAGGCGGCCTCGTGGAGGCCGTGATCAACCCGCTGGTCGCTACCGTCTACCCGGATGACAAGACGCACAAGCTCAACGTCCTTCATGCATGGTGGCCAGGAGGCATCATCATTGGCGGGCTGTTGGCCTTCGGGCTCGGAAAGCTCGGAGTTAGCTGGCAGATGAAGTTAGGGTGTGTACTCATTCCTGCGGTTATCTACGCCCTCATGGTCCTCGGCACGAAGTTTCCGCCCACAGAGCGCGTCGCGGCCGGAGTCCCGACCCGTGAGATGCTCAAACAGGTCTTCCAGCCCCTCTATATCGTGCTCTTCTTTTGCATGTGGCTGACCGCCGCCTCCGAGCTCGCGCCGGGACAATGGGTGGACGCTGCGCTCTCGGATCGCGTTGGCTTCCAGGGGATACTTCTCCTGGTGTACGTAAGTGCGCTGATGTTCGTAATGCGCCACTTCGCAGGGTCGTTTGCTCACCGGCTCTCACCGATCGGATTGATGTGGGTTTCGTGCCTGCTGGCCTCCCTCGGCCTCTACACGTTGAGCATTGCGAACTCCCCGATAACAGGCCTTCTCGCCGCGACGGTCTGGGGCGTGGGCGTATGCTATATGTGGCCCACGATGCTGGGGATCACTTCCGAGCGGTTCGCGAAGGGTGGCGCCTTCCTGATCGGCCTCACGGGCTCTGCCGGCAGCCTATCTATCTTTTTCGTACTGCCTAAGATCGGGGACATCTTCGACAAGGCCAAGATTCAGGCGGCAACAAATGCGCAGACTAGCTTCGCCTATCTCGAAAACGCGGCAAAGACCAGTCCAGCTGCCAAAGCCACACTTGCCGCTGTGAAGTCGGAGGCTTATGGCATCTCATTCCGATCTGTGGCGATTCTGCCGGCCATCCTCCTGATCGTCTTCGGCGCCTGGTGGCTATACGATCGCGCACGAGGCGGATATAAGGCCGTGAGGCTGACTCAGCCCGAGGACTTAGACCCGGCGCTGGTGGAATAGGCTACTTCGCAATCGCCTT
>ORMF011063752.1_pt1 | contig 12881 bp, 13 predicted proteins | sample 1779871 | NCBI WGS metagenome assembly ORMF01 (sample SAMEA104232316, study PRJEB22302) | groundwater metagenome | biome: forest; feature: aquifer; material: groundwater | place: USA | collected 2011-08-07 | depth 5.4 m | reverse complement strand
GCGCGCGCCGCCGCCGCGCGCGCGGAACGCCTTAAAGAAACACAGACCGTGCCTGCGCAGATCACGGCCTTGATCCAAAGGCTGGGGGCCGTGGATTTGCTGGAGCTCTGGCAGGGTTTCGCCGCGGCCAAGAACTGGGATTGGGAGACATTTGAAGCCTTCCGTGAATGGCGCACGTCTTTTTCGCGCCGCAGCAAAGGCGGCAAGGAAGTTTGGGATGAACTGCGTGATCTTTGCAAACTTTTCGCGGGCATGCAGGCCGAAACGCTGCTCAGCCCGTGGGCGGCCCGTTTCGAGCCGCTCGCAATTTCCTTTGAAGCCGCTTATGAAAAGAAGAAGCAGGAAAAGGCCGCGCTCGATTTTGATGATTTGCAGCGCAAAGCCGTCGAACTTTTCACCAGCCAAGAGCCCGGCGCAAAACAGCTCCTTGAGCGCTACCGGCGCCTGTTTAAATTTATCCTGGTCGACGAATGCCAGGACACGAATCGTCTCCAAATGCGCCTGCTGGAACTGCTGAGCTCGCCGGCAAACCTTTTTCTCGTCGGTGATTTCAAACAGTCCATCTACAGCTTCCGCGGCACACTGCCCGAGCATTTCCGCAAAATCGAGGAAGAATACCGCCAGGGCCGCGGCGGCGCGTGCATTCCCATGCTTGAAAACTTCCGGGCCGAACCCAAAATTCTTGAATTTCTGAACCATTTTTTCGGAAAACTGTGGGAAGAAGACGGGTTGGTTCTAGAGCCGCACAAGCCGGGCCCGCGCCAGGAAAAGGCCGGGAAGATTCCCCCGGCGCCGGGGGAATTGGTCGATCTGCTGGTCACGCAGCAGAAAGAGGACGAGCCGCTTGATCTTGCGCGTATGCGCGAGGCCGATTTTCTGGCGCAGCGGCTCAAGGAACTCGCGGCCGAAGGTTTTGCCTGGAAAGACATGGTGATTCTATTTCAGGCCATGACCAACGTGCACATCTATGAACAGGCGCTGAAAAATGCGGAAATCCCGTATTTTGTGGTGGCCGGCCGCGGCTTTTATCATCAGCCCGAGATCCGCGACATGCTTAGTTTTCTGGCGTGCCTCGAAAATCCTCTGGCGGATATTCCGCTTGCCGCGACCCTGCGCGCGCCTTTTTTCAATCTTTCGGACGACGCCCTTTTCTGGCTGGCGCGCCGCGCGCGTGAAACGGGCAAAGACGCGCCGCTTTACGCGGCGGTCAAATCTTTTGAAACCCTTGCGCAGATTTCCGCCGATCAGAAAGAAAGGCTTGCCTGTTTCCGCAGCATTTTCAAAACGCTTCTGGCCGAAAAGGACCGGCTGCGGCTGGCGGAACTCATCGAAAAAATTCTCGGCGCGACTGCGTACGAGCTGTCCGTGCTCGCGGACCCGAAAGGCGCGCGGCAATATGCCAATCTGCGCAAGCTCGTGGAAATGGCGCGCGACTTTGAAGCCGCGGGCATGGTCACGCTGGGGGATTTCATCCGCACCATCAAAAATCTTGAAAGCCGGGAAGCGCGTGAATCCCAAGCGCAGATGGAATCCGAGGAAGACGGTTCGGTGGTCCGGCTGATGAGCATTCACCAGGCCAAAGGGCTTGAGGCGGAAGTTGTGGCCGTGGCCGACCTGGGCCGCAAGGACACGTCGCGCGGAAAATTTTTTGCCGCGGACGGCGAGGCCGGCTACGCTTTTAAAATTAAAAGATTCCTGCTGGAAGACGGGATTGAGCCGCTGTCCTGGCACCGCATCTGGGATCTCGTCGAACGGCGCGAAACCGAGGAATGGAAACGGCTTCTTTATGTTGCCATGACCCGTGCCGAAAAACGGCTGGTGCTGAGCGGTGTTTATGAAGCGGTGAAGGAACCGAAAGAATTTTTCCGCGATATGCCGAACTGGATGCACTGGATGATGACCGCCGCGCCGGACCTGGAAGCGTGGATGAAAACGCGGCACGCCCCGGCCGCGCCGCCGAATCGCGGGCCGCAGGCGCCTGCCGCGCGCAAAAATTTTCAAGCGCTTTGGGAAGATTTTGCGCCGCAGCCGGTTGAAAAGCTGCTCAAGGGCAAACAAAACATTGAATCCTTAAAGTCCGCAGCCGACGCGATTTTCCAGCAGCTGCAGCCGCTGGACATTCCCGCGCCGCGCGCCATCGATTTGCCGGTCTCAGCGTTTGCCGCTTACCGCAAATCCCCCGAGGAATATTTCCGGATCTATGAGCTCGGCCTGCCCGCCGCTGAACCGCCGTCGGGCAAGCCTGACGCCGCAGATGAAAAACCGGCCGAAGCGCCTGAAGCCTGGGAAGAAGAGGAGGCAGGGCTTTCCGCCGCTGATTTTGGCACCGCCATTCACAGGGTGTTGCAATATGCGGATTTCAAGGCCGGCAGTGCCGCGATCTTATCGTCAGCAGGCCGCGCCCTGGCCGGCATGAGTGAAACGAACGCGGCCGAAGCGCGGGAAATCCTGAAACGTTTTGCCGCCGGCCCGGTCTTTGCCCGGCTTGCGCGCGCGCGCCGGATTTACCGCGAACTTCCTTTTATTCTGAACGAGCGGCATGGCCGTATCTACGGCGTCATCGACGTATTATTTGAAGATGAATCCGGCTGGCATGTCCTCGATTACAAGACCGCCGTGGGCGATGAAGAAAAAATCCGCAAAAGCGGTTACGATCTCCAGGCGGCGCTTTATTCGCACGCGGCCTCTGTTATTCTCAAGGCCCTGCCGCGCTCGGCCGTGCTCTATTTTCTGAAAAACGACTGGAGCTGGCAGATGGATTGGAGTGAAAAGTCCTTGGCCGCAAGCGCCGCGGAAATCCGCCGGCTGCAGGAAGAAATCGTGGAATACCGCATCGCCCGGCAGACTGCTTGCCCATCGGGAAATCAAGTGGTATGATTCTTCAGGAATAAAAATTATGTTTTGTAATTTTTGCGGAAAAAATTTTGATTCTTCGGAAGGTTTTGAGGAGCTTTCGCGCAACGGCCATCATCTCGTGCGCTGCGAGAAGTGCGTTTATAACCAGCAGGACGAAGAGTATGACTGGCATGCGATAACTTACGGCCGAAGCCGCCGTCCGCCGCCGCGTACCCGTTAGGAGTTATTGTTATGGCCGCTAAAAAAATCTTGATTGTCGATGACGAAGAAGACGTGAGGCTCTTTCTTGGGGATTTTTTAAGTGAAAGGGATTTGCAGGTCAGCACGGCCGCCAGCGGGGAAGAGGCCCTTCAAAAAATGGAAAAATCCCCGGCCGACGTGGTCCTGCTGGATATTATGATGCCGGGAATCGACGGCCTGGAGTGTTTGAAGCTGATCCGCGAAAAATATCCTAAGACCGCGGTCATCATGCTCACAGCGCTCAAAGATGAGGCGCGGATTGCCAAGGCGAATAAATTAGGCGCGCTGAATTATATTATTAAACCCTTCAGTTTGGATTATCTCGAAAAGGAACTCGTCAAGCTCATGAACGAGTCTCCGTCCCGTTAGGAATTTCCCGCTGTTTTTTCCGGCCTTCCGTGCAAACCGCAGGTTCCGTCCGGGCAATTGCGGCCCTGAATTTGATAACGAATCGCGGCAACCGCGGAATAGCCAAGATCAAAAAGCTGTTTTAAAACGGGGATGCCATAGATCCAGCGCAGGAAACGCAGGGCGGGATTTAAGCTGAGGGCATAAAACACGGCGTGGGCGCCGCCGAAAATCCGGCCGTCCGGAAGCGCGAGTTTGATTTCTTTCATGCATTCTTTATGCGTGAGGCCGGGATAGCGCGCAAGGACGGCGGCATCCTGAAAAGATTCCATTTGAACGCGCCAGCCTGCAATTTTTTTCAGGTTCTGGGCCTGGGCGGTGCAGAATTTGCAATGGCCGTCATAGAGAAGGATATAAGGTTGAAGCCTGTCCATGGCCGCGCATTCTACCATAAAATCTTAACGTACGAGTTTCCCTTATGGCCAAACTTAAAAAATTAATGATTTACGATTTAGACGGCACGCTTGTGGATACCCGCAAGGATATCGCTCACGCGGTCAACCGCATGCTGAGCGAGATGGGCGCCGCGCAGCTTTCCGAGGGTCAGATTGCTCGTCATGTGGGCCGGGGACTCTATCATTTGGTCGGCAGTTGTCTGGACACTAATGATAAGAAGAAGATCGAAGCCGGCGCCCGGCTTTACCGCGATTATTACAGCCGCCATATGCTGGACAATACCGTCCTTTTTCCCGGCGCCAAAGAGATCCTGGAATATTTTAAAGGCCAAAATCAAGCCGTCCTTACCAATAAACCCAATCCCTTCTCACAGCAAATCCTCGAAGCTTTGGGCACAGCTGATTATTTTATCGAGATTCTGGCCGGCGATTCCAAATTCCCTAAGAAGCCGGACCCGGCCGCGGTGCATTTTTTGATGGAGCGGACAGGCGCGGGCCCGCACCAAACCGTTTTAGTCGGCGACAGCCTGATCGATATCGAAACGGGGCGCAATGCCGGCGTGGTTACGGTCGTTGTATCGCATGGCTTTTCTGCAGAGAATGAGTTAAAATCAGCGGCCCCGGACGGAATATTCCGGAATTTCAAAGAATTACTGGCGTATGCGCGTCAGGAAGGGTGGTAATCATGGAAACGCAGGCCCCGGCAATTACGGGATACGAAGAGCGCATCCAGGAAGGCGATCTGGTTCTGCTTTGGTTTGATGAAGAAGAGACCAGTTATATGGTTGAGGTGGTGCGCGGCCGGAAAGTCGGCATCCATTGCGGCAAGCCGCTGGCCATTGATGATTGGATCGGCCAGCCGTTCGGCCTAAAAGTCATCTGCGATCATGGCGCGGGATATTTGCTGCGCCCGAGCATGGAAGATCTCATGATGAAAGCCTCGCGCGAAAGCGGCATCATCTATCCTAAAGACGCGGCCTTTCTCATGATTTGGGCGGGCATTCATGCCGGAGCCAAGGTCTTGGAGGTCGGCACGGGTTCGGGATCGCTGACGATGGCGCTGGCCCAGGCCGTTGCGCCAAGCGGGCATGTTTTTACTTATGACCGCCGCACCGACTTGCCTAAAAATGCGGTCAAAAATGTTACCCGCGCGGGACTTGCAAACTTTGTCAGCTTTGAACAGCGCCAGGCCGGCGAGCCCTTTCCGGAAAAAGGTTTTGACGCCGCAATCCTGGATATCCCCCAGCCGTGGGAAGAAATCGCCGTTGTTAAAGAAGCTTTGAAGGGCGGCGGTAGGATTGTTAGTTTAAACCCCACCTTCAATCAAATTGAAAAATCCGCTGAAGCCATGCGCCAGCACGGTTTTATCCGCGTGGAAGCGCTGGAGCTCCTGCAGCGTCCGATTTTGGCCCGGGAAGGGAAGACCCGGCCCGTCCAGCGCATGGTTTCGCACACCGAATTTATCGTGGTCGGTGTCAGGGCTAACTAGCCCGGAATTTCACAAAAATCTCGATAAACCGATTGCTTTCGCAAATCGCATTTGATAAGCTGTTGCCGCTTCAACACAGCCCTAATTCAAACGCGGGCTCTTTTAAAACTTTTCGCCCTCGCGGCAAAAAAGGAGACAAATCTCATGAACCAACTCGCACGTTTAACCCTTTTCGGATTTCTCGGAGCGCTTGTCGTTTTCACCGGCTGCGCCTCCAAAAAGAAAACAACCCGGGAGATCAATGCCCTCGAATCGCAGGTCAATCTTTTGACCACCGAAATCGAACGCATTGACCGTGACCTCCAGGAAGCACGCGGTGCGGTTCAAGGCGGCGCGGGCGCCAGCTACGGAGCTGCTGCCAGCGGACCGGTTTACCGCACGCCTTCGGGATTTGAGCTCCCTTCGATCAATATCCAGCGCGCGCTGAAGAATGCCGGCTATTACCAGGGAACCCTGGACGGCAAAATCGGCACGGGCACCAAGGATGCGCTCAAATCCTTCCAGCGTGACAACGGCCTCGAAGCTGATGGCGTCTGCGGCCGCAATACCTGGGACAAATTGAAAGTTTATTTGGGCGGCGCTAAGTAAGAGCGGCTCAAGCCTTTAAGGCCGGTATTCTCCTTCTGGGGGATGCCGGCCTTTTTTTTTGCGCCCGCCGGTTCATTTCTTAGAGAGATTATGCTATAGTTTGATTGGCAGCCCGCGCCCCCTGAAGCCAGCCAGACGCCTGCTGCGGGAGGCATGGTGTCCCACCACGATTTTGACGCTCTACACGGCATCAAGCCCGGGCTCCATTTCTATCAATTTTACAAATCCTTCGAAGATTACAGCGTCGTCCTCAGCGCTTATTTCCACGCGGGACTAACAAAGGGCGACACCTGTCTGTGGCTGATTTCCAAAAAAATCGGCGTGCTGCGCATGCTCGGCATGGCCGCAGAAAATATTCCGGAATTTGACCGTTATCTTGAATCCGGCCAGCTCGAAGTTCATCCCGCGGAAGACTGGTATCTCGATCATTCCCAGTTCAGCGAAGAACGCTCAATGACCAATGCCTCTAATTTCGTCGCGCGGGCCGAGGCCCGCGGCAGCAAAGCCATCCGCGCGGCAGGCGATGCCGGCGCAATCCCTCAATGTGATTGGAATTTACTTGAAATCTACGAAAGAAAAATCAGCGATTTCATCCGCGAGAAGCGCGTGCTGGCGCTCTGCGCGTACCCGATCCTCGATTGCACGCTGAAAGAAACCCGCATGGTCATCGATTGTCATGATCATGTCCTGATCGCCAAGATTTAAGCCGAATAAAGTAAAAAAGCAGGGGACAGGTCTTAAGACCTGTCCCCTTTTTCTTTTAACCCTTTGCTGGTACAATACCGCCCATGTTTTCATCTCTGATCAGTTTTTGTTTTATGCTGGGCCTCGGCCTCGCAATTTTCGGCGATTCCGCAAAGACTGAAATTAAAAAGACCTCGCTCGAATTGCCTGCCGCAGTCAGTGAACTGGGCTTTGTCACGGTGGGCGTTGTGAATTCGGCGCGCGAAATCATGGTGGCTTCGGAAGAACCTTATCGCGTGATGGACGCGCAGGGACGGCAGCTTTTTGCCGGCAATAAATTTGCGCCCACAAAGATCCGTCCGAACGCCGCGGGTATCCAGATTGGTCCCCAGAGTTTCAGCCGTCCGCCGCTGACGATTGAAAGCCGGGGCGGCGCATTTAAGGTCGACGGCAAGACCTACCGGCATGCGATCAAAATTTGGCGCGAAGAAAACGGCACCCTTTCCGTTGTTAATATTGTAGGCATTGAGGATTACCTGAAAGGCGTCCTCCCGAGCGAGATGACGGCGACATGGCCCCTTGAAGCGCTGAAAGCTCAGGCTGTCGCTTCGCGGACCTACGCGCTTTTTAAGGCCATCGAAAAAAAACAAGAGCGGTCCGTTCTTTCTCGCGACATATTGAGCCAGGTTTACGGCGGTAAAGGCGCGGAACATGCGGCGACGAACCGCGCCGTGGATGCCACCGCCGGAGAAATTTTGACGTACCGCGGGAAAATTTTTCCCGCTTATTTTCATTCGACCTGCGGCGGCAAAACAACGCGCGCCGATTACCAGTGGCGCGTGGAAGAACACCCTGTGCTGCAGGGCGTAGAATGCAGCTTTTGCCGCAGCTCCAAACATTACCGCTGGTCGAGCTCGATGAAAATCGCGGAAATTCAGCGGCGCTTGCGCAAGCAAGGCGTTCCGGTGAAAGAAATTCACCGTATCGCGCTCGCGGACTTGGATGCGAGCGGCCGGGCCCGCGTGGTCGAAGTTGAAGACGGAAAAAATACGTTCCGCATTAATTCCAATGATTTCCGGCTTTGGATGGATCCGATGCACATCAAGAGCACGCTAATCAACGCGGTGGATTGGGAAGGCGATTCCGTCCGTTTCCGCGGCAAAGGCTGGGGCCACGGCGTCGGGCTCTGCCAATTCGGCGCGAAAGGCCTCGCCGAGCTCGGCTATAATTACCGCCAGATTTTGGACCATTATTATCCCGACGCCGAAATCATAACGTTAGAAAACGCAGCTTAATTTTGCGCCCGTAGCTCAACTGGATAGAGCGTCAGCCTCCGGAGCTGAAGGTTACTGGTTCGACCCCAGTCGGGCGCATACTTTTGCTTATGCAAAAGTATTATTCGGCGGGACCTCGATGGTCCCGTCCGAATAAGCCTGCAGTGCCCGCGCATGGGCGCGGGTGCAGTCGGGCGCACCAAACCTAATGGTTTGGTGCCTCGCCGTCACGACTGAGGAAAGTCGTGTACGGCGAAGCATTTTTGACCTTTGGTGCGCCACTCGCAGCAGAGCGCCAAGCTCTGCGCGAGTAGTACTCACGCATCGGCGTGAGTGCAGTCGGGCGCATACTTTCTCCACCGCATTTCTATTATGAAAATTGGGAAAAATTTAAGAATCTTGATTTATGTTACGGCCGCGTGCGCGGTGATTTGGGCCAGTGTGCGCATCGCCCATTGGCTTCACGAATATTCGGTGCTGCGCGAAGTGGTCGCGCGCCTTTCCGCGGATTCGCGCGTCGCGGAAGTGCTGGTCACAAAAAGCGAATTTGATGAGACCACGAAAAAAATCCGCACCACCATCAAATTTTTGGAATATGACGCGGAGAATCATCCGCTGCCGCCGAAATATTTCACATTTCAAGGCAATGTGATTCAGTTTCAGTCGCTCGTGGTCCGTTTCGACGATAAGTTCGTGCGCGCCGGCGACCGTCTGCGCGGCAAAAGCGCCTGTTTATTTATGAAGGCCTTTATGCTGGACGGAAAAAACACTCAGACCTTTGAAATCACAAAGGCCGGTGAAATCCCGGGCGGTTATAAAGTGCCGGACGTGGAATCTAAATTCGAAACGGAAATCTGGCGGGATTTTTGGAAATACGCGCTGGAGCCGGATGCGCGGCAGCGCATGGGCATTAAGAATGCGCAGATCGAAGCGCCCGGCTCGCTCTTTCGTCCCGGCACGATTTATACGCTGCGGCTTGAGCACGACGGCGGTATCCGCATTGATACGCATCCGATTCCGCAAGTTTTAAAAGGGGAACAGCTGTAATGTCCAAAATCGTCACCGTGTTCGGCAGCGGCCAAATCAAGGCGGACACTTCCGATTATCAGCGCGCCTATCAACTGGGCAAATTGCTTGGCGAAAACGGTTTTGCAGTTTGCAACGGCGGCTATGGCGGCGTCATGGAAGCTTCGGCCAAGGGCGCCAAAGAAGCGGGCGCGCATACGATCGGGATTACCTCACTGGAAGCCAAAGGCTGGGCCAACCCATGGATTCAGGAAGAGCGCAAGGCCGCGACCTGGCGCGACCGGCTGTTTGGATTGATTGACGCAGGCAGCGCCTATGTGCTTTTCGACGGCGCCACCGGCACACTCACCGAACTTTTTGTGATCTGGGAAATGACCAATAAAAAATTAATCCAAAAACCGGTTTTGATTATGGGCGAACAAGTGACCGCGTGGGCCAACAGCCTGCGCGGCAATCCGGCCATCGTGTTTAATGATTTCCTGAAATTTACTCCTGAGCCTGAGGCCGCGCTCAACGAACTTTTGGATTTTCATCATGATGCCCGCTGAAACGATCCTTGCGCTCAAAGATTTTGATTACGTCCTGCCGGACGAATTGATAGCCTCGCATCCGCCCGATGACCGGGCATCCGCAAGGCTTTTGGTCTGCGGCCGCGCGACGGGCAGCATCACGCACCGGATTTTTCGCGATATTAGCGAATACTTTAAGGCCGGCGATGTACTTGTCCTCAACAATACGAAAGTCTTGCCGGCCCGTCTTTTGGGCCGCAAAACCACCGGCGGCCAAGTCGAAGCGCTGTTGTTAAAATCTTTGGGCGTGAGGCGCTGGAAAGCGCTGCTGCGGCCCGGTGGCCGGATCCAGCCCGGCATGCGGCTTGAATTCAGCGGGAACGGCGCGCAGCTCGGCGCGATCGTGACCGATGATATTGAACGCGATTCCGGCGAGCGCATTATCGAATTTGAAAGCGATCCGCGGCCACTGCTTGACCGGATCGGCCACATCCCGCTGCCGCCTTATATTGACCGCCCGGACACGCCGCGCGACCGCGAAATGTATCAAACCGTTTATGCCGAAAAAGAGGGCGCTATTGCGGCGCCGACCGCGGGCCTGCATTTTGATCAAGCGCTTTTAGAGGAACTGCGCAAAAACGGCGTCGAAATCGTTTTTGTCACGCTCTATGTGGGTTACGGAACTTTTCAGCCCATGATGGCCGAGGACATTACGCAGCATGTGATGTTTGAAGAACAATATGAAATCAGCGAGGCCGCGGCGGATGCGCTGAACAAAGCCAAAGCGCAGGGGAGACGCATTATTGCCTGCGGCACCACCACCGTGCGGGCGCTTGAATCTGCGGCACAGTCCGGTTCTATTGAATCCGGCAGCCGCAGCACGCGTCTTTTCATTTATCCGCCTTATCAATTTCAGGCGGTGAGCGGACTTATTACGAATTTTCATCTGCCTAAAACATCTTTGCTTTGCCTGGTGTCTGCGCTGGCCGGCCGCGATCAATTATTCCGCTGCTATGACGAAGCCATCCGCCAAAATTACAGATTCTACAGTTATGGGGACGCGATGCTGGTTCTATGAATGAAGCCGTGTTGAATACCAAGCCAAAAACTTTTGGTTTCGAAATTACCAGCCGCGAGCCGCATGGCCGCGCGCGCACGGGCATTGTCCGTACAAGCCGCGGCAATTTTGAGACGCCGGTTTTCATGCCCGTCGGAACGCAGGCCACGGTCAAGGCGCTGACGCCGCGCGACCTCGAAGAATGCGGCGCCGAGATCATTTTGGCCAACGCCTATCACCTTTACATCCGGCCCGGAATCGATATAATCAAACAATTCGGAAGTTTGCACCGCTTCATGGGATGGAACCGCCCGATTCTTACGGACAGCGGCGGATATCAGGTCTTTTCCCTGAGCCGGCGGCGCGAAATTAGCGAAGAAGGCGCGCGTTTTTATTCGCATTGTGACGGCTCCGAGATCTTTCTCACGCCCGAAAAAGTTATCGAAATTCAAGAAGCCATCGGCAGCGATATTGCGATGGTCTTTGATGAATGCCCGCCGCCGACATTGGACCGCAAAAAAATCCGCGACTCGCTGGAGTTGACGCTGCGCTGGTCAGAACGCGCGAAACAGAAGCACGCTCTTGCGAATCAGGCGCTTTTTGGCATTGTTCAGGGCGGAATTTTCCCCGAGCTTAGGCAGGAATCCCTCGAACGCACGGTCAAGATCGGTTTTGACGGTTATGCGCTCGGCGGTTTGTGCGTCGGGGAATCCAAAGCGGAAACGCTCGCGGTACTTGACGCGGTGATGCCGCATATGCCGGAAGACAAGCCCCGCTACTTGATGGGGATCGGCACGCCGCTCGATTTTGTGGAAGCGGTGGACCGCGGCGCGGACATGTTTGACTGCGTCAACCCGACGCGGTACGGCCGGACAGGCGCGGCCTTTACATCGAACGGCATGATCGTCGTGCGCAATTCCAAATACCAGCGCGATGAGCGGCCTTTGACGGATTCCTGCGGCTGTTACACCTGCCGCAACTTTTCACGCGCTTATTTGCGCCACCTCTTTAATGTAGGTGAAATGCTGGCCGGGCAATTGCTCTCAATCCATAACGTTTACTATTTTGTGCAGTTCGTCATGCAGATCCGGCAGGAAATACGCGCCGGAAGCTTCGCTGAGTTTAAGAAAAATTTTATCAATCAATTCGACCCCGACTGTCGATAACTACTGAGATTGCTTCGGCCAAAAGGCGGCCTCGCAATGACGTCATTGCGAGGAGGCTGAAGGCCGACGAAGCAATCTCACGAAGGAGTAATACATGTTTGAATCCATTGCTTATGCTCAAGGAGGCCCGGCCGCAGGCGGCGCTAGCCCGCTCGTCCAAATGCTTCCTCTGCTGCTGTTCTTCGGTATTTTCTATTTTCTGCTCATCCGGCCCCAGCGCCAGCACCAGCAAAGACTGCAGAAGCTGGTAGCCGGGCTTAAAAAAGGCGACAAGGTCGCGACATCGAGCGGCATTTTGGGCACGATTACCAGCATTCAGAGCGACTATGTGGTTCTGAAAGTCGGCGAAAATGAAAATACTAAAATCGAGGTCCTCAAAAGCTCAATAGCGGGCCTTAGAGAACCGGAAAAATCATAAATCAGTTTCGCGATAAGCAATTCCCTGCGGAGGAAATGATCTGATGGATAAATATTATAAGTGGAAGGTCCTGCTGGTGATTGTAATCAGCGCCTTTTCTTTCTGGAAGGCCTGGCCTCCGCAGGAAAAAATCAATCTAGGTCTCGACCTGCAGGGCGGTATGCAGCTTCTGCTCCAAGTCGAAGTGGATAAAATTCCGGTTGAGGCGCGGGCCGATGCGACGGACCGTGTGGTCGAAGTCGTGCGAAACCGTATCGACGAATTCGGCGTGCGCGAGCCCGTGATCTCCAAGCAGGGCAAAAATCAGGTGATTGTGCAGCTGCCAGGCATTACTGACCGCGACCGCGCGAAGGAAATTGTCGGCAAGACCGCCCATCTGGAATTCAAACTCGTTTCTGAAAGTTCTGATTTGATTAAGAAGGCCGAAGAAGGCACGGTCCCTGAAGGCTACGAATATAATGAAATGAAAGGCGCTCAGGGCATGACCTCCAAACTGCTGCTGGCCAAAAAGGCCGAGCTGACTGGCGATCATTTAACGAACGCCGCGGTTGGTTTTGACCAATATGGGCAGCCGATTGTTAATTTGGAATTTGATAAGGAAGGCGCCAAACTTTTTGATCAGCTGACGTTTCAAAATATCGGCAAACAGCTGGCCATCGTGCTTGACGGAAAAGTCCATTCCGCGCCCGTGATCCGGGACCGCATCCCCAACGGCAATGCCCAAATTTCGGGCAATTTTACGGCTGAAGAAGCCAGCGACCTTGCGCTGAT
>ORMF010785232.1_pt1 | contig 12882 bp, 8 predicted proteins | sample 1779871 | NCBI WGS metagenome assembly ORMF01 (sample SAMEA104232316, study PRJEB22302) | groundwater metagenome | biome: forest; feature: aquifer; material: groundwater | place: USA | collected 2011-08-07 | depth 5.4 m | reverse complement strand
GTCAAGGACGGACGCCTCATGCCGGACCGAACCATCCGCGAAGGTAAGCGCGTCCGGTATGAGTTTGCCGCCCGACGGCTGCCGGAGATCCAGCCGATGTTCAAGCGGGCCCGCCAGCCGGGCTACCTGACGACCGCGGAAGTGGCGCGCCGCCTGGACATCCGGCCCAGTACGCTCCAAGAAGCGATTCGCGATGGACGGCTCAAGCCCGACTGGAGCATCACCCGCCGCCGGCGGACCGACGCCTACTTTCTCCCAACCAGCCTGCCGAAGATCCGCGAGCGGTTTGCGCATGACATTCCCGCGGGGCTTATTTCGGCGGCCGAGATGGCCCGGCGGCTCGGCGTGAACTACCCCGCCTTCAGCTATCGCATCCGGCGAGGGCTCATCGTCCCGGACCATCTCCAGCCGAATGAGGCGCATCCCGAAGCCTTTTTCAACCCGGACCGCATCGAAGCGCTGCGCGCGCAGTTTCCCACGCGCCGGATGATTTCGATGAACCGGATGGCCAAGCGCCTGGGCGTCCATCATCAGCATCTGAGCAGCGCCGTGCAGGACGGCCTGATCACCCCGGACCGGGTGGTGCGCGTCGGGGGGCGGTCGTTCACCTGGTTCGCCGCCAACCGCCTGGCCGAGCTCCGCGGCTTCTTCGGCCAGCCGCCGCCGAATCCGCAGGGGCCGCGCGCCGGCCAGCACGGTTCGGACGATATCATCATCTCCAGCGGCGGCGGCGAGGACGTAACCCGCCACGCGCATGAGCAGTTTCATGAACGCGGGCAGTTCCGGCACGTCATTTGGCAGATCGTCGAGGAGTTGAACCGGCGTCATCAGTTTGTCACGCTGCGCCAGGCGGATGGCCGCTACGACTTACGGGGGGTGGTCAGCCGGGCGGGCGGAGCCATCTCGCTGTCGGCAAGGACGCAGCTGCGCCTTGAACCCGACGGGATCCTCGTCCTCATCGATCCGCGGTTCGCCGCCGACCACGCAGGACGGGACGAGTTTGCCGTCTACGCACGGAACGAGGCGTTCGCCCAGCATGAGCTGGCCGAGCTGCGCGCCTGGGCCGCGTTCGCCCAAGGGCAGGGCATGTGGGCGCCGGGAGTCGCTGGCAGTGACGGACTCGGCCAGGCCCTGCGCGACTGGATGAACGCGGAGGGCCGCTTCTTCTTCGACCGCAAACATCAGCCGGTGGAGCCGGCGGCCGTGGCCCTGCGCCAGCAGTTGATGCGGGTATTCGCCGAGCAGTTCCACGCCCTGGGGATGGCGGCGGAAGCCGCCCATCGCGAGTTGGCCGCGTTCGCGCCAGGGGTGCAGCAGCACCTCCGGGCTGAACGGGCTCAGCTGGTGGAGCAGCTCCTCGAGCACATGCAGACAGCCCGTGATTCGGTGCTGGCCGAGGTGGGCCGGCGGCTGGCCGCGGCCCGCGACTATCCGGCCGCCAACTTTGCGGCCATCTTTAAGCAGCGCCCCCACGCCGTCGGCTCGCCGTACTTGGCGTCGCTGCTGCGGGACTTCCGGCTGCGGCTGACCGGGCCGCGCATCCAGCAGTGGCTCCTGCGCCAATCCTTGACGCCGGGCGACCTGCGCGCGCTGGAGCGGTGGGCGCTGACCGAGGCGTTCCTGCGCGCGCTGGCAGCCCGCCATGTCGACGACCCAGAGTCGCTGCTGTTGTTGCTGCATGACGCGTTGCCGAAGAGCGACAGCCTGAAGGCCGAGACGGTCCTGCAGGGGCAGGCCACAGCGGTGTCCTTTGCCGGTGCTGCCTGGCTCACCGTCGGGGGTACGCGCTACCGCGTCTGGATTGAACATGGCTACGCCGCCGTGCAGCGGTACAGCCCGGCCGATCGGCTGGCGCTGGCGCCGCCGCAGCGCTTTGAGCTGAGTCAGGAGTTTCGCCCGCGGGACGGGCTGTTCACGCTCACCGTGGCCCACGAGGGCGAGCACGCGAACGTCTTGACGCTGAAGGTTGACCGCAAGGCCGGGAAAACGCTGCAGGTGGAATGGGTCGAACCAATTCCAGTGGAGGGAGACGATGGGGATCTGCTCATCAGCAGCCGCGGCATGCCGCCAACCGGCACGCGACCTGACGCTTCGGATCAACTGGTCCCATGGATGTTCCAACAACGGCAGGCGCCTGCCGAGTGAGAGGAGGAAGATGTTGACGGCCTTTTGTCAGGTCTTTAATATGAAAGGACTGTTCGCCCGCCTGCCCCATCCGCGGGGGTTCGTGAGCCTGCCACAGCACCACGACAGTTCCCGCCGATGGGAACGCGACCAGAAACGGATCGCAGGGACAGCCGCCATGGGAGGAGATGTTGAACGGCGCCGTTTTCGCCGCGCGGCCGTGGCCGTCGACGTGGCCATCCGGCCCCAGGAGGCCGGGGCGGCTCGCGAGTCCGCGGTCACCGGTGCGGTCAAAGACATTAGTCTCGCCGGCGTCTACTGTTATGCGCCCAGCCCGTGTCCGCTGAAGCCCGGGGCTGCGGTGGTGTGTGAAGTGACCGTCCCGGTGGAGCACACCCGCCAGTTTCCCTTCAGCCGCATCCTCAGTAGAGGATGGGTGGTGCGAGTCGAGCCTGTGCCGACCGGCCGCCGGGAACACGACCTGCCGCCGGGGGACGCGCGCGTCGGGATTGCCGTCGCCTTCACTCCGGACGTCAAGGCGTTTGGAACCGTCTAACAGAAGGAAGGATATGGCCATCCTGCACCGCACCGCTGTTCGGTTGCGCATCCCGCACTGCCGCCTCCGTCCGCTCCTCCCGCGCCTAGCTTCCTGCACCCTGCTCGTCCTGACCACCAGCCTCTCCGGTTGCGGCCGCAAGGCCCCGGCCCAGCAGGCGGTCCGCGTCTGGCATTGGATGACCGACCGGGAGGAGCCCTTCAACGAGCTGGCGTCGCGCTACCAGAAAGAGACCGGGACCGCCGTACGGTTTGAGCTCTACGCGCCCTCCGATGTCTACGTCCAGAAAGTCCGCGCGGCGGCCCAGACGAATGCGCTGCCGGACATCTATGGCATCCTCGGCGAGATGCGGGATCTGGCCAGCTTCATCAATGCCGGCCATGTCCTGCCGCTCGAAGCGGCGATGGACCAGAACAACGCCGCCTGGCGCTCGGTGTTCTTTCCGAAGGCGCTGGCGGTCAATGCCTTCAGCAAGAATAACCCCTATGGCGTCGCCCCGGGCGTCTACGGCGTGCCCGTCGATGTCATGAACATCCAGCTCTTCTACAACAAGAAGCTGTTGCAGAAACTGGGGCTGGACCCGACCGCGCCGCCCAAAAGCTGGGACGAGTTCCTCAATGTCGGCAAGCTGGCGAAGTCGCAGCACCTCATTGGCTTCGTGAGCGGCTGGGCTGAGCTGTGGCTCATCGACTGTTTCGCCACGAACTACGCCATCCACACCATGGACCTGAAGAAAGTGGAAGCCACGTATCGCGGCCAGGTGTCCTACACGGACCCGGACTGGATTCGGGTGCTGAATCTGTTCGCCCAGCTGCGCGACAGCGGCATGCTGGCCGACGGCATCGTGACGATGGTCAACAAGCGGGCGGAGCAGTTCTTCGCCAACGAGCAGGCCGTCTTCGCGTTCAACGGCACCTGGGGGGTCAACGTCTACCAGCAGATGAACCCCAGCCTCGAGTACGGGGTGGTGATGCTGCCCCGGCTCAAGGAGCGGCCGATGGTGACCTGGGGCGGGGCGGGCTCCAGCTTCTTCGTCAACCCGGCGTCGCTCCACAAGGAGCAAGCGCTCGCGTTCCTGCAGTGGCTGACGGCCGAACCGCAGCAGCGGTTCTTGATGGAGCAGACGCATAACATCCCCGCCAACCGGCTGGCGGCCGCGGGCCTGCCGCCGGAGCTGGCCGCCTTCGCCGACGACATGGATGTCACCATCCATCCGCGGATCCTCACCGTGCAGGAAGATTCCACGGTCATCGAGGCCTTCAACAAGGGCATCCAGTCCATTCTCATCGGCGAGGCGACGCCCGAGCAGGTCGCCCAGCAAGTGGACGAAGTCAAGCGGCGCGAGACCACCCGGCGCGCCGAGCTCAACGCCGCCCATGCGATCCGCAACTAGCACGCGCCTCGAGCCCTTCAAGCCCTACCTCTTTCTGCTGCCGGCGTATCTGCTGTTCGCCGTCTTCAGCATCTACCCGTTCTACCTCCTGACCTATACCAGCCTCTTTGACTGGGACGGGATCAGCCTGGCGAAGCAGTTTGTCGGCTTCAGCAACTACTGGAACGTCATCGCGCACGACCCGGTCTTCTGGAAATCGTTCAAGCAGGCCGGCTTCATCACCCTGCTGGCGCTGACGTTCCAGAATGTGCTGGCCCTCTTGCTGGCCATCGCGGTCAACCGCAACCTCACCGGCGGCGGCTTCTACCGGACGGTCTTCTTCCTGCCGCCCATCCTCTCGGAAATCGTCGTCGGCCTCATCTGGTTCTGGATCTACGACGGTAACTTCGGCATCTTCAACCAGCTCTTGACTCATCTCGGCCTGGGCATGTGGGCGCGCTCCTGGCTGGCCGACCCCAAGACGGCGCTGACCGCCGTGGCCGTGATCCATATGTGGAAGGGCTTCGGCTGGGGGTTCGTCATGTTCCTGGCGGGACTGCAGACGATCCCCGACGAGCTGTATGAAGCCGCGCGCGTGGACGGGGCCAACCCCTGGCAGCGGTTCTGGCGCATCACGATGCCGCTGCTGCTGCCGGTGTGCCTCGTCGTCTCCATCCTGACCATCCTCGGGACGATGCAGATCTTTGCGCTTATCATCGCCACGACCCAGGGCGGGCCGGGCTACCATACGGAAGTGCCCATCACCCGCATCTTCTCCAGCATGCTGGGCTCCTCGCGGTTCGGCTACGCCTGCGCGCAGGGCATCGTCTTCGGGATCCTCCTGCTGTTGTTCTCGCTGGTCCAAATGCGCTTCCAGCGCCGCGCCTCATGAGCCTCTCGACCCGGCTGACGCTGCTGCTGCACCGGCTCCGGAGAGCCCTGGCCGAGGCGGGCTGGCACGCCCTCTGCCTGCCGGTGGCCGCGACCTGCGTCTTTCCGCTGGTGTGGATGCTCTCGTCCAGCATCAAGACCCAGCAGACGGTGTTCACCGACTACAGCCTGATTCCCGCGGCCCCCCACTTCGAGAACTATGCGCGTGCCTGGACCCAGGGACGCTTCGGGCTTTACTTCCTGAACTCCCTCGGCTACACGCTCATTATCGTCTTCGGCGTGGTCTCGCTGGCGGCCTTCGCCGCCTACGCCTTCTCCCGCTTCACGTTCAAGGGCTCGGGGCTGCTGTATAAGATCCTCCTGTCAACCATGCTCATCCCCATTCCCGGCTCGTTCGTCGCGCTCTACATCCTGCTGAACCAGCTGGGCCTCATTGACCAGGGCAGCGGCCAATGGCTGGCCCGCATGGGCTACATCCTGCCGCAAATTAACGGCGGCCTGCCGTTCGGCGTCTTCGTCCTGAAGCCGTTCTTCGACGGGATTCCCAAAGAGTTGGAGGAGTCCGCCAAGGTGGATGGCTGCGGCCGGCTCGGCGTCTTCTTCCATATCATGCTGCCGCTCGCTCGGCCGGCCCTCGGCGTGGTGGCGCTCCTGACGTCGCTCTCCGCCTGGAATGAATTCCTGCTGGCGTACCTGGTCTTTTCCCGGCACGAGCTCATGCCGCTGCAGCGGGGGCTGCTGGCGTTCCACGGCGCCCATCTGACCGAGTATCCGCTGCTCATGGCGGGCATGGTCATTTCGATCATCCCGATTGTCGTCATCTACCTCATCATGCAGCGGAACATCATCCGGGGGATTACCGCCGGCGCGCTCAAGGGGTAACGCCGGGGCGCGGCCCGATATGGTATGCTAGAACCGGCTTCATACATCCGCGCGAGCCGCGTTGCGAGCACCCGGCCCGCGCGGCCAAGGCGTGACGACGACGGCGTAGTCGCAGCACTACGCCGAGGAGGAACAACGCCGGCCGCAGGGCCGGCTGCCGCAACCCTGGGATGTTCGAGAGGCTGGGCCGATCGGCGTCGGCCCGCTGCGTTGCTCGTTGCTCGCGTACTCGTCTTCGAGTACGCCACGCTCCTCGCGCCTTGCGGGCCTCGCCGCTAGGCCCAGCGCGGCCGCGGGGATGTATGAAACCGGTTCCAAACCATACGAGCCTGTGGGAGTTCCAACGAAGCTAACCAAAGGGAGGGTGGGATGAGGCAGCTACGATGGGTGGTGCTGGTGGCCGCACTCGGCGTCTCCAGTGCGGTGCGCGCCGAGGTGGCGCCGAATACGAAGGCGGACATGGGCGGCAGCAAGGCCAACATGAGCCAGAGCGCTTCGGCTGCCCCGGCGTCTTCGGAGATCGATTTCGGCGACTTCACGTCCGAAACCTTGACCGGCAAGGCCTGGGACGCGCTCAAGCGCGGCGACCACGCGGCCGTCGAGGCCTACACCAGCAAATGCATTTCGCTGTATGAGGCCAAGGCCGTCGATATGAACAAGAGCCTGACGGCTCCGGCACCCAAAGAGAACGCGTTCAACTACTGGGCGCTCAACGACGTGGCGACCTGCTACTTCATCCAGGGGCAGTCGCTGCTGGCCCAGGGCAAGGTGAAGGAAGCCCAGGCGGCGTTCCAGACGGTCATCGAGCGCTTCCCGCACGCGCAGTGCTGGGACCCGCGCGGCTGGTTCTGGCGGGTGGCCGATGGGGCCAGCGACAAGCTCCAGACGATCGGCACTCCGTATGACTTCGGCGACTACACGTCCGAGACGCTGACGACCAAGGCATGGCAGGCGCTGGACGCCAAGGACTACAAGGGGGTCGACATCTACACCAAGAAGTGCATCGAGCTCTATGAGGCCGAGGCCAAGAAGCAGCAGGCGTCGCTGACGGAGTTCGCCCCCAAGGAGAAGGCGTTCAACTACTGGGCGCTCAACGACGTCACCACCTGCTACTTCATCCTGGGCGAAAGCCTGCTGTCCCAGAAGCGGTATCCGGAGGCGAAGGCGGCGTTTGACCGCGTCGTCAACGACTTCGGCTTCGCCCAGTGCTGGGATCCGAAAGGCTGGTTCTGGAAAGTGGCGGTCGGCGCCCGCGGCCGCTTGAACAAGATCCTGGCCGAGCAGGGCACGTAACGCTTGTCCACTGTGTGGTCGGACCGCGACGGGGTCGGTACCGGCAGGACGGCTGCCGGGGCCGTCCCCGTCGGCGTTCCAGAGGCCGGCCACGTTCCAGCCGGAGCATGAGCACCCCCAGCGCAGACCAGACGCCTAAGGCGCCCCGCAGGGCCGCGCCCAGCTTCCAGGCCGTGATCGCCGCGGCCCTGGCGTTGTGGGCTGGCTCCACCCAGGCCGCGGACCGGACCCCCCGAGCCCCCACCACCCCCGAGCCGCATGCGACGGCCGCTCCGCGCGTCCAGCTGCGCGGAGAGTGGTTCTATGTCGACGGCGAGCCGTTCCTCATCAAAGGCATCGGCTACTCTCCATACCGGCCGGGCCAGGTGCCCTGGAAAGACACCGTCGACCTCGCCGTCATGGACAAGGACTTCAAGCGCATCACCGCAGCCGGCTTCAACACGCTGCGCACGTGGAAGCCGCTGCCGCCCGAGGCGCTCAGCTTGGCGGAGCGCTACGGCCTCATGGTGCTCCAGGGCATTTGGATTGAGCCGGGCGGCAACTACGCGTCTGAGGCGTCCCGGCAGGCGGTCCTGGAGATCGTCCGCAAGGAAGTAGAGCGGTCGAAGGGCCACCAGAACATCCTGGCGTTTCTCGTCGGCAACGAGCTCGAAGCCGGCTCCGTCTACCGCGCCGGCATTCCGGAGCTTGAATCGCTCCTGCAGCAGGTCGTCCGGACGGTCAAAGCCGCCGATCCCACCCGGTTCGTCTCGTACGCCAACTGGCCGTCTCTCTCGTTCCTGGATGCCTCCAGCTGGGATGCGGTCTGCTTCAACGTCTATCCGTATGAGCCGGCCAGTGTCGCCTACACATTCGGTTTCCGCAGCTACGTGGAACATCTGCGCAAGACGGTGGGTCGCGGCAAACCGTTCATCGTCACCGAGGTGGGGCTGTCCGTGTCCCCGAAGGCGGGGACCAAGCGCGGCTACGGCGGCCTGACGCCGGAGCAGCAGAAAACGGACCTCGTGCGGCTGTGGGATGAGCTGTTCCAGGCCGGCGCGCAGGGCGGCGTCGTCTTCGAGTGGAACGACGAGTGGTGGAAGCACGATGGGGCGACCGACGCGACCGAGCACGACGCGCAGGATCCGGAAGAGTGGTTCGGGCTGACGGAGTTTACCGCGGCCGACCGGACCGGGGGCCAGCCGCGGCCCGCGTACGCCGCGCTGAAAGCCTATAACCAAGCGGTGCTGCTCAGCCCCGTCAGCCAAGAGTCCTACCAGGATCGCGTGCCCGTCACCGTGTATACCGAGGAACCGATCGCGACGGTCCGGCTGCGCCTGAACAAAGGGCCCTGGCAGGCGGCAACCCGGCTGAACCGCCACTTGTGGAAAGCGTTTCTGACGCTGGATCCCAAAGATACCGGCGAGGTCCCGCTGGTTATGGAAGCCTACGACGTCCGGCGACGGCTGCTCGTGCGCCGCGACCGGCCGACCCTCCTGGGACCTCGGGCCGGCCAAGTGGTGGTCTCCGTGAACACCGACCGGGCGATCTATGAGGCGGCGGAGGCCATGGAGCCGGTCCGGTACAGTCTGACGATCACCGATCCCGCCGGCCGCCCGCTGCCTAAGCGCACGGTGTACTGGTCGGTCTCCGAGCCGCAGGCGGCGGCCGACTTGACGCAAGAGAAAACCACAGATGAGCGCGGGATGGTCGAGGGCACCTACCTGGTCCAGGACCCGGGCCTCATTCTCTTGTCCGCCGCCACCGCGCCCGACCCCCGGTTTCCGGCGCGCCGTGTCGGCGCTGAAACCGTCGTCATCATCCGCCAGCTGCCCAGCCTGCGCCACGTCCCGTCGCCCTGGGAAACGAACCTGCCGCCGGAGGTCGTCGAGGGACTGCGCCATGTGGCACCGGCCTTCCAGCTCTCGGATCCGGGCACGGAACGCATCGTCGACTACGAACGGTACGGCGCGTTTCACGACGCGGGCACGAGCCATTACCGGTATGAGGCCACCAACTGGGAGGGGCTCTCCGCCGCCGTCGGGGAAGGGATCTACCCGAATGAGCGCGGCCTCCTCAAGGATGCCGCCTACCAGGTGGCGAAGCGGGCCGGGAAGCTAGAGGGCAGCCACTGGGATTTCGTCTTCGGAGCCGAGCCGCAGCTGGCGTTCTTCAAATGGGCCGAGGCGCAAGAAGAAGTCGGGGTCAAGCAGTTCTACACGGCACTGGCCCTGGAGCGGGCCGGCCTGCTGCTGCAGGCGGTCAAAGCCTACGACGCGGTGCTGGTGCACTTTCCGACCTCCATCGGGTGGACCGCGTTCGATCCGCCCACGCCCTGGTATGTCGGCAAGGTCGCGCGGGAAAAGATCGAAGCCATTCTGCGCCTCCATCCGGAGCTCGGGATGCGGCTCGACGGCGCGCGGGTCGAGGTGCAGAACGGCTTCGACAACGATGTGGATAACGATGTGTTCGTCGTCGATCCCGGCCGCCTGGTGGCCGTGGCACCCGACGCCGTGAATCCGCCGTCGCTGGATCTCTCGACGCTGGCCCGCCGCCGCGTCCTGGGCAAGGGCACGGTGCAGCTCGTCGAATACGCGAACGGCCACTGGCAGCTGTTGGTGGCCGGCAAGCCCTGGACGATCCACGGCATCTCCTACAAGCCGACGGCCGTGGGGGAAACGCCGGACGAGGGGCCGCTCCCTGATTGGACCTCGGCGGACCGCAACCATGATCGGACGATCGACGCCCTGCAGACGTTCGTGGACGCCAACCGCAACAACCGGCCGGATACCGATGAGCCGGTCGTCGGTGATTTCGAGCTCCTGCACCGCATGGGCGTGAACACGCTGCGGCTCTACCACACCGACCACAAGCCGGCGACGACCAAGCCGCTGCTGCGCACGCTGTACAAGCGGTACGGATTCCGGGTCATGATGGGCGACTTCGTCGGCATGTATACCGTCGGCTCCGGCGCCACGTGGGAGCAGGGCACCAACTACCTCGACAAAGTCCAGCGCAAGCGGATGTTCGACAACGTCAAGCACATGGTCCTGACCTATAAGGATGAGCCGTACCTGCTGCTCTGGGTGCTCGGCAACGAGAACAACTACGGCGGCGTGCACGGTATCGTCGGCGGTGTTGGCAACGCGGGCAAATATCCGAAGGCGTACTACAGCTTCATCAATGAGCTGGCCCGGTGGATCCACTCCGTCGACCCGAACCATCCCGTGGCGATCGGCAACGGCGACATCCTGTTCCTGGACGTCATTGCGAAGGCGGCTCCGGACATCGACATTTTCGGCGCCAACGCCTACCGCGGCTGGCAGGGATTTGGGCGCTCCATGTATGAAAGCGTCCACCAACTACTGGACAAGCCGGTCCTGATCACGGAGTTCGGCTGTCCGGCCTACCAGCTCGGCCGCACGCGCGACATCGCTGAGCGCGACCAGGCGCTCTATCATTTCGGCAACTGGGTCGACCTCGCGGACAACATGGCGGGGCGGGGAGTGGGCAACGTGATCGGGGGGGCCGTCTTTGAGTGGTCGGATGAGTGGTGGAAGGCCGGTCAGCCGCCCCGGTTTTCAGCCCGCGTGCAAGAAACCCAGCCGAACTGGGCCGGCCCGTTTCCGGGCGGCTGGAACTTTGAAGAATGGTTCGGGCTGGTGGGCCAGGGCGACGGCAGCCTCAGCCCGTTCCTGCGCCAGCTGCGGCTCAGCTACCAGCTCTACCAAGCGCTCTGGAACCCGTCGCCGCCCGCTCCGGAAGCCGTTGCTCCCGCCAGTCCAGCCCCCGCCAACGGGCAGTAAAACCGCAAAAAATCTCTTGACATTCCCTGCCAATTTATTACAATAAATATAGTCATGTTTTAGACCAAGAAACCGATCGCGAGAAGGGCACACCCACCGTAAGGTGGGGTCGCAAAGCTACGGGTCCTGCGTATCAAGGATCGCCGAGCCGCCGAACAGGTGACTCGGCGTTTGTGTTTCCGAATCTGCGCATCATCAGCGCGGAGACGTGCAAAAGAGGGTGAACGGGTCGGTTGTGGGAGTGGAAGCGCGAGACGGGCACATCCCGGACGCTCGTCTCGGCACGAGAAGCTTAGGAACAAGAAGGAGAGAGCACGATGAAGCAGCGCACACGACTGATGACGGTCGTGGCTGTGTTAACGACCTGGGCGGTCAGCACCCCAGTCTTTGCCGTGGACATTCCAAGCGCCGGTGGGGCGGTCCCGGTGACGGCGGATGTGCCGGCCAACCTGTCGTTCAACGCCACGGTGTTTGAATTGGTGCCCAACGGGCCCGGGACGACGATCGGCCCCCAGGTCACCACGATGGACTTCGCCAATCTGGCCAGCAACGGGACGTTCGATCCGGACGGGCCGGGGCCGCTGCCTCCGCAGCCGCGGTCGCTGAACTCGACCAAGGCGTACCAGGTGTTCTTCGCCATCAACTCGCAGGGCCGGTCCTACACCATCAAGCAGACCGCCTCATCTCTGCGCGCCGGCACGAACACCATTGTGGATGGCGCGTTTATCGTCACGCCGCTGAGCGGCATTGGGGGCGACCCCACGAAGCCGCTGCCGGCAGGGATCACCGTCGGCACGCGTGGCACGGCCGTCGCCGCCAATAAGGTGCTGTTTTCGAGCACCGGGCCGACGTCCACGTTGGCAGCCACGTACGGGATTACGGACGACCCCTCGAAGGGGGCGACCCAGTTCATCCCGCTGACCCAGCCGGTCGGCACCTACACGACGAGCGTGACGTTCACGGCCACCGTCCTGTAATCGCCTCGTGTTTCTCTGCGAGTCGTCCATCCGGCAACCGACGTGCGTCGGTTGCCGGATGTGTATTTGGGGCCTGCAGTGGAGCCCCACGGGCAGCGCCCGTGGCACCGGCACCACGCCCAGGTGGGGGGCGACATCCCGCCCACCCAGGGGGTGCTGCAACACGATGCCGCCCACGACCAAAAGCCGTGGCGCAGTGGCGGGGTTGCATCGGACGGCCGGTTAGTATATCCTGGGCGCATACGCTGATGGCGAGCCTTCGAGGGTGCTGCGCGCGGCTGCTGGTCATGGCCGGTACCGTCGCGGTCGTCGCAGATGCGGCCTGGGCCTTCAACGCCCGGATTGATCGTCCCAGCGTTGAGGAAACCCTGGCTCCCGGCCAGGCCACCCACGGCACCGTCCAGGTTGAGAATCAAGGCGACACCCCGCTCGCCCTCGACGTCTATCTGCAGGACTGGGAGTACCTGGAAGGCGGAACCGGAGACAAGCTCTTCTCCACCCCCGGCTCCAGCCGCTGGTCCGCCGCCCCCTGGATCAGCTACTTTCCCGCTCAGCTGAAGCTGCCGCCCCACGGCACCGGCTCCGTGGAATATACGATCCGCGTGCCGGCCGACGGCAACGGCGGCCGTTACGCCGTGCTGTTTTTCGAATCCGTCCTCGCCCGGAGTCCTGCGGATAAAGACGGCGTCAGCGTCCAGTACACCGGGCGGCTGGGGTCGCTGTTCGAAGTGCAGGTCGCCGGGACCGTCAGCCGCGCGGGCGAGATTCCGGAGGTGACCATCAGCCGGCCGGACGAAGACCGCCCGCTCACCCTCGGCTATACCTTCCGCAATACCGGCAACGTCGCCATCCGCCCGAAAGCCTACTTCAACATCGTCGATGTGTCGGGGCAGTACTTCGGCCGCGGCGAATTCCCGCAGCGCTACACCTTCCCGGGCCGGTCCGGCTCCGCGACCGCGGAGTGGACCGGCAGGCCCTCGGCCGGCGCCCACACCGGGCCGC
>ORMF011199998.1_pt1 | contig 12884 bp, 6 predicted proteins | sample 1779871 | NCBI WGS metagenome assembly ORMF01 (sample SAMEA104232316, study PRJEB22302) | groundwater metagenome | biome: forest; feature: aquifer; material: groundwater | place: USA | collected 2011-08-07 | depth 5.4 m | reverse complement strand
GACCGTGAGGGAGGGCTCAGAGGCGGATTCACGCAAAAGCACAAAGGCAAAACCTCGCGAAGGCCATAGAATGCAACCCATCATAGAACCCAGGAGTCGCCTGCTCTTTCTCGATGTCTTTCGCGGCCTGACCGTCGCCGGCATGGTGCTGGTAAACAATCCCGGCTCGTGGGCGCACATCTACTGGCCTTTGGAACACGCCGAATGGAATGGCTGGACTCCGACCGATCTGATCTTCCCGTTTTTTCTGTTCATCGTCGGGGTAGCGATCCCGCTGGCGTTGGGCAAGCGCATCGAACGCGGCGACAAGCGCCGCGCGCTTTTCCTCAAAGTCCTCTATCGTTCAGTCATTATTTTTCTGCTGGGTGAATTCCTCGCGGGCTTTCCATATTTTCATCTCTCAACGATTCGTATTCCCGGAGTGCTGCAACGAATCGCGGTCTGTTACTTCCTCGCGTCGTTGATCTTTCTGAAGACGAGGCCGCCCACACAAGCGATCATCGCCGTGGTTCTGTTGATCGTCTACTGGCGAGTGATGAAACATTTTCCCGCTCCGGGCTACTATGCCGGTGATTGGAGCAAGGAAGGCAGTCTCGCTTCCTATATCGACCGCCGCGTCTTTGGTCCGCACATTTGGAAGCAGGGCGTGGTCTATGATCCCGAAGGACTCTTGAGCACGATGGGTGCGCTGGCGACGACCCTGTTCGGTGTATTGACCGGTCACTATCTGCGCGACAAGACGAGAGCACCGATCGAGAGGGTCGCCCATATGTTCATAGCCGGCGTGTGCTGTGTGATCGTCGGGTGGATTTGGAACGCCTGGTTTCCTATTAATAAATCGCTCTGGACCAGCTCGTATGTGTTCTTTACGGCCGGGCTGGCGCTGCAGTTTCTGGCTTTATGTTACTGGCTGATTGATATCAAGGGCTACAAGCTTTGGACGAAGCCGTTTGTCATCTTTGGCGTGAACGCGATTGTTTTGTTTGTGGGGACAGGGATCATGGCGCGGCTTATGGGTTTGATCAAGGTGCCACGTTCTGATGGATCCCGTCCGTCAGTACAAGGCTTTATCTACGACAACGTGTACGCGTCATGGCTCTCGCCCAACAGAGCATCGCTCGCTTTCGCGATTTCATTCATTCTGTTATGGCTATTTTTCATGTGGTTGCTATATAGGAAGAACATCATCATTAAAGTCTGAGCACAAACGCATTTTCCCTCTCCCTTTGGGAGGTTTGGGAGAAGGGTCTGAGCGAACTCTAGTTTGACCGTATGTCGTGGTTGGTAAACACAAACGGTTTCTAAATGAACTTCGCGCTAAGCTTCGCACCCTCTCCCCGGCCCTCTCCCAAAGGGAGAGGGAGTTTTCAGAATACAGGTACAAAGGAGAAAACATGGCAAGTTACATCATGCTGCTCACCTGGACTGGGCAGGGTATGGAAAAAATCAAGGCCAGTTCGAAACGGCTGGACGCCGGAAGAAAGGCGTTTAAGAAACTCGGGTGTTTGTTAAAGGATGTCTACCTGACGATGGGTCCTTACGATCTCGTCTGTGTCGTGGATGCGCCCGACGCTGAAACAGCCGCCAAAGCGGTCCTGACACTTGGCGCCGAGGGAAATGTGCGCACACTAACGCTGCCGGCATTTACTGAAGACGAATACCGGAAGATCATCGACTCGCTTTAGACGCTGTGCGCGGAGATGTTGTGCGCAGAGCGTGCGCAGCGGGCTCGGCAATGGTTTTTTTCCAGCTCGCGCCGCTTTGAAATCGCGGCTTTGCCGCAGCACCTTGCGGAAAGGCTCTGCCTTTCCGTCACAGTCTCTTTCTAAAATTGGTGAGAGGCTATGCCTCAAACCGGAGGCGCAGCCTCCCTTACTTAAGACAGTTGCACGGTAAGGCGAAGCCGCATTTACGTTATTTAACGACGCAAGGCGGGGACGCACCACCTATATCCCGGGCCGCGCAGCGCGCGCCCCGCCAACGCGCGCGTGCGTTGTCCGTTATCTACTTCGATCTGTCCGTTGACGATCACAAAGTTGATCCCCACGGGATATTGATTCGGCTCTTCAAAGGTCGCGCGATCTATTACCGTCCTGGGATCGAAAATGGTTATATCCGCAAAATAGCCCTCGCGAATCAGCCCTCGTTGTCTCAATCCAACATTCGATGCGGGCAGTCCGGTCATCTTGTGAATAGCCAGTTCCATCGGCATTAGCTTCTCATCGCGAACATACTTGCCGAGGATGCGGGGGTAGGTGCCCCAACCGCGCGGGTGGGATTTCGATCCGGCCAGTGGGCCATCAGCCGCGCGTGCGCCGTTGTCGGTGCAGATGCTAACGAACGGCGATTTCAAAGCGGCCTGCATATCGCTTTCCTTCATCATGAAAAAGATGGCGCCCGTCTGACCGTGATCCGCAATGATGAAATCAAAAAGAGCATCCAGCGAATCTTTGTTTTGTTCGGTCGCGATTTCCGAGAGCCGCTTGCCCTGCGAACTCTCGAGGTTGCGATTCACGACAGACGCGATCAGAATTCCGCTGGGCCCGCCACTGCCAAGATAGATGTTTTCCCAGTCTCTTGAGTCCGTGGCTATTTCCTTCTTCAATCGCGCGCGGGTCTCCGGATCCTTCAGCCGGGCCACCATCCGATCGGTGCCGCCCTCTATCGCCCACGGCGGCAGACAAGCACTCAAAGAGGTGCTGCCGGCGACGTATGGATAAACGTCGGCAGTGATTTTGAGACCTTCCCGCCTCGCGGACTCGATGCGCGCCAGCATTTCGGGCATGCGGCCCCAGTTTTTCTGATAAGCGGTCTTGAAGTGCCAGATCTCCGCCGGAATATTCGCGCGGCGGGCGATCTCGAAAACCTCTTTCATCGAATCATCGATTGCGTTTGCCTCGCTGCGTTGATGAGTGATGTAGATGCCCCCGTATTGATGCGCGACTTTGGCCAGTTCGATAATCTCATCAGTTTTTGCAAAGCGCGCCGGCACATATTGGAGCGAAGTCGAAACCCCGAGGGCACCCTCTTTCATCGCGTCGGCGACCAGCTGCTTCATCCGTTCCAACTCAGCCGGTGTGGGCGGCCGGTTGTCATAGCCAATAACGTACTCGCGCACCTGAGTCGCGCCGACAAAGGTGCCGAGGTTGACGCCGACTCCCTGCTTTTCCAGTCGACTGAAATACTCGCCGAGCGTGCGCCAATCCACAGTGAGCTGGTAACGACGGTTAAAGTCTTCCTGCTCCTTTAGAATGCGACCGTTAATTGGTGCGATCGACTCTCCTTCGCCGGTAATTTCGGTAGTTACCCCCATCATAACTTTGCTCATCGCGCGTGGATCGATGAGCAGATAGGTTTCTGATTGGCCGAGCATGTCAATGAAGCCTGGAGCGACAACTTGCCCCCTTGCGTCGATGGTTCGCCTGGCTGCCGCTCCCTGAAGCTTCTCAATGCGAACGATTCGGTCACCTTTTATGGCCAGGTCGGCTCGGAAAGCTGGCCGTCCCGAGCCGTCGATTACAAGTCCGTTCTCAATAATCAGATCGTAGTCCGAAGTCTTGCTTGAGACCGAAGTGACTGGTGTCATAGTCGATAAGATAAGCGTCAAAGCAATTGCGATTGTGACATTCATACGATTACACGCCTCGGGTAGGATTTAAGACAGGGCATCGTAAACGTAACCCGAAATTCTGTCCAGACTCAGCTTGTCGTGTTCAGCAAGAATCATAATTGAAATGCCTTCCGCTTTGGCGTAGTATGCGCCTCGATTAAGGGTCCTAACATTAAAGGGTGACCGCGCTCTCAGAATCGTGCGGCATCGTCATCTCATTCTCTTTTCAAAACGATGCTGAATCGAATTACATGATCGGACAGGTAGTCTCGCATTACCGCATACTCGAAGGCCTTGCGAAGGGAGGTATGGGAGAGGTCTATCTGGCCGAAGATACGAACCTGGGCCGGCGCGTGGCCATCAAGTTTCCGATGCTCGAGTCGCATGAGCGCGACTATCGCGCGCGCTTTCTGCGCGAGGCCCGCGCAGTTTCCGAGTTAAGCAACCCGCATATCGCGACGCTCTTCGACTATGGCGAGACGAGTGAAGGACGACCCTTCCTGGTGATGGAGTATATCCGCGGCCGGACGCTTAATCGGTTGGTGCGGAAGGGACAGCTTACTGTGTCGCGAGTGTTGGAGATAATCGAAGCTGTCGCCTCTGCTCTGGATGAAGCCCACTCTCGAGGCATCGTTCATCGCGACATCAAACCCTCGAACATCATGGTTGACGATCGAGGTCAGGTTAAGGTGCTCGACTTTGGTCTCGCCAAACAGCTGAACGAAGACAAGATTCACGAATCGGAGCCCGAAGCGCAGACTCTGCTGGCCGTGCACACACGGAGCGGCGCGATGATCGGAACGCCGGCCTATCTATCGCCCGAACAGGCAATGGGAGGCGAGGTTGATGGACGTAGCGATCTGTTCGCGCTGGGTGGAGTGTTCTATGAATGTGTTACCGGCAAGGCGGCATTTCCCGGAACTTCTTTGATCGAGATTGCGGCCAACGTGCTTCACTTAGAGCCCCCGCCGCCGTCCTCGGTTAACTCGACCGTACCGCCAGAACTGGATTCAATAATTCTCAAGGCGCTCGCGAAAAATCCTGAAAAACGATATCAGTCCGCAGCCGAACTAATCTCAGACGTCCGGTCAGTCCGCGGCGTATTGCAGGAAGATCTGGGGAACACTCTGATCCAGCCGATGTCGTCGGCGGCGTCCACCACGCGACATACGACGCTGACAAATTTCTCGCAGATGCTGCGTCGGCCACGTGTGCCGTTGTGGTACATCCTGGTTGCCACTTCAGTCGTTATTGTGGGGGCCGGGATTCTCTGGCGATGGTGGAGGCCTGCGCCTCACCTTCCGCCCGCTGAAGCTCGGAACTGGTATGAAGTCGGCACAAACGCCTTACAAGATGGGTCCTTTTATCAAGCCAGCAAAGCTCTCGAACAAGCGATTTCGATCGATGATAAGTTTGCTCTGGCGCACGCGCGCCTGGCTGAAAGTCTGATCGAATTGGACTATCTGGATCGGGCCAAAGACGAGCTATTGCGCGCCGGCTCGCTTGCCAGCGATCGATCTCTGCTGCCCAAAACAGACGCATTATATATCGATGCCATTTCCGCGACCGGCAGGCATGACTATCTCGCGGCGATCGAATCTTATGCGACGATCGTAAAACAGTCCGCTGATTCAGAGAAGCCGCGCGTGTTGGTCGACCTGGGACGCGCGTATGAAAAGAACGAAGACATCAAAAAAGCCATCGAGGCCTATACCGAAGCGTCGAATCGAAATCCCCACTATGCGACCACGTTTCTGCATCTCGGTGTCCTTTATGGTCGTCAGCGCGATCTGCCGAATGCACTCACGGCGTTCGACAAGGCAGAGCAAACGTATCAGGCGCTGGGCAATTTGGAAGGCCGCACGGAAGTCGTCTACCAACGCGGCGCACTTTTCAATCAACTGGGAAAATTATCCGACGCGAAAGTTCAGTTGGATCAGGCACTGACTTTAGCCGCCGCCAGTGACAATACCTCGCAGAAGATTAAAACGCTGTTGCAGCTGAGCACAGTGGCAGTCGATGCCGGACAAACCGCCCAGGCGACGGATTATGCTCGAGATGCCGTCGCCCTGGCCCAGAAGAATGGAATGGAGAACCTGAGCGCGCAGGGATTGACTGATCTGGGATACAGCTTCCTCGTGCGCGGCCAGCCTGACGAAGCTGAGAAATATTTTCAACAGTCACTCGAGTCCGCGCAGCGAGTCAAAGCTCGCAGTAACGAAGCAAGAGCACGCGGAGCGATGGCCAGTTTGCGCCAACAGCAGAACAAGCCCGATGAAGTCATTCAGTATCTCGAGCCCGCGCTAACGTTTTACCAGCAGGCGGGGTACCGATCGGCGGCTGCCTCGTGTCTGGCCTTGCTGGCGAGAGCTGATCTGCAAAAAGGTGATTACCAGTCCGCGGAAAAAGCGCATGAACAGCTAATGAAGCTGGGCCAGGCGATGAATGACCAGTCGATAATTGCCCTGGCCCATGCCGAGTTGGGTTCGGCTTTGGCCCGCCAGGAAAAGTTTACGGCGGCACTCGACCATCTCGACCAGGCGTACGCCATTTATAACTCTCAGGGAGTTCAGCGGAGCATGGGTTACAACTTAGTCCAGCGCGCTTTTGTGCTCGGTAGTATGGGTCGTTACAGCGAGGTCGAAAGCCTTCTGAACCAGGCTGCAGCCATTGCCGACAAACCCGGTGGCGAGATCAAGCGACTCTCTCTTGAAGGCCAGCTGGCCGGCGCAGAGATTGCTTTGACCCAGAATCATGCTCCTGAAGCCAGAGACAAGGCCGAGAAATTACTGGCTCAGGCCGCGACCAAGTTTCCCGAACTCTCGATGAACGCGACGTGGGTACTGGGCATAGCATTGGCTGATGCTGGAGCCGCAACCGGGAAACAGAAATGCGCAGAAGCGGTCGAGTTGGCAAAGCAACTAAATGATCGTTGGCAATTGGCTAAAGCACACCTCGCGCTGGCGGAAACGATGCTGCTCACCGGTGATGCGCAAGGCGCAGCGAATACCGCCTTGCAGGCTCAGCAAGTGTTTGCGCAACTTGGTCACCAGGCATCCGAATGGCGTGCGGTCGCACTGGCTGCGTTAGCCACTGAAAAGCTGGGCGACAAAAACAAAGCCCAGGAGTATGCTGTGCAGGCAAACGAGTCATTGTCGCAACTTGAACAGATGTGGGGCAAGGATAATCGCGATACTTTCCTTGCCCGCCCAGACGTGCAGCGACTAAGAAAACAGCTCGAGCAGCTCTCGGGTGCGGGGAGATGATCTTCGCATTCTCGCGCCAGATTATTTGGTGCCTTTGATTCACATGAAGGTATGTTGCAGTCAGTCTCAGACGTGCGCGCGGCCAGTCCGCAGCGTCATGGTTAACCCCCAATAAGGAGAAAAACAATGCGCAGCTTTCGTTTACTCATCATAGCCCTCGCGACAATTTGTGCACTTGCCCTCGGCGTCTATGGACTCATTCATCGACCTGGCCCGCCGCTGGGTGGTGACGACATCATCATCAAAGGCGGCTCAATGGAGATTCAGTGTGGCTCAAACCACGGTAAGGATTGTTTCAGTCACACCGCCGGCACCTACGTGTACACACACACGAAAAAGACCTCGCACATAACGGATGTCGTAGTTAAGGATGACACGGGTGCGGTGCTGTACACGGGTTCGTTTAATCCGGCGCATCAGCCGACCCTCGCAGTGACGTTCAAATAGTCACTGGCCGGAACCTTACATAGTGCGTAGTGCCATTGTCGGCGAGGCGATATTGCTTCGCCGAATGAGCCTCTCTGTATTACGTACGGTTTGTGCGTGGACGTTTTTGATTAGGTCCCCTGCAAATGCAATTTTGCTCAGGCGGTTGTTCTGCTACAATTTTCACGGAATCCAGCCATCAAACTGAATACTGAAACAAATCAAGAATCAACCAGTGACAATTAACGAAGTCGTCGAGGCAACTGGCGCCAAGCTTATTGGCGACGGCACCAATCCGGTGACTGATGTCACACATGACTCGCGTCAGGCCGCCAGAGGAAGTCTGTTTGTCGCCGTGCGCGGGGAGTTGTTTGATGCGCACAAGTTTGTGGCGCAGGTAATCGAACAGGGCGCTGTCAGTGTGTTGTCGGAACTCGAGCCGCCGGAAAACTGGAACTCGTTAGCTGAGTCGCCGTCAGGAGGCAGGCTCGCCCCTGCAGCCTGGCTTCAGGTCGAAAACGTCCGCCGGGCGATGGCCGTTGCTGCTGCGGCAGTGCATCATCAGCCTTCCAGAGAACTGCAACTGGTGGGCATAACGGGGACCAACGGCAAGACAACGAGCGCTTATCTGATCGCGTCCATACCTGAAGCTGCGGGCGAGCCGGTCGCGATGACGGGCACTGTCGAATACCGGCTGGGCAATCAACGCAAGAAAGCCGGACGCACCACGCCGGAATCGACCGACATGCAGCGGCTCCTGCGTCAGGCGGTCGAGATTGGTTGCCGTACCGTGGTGATGGAAGCGTCTTCACAGGCAATGGATTTTCATCGTTGCGACGAGTTGCATTACGCCGTCGCCGCGTTCACGAACCTGACGCGCGATCATCTGGACTATCACAAGACGATGGAGAACTACTGGTACGCGAAACAGCGCCTGTTCGACGGGCGGCTCGGTTCCAGACCGAAGACTTCCGTGATCAATGTCGACGATCCCTACGGGGTTGAGCTGGCAAACCGGCTCGATCAGGAAGGCTTGGGTGTGATTCGCTATGCAGTTAAGGCCAGGGCTGATGTCACTGCCAGCAATCCGAAGTTCTCCCTGGCCGGAATGAGTTTTCGCTTGAGCACTCCGGCGGGCGAGCGCGACTTCCACTCTCCTCTCGTCGGACCACCGCATATCTACAACACTCTAACCGCGGTAGCGAGTGGGCTCGCGCTGGGCTATGACCTCGATGTGATTACCAGGGCGTTGGAGAAGTGCACCGGCGCGCCAGGACGATTTGAGCGCGTGGCGCACGATGGCGACTTCGCAGTCGTGGTGGACTATGCGCATAGCGACGACGCGCTGTTGAATGTGCTGCACACAGCGCGTGAGGTCACGAAAGGCAGGATCATTACGGTGTTTGGTTGCGGCGGCGATCGCGACGCATCGAAGCGATCACCGATGGGCGAAGCCGCGGGCCTGCTCAGTGACGTCGTGATTCTTACTTCAGACAATCCGCGCACCGAAGATCCTAATCAGATTTTGGCGGACGCCGAAGTGGGAATTCAAAAGACCGGCAAGCCTTACGAAAAGATCGCCGATCGGCGCGAGGCGATCAACCAGGCGATTGCCCAGGCGCGCACAGATGATCTCGTGTTAATTGCCGGCAAAGGCCACGAAGATTATCAGATTATCGGTCGCGAAGTTTTTCACTTCGACGACAAGGAAGTCGCGCGTGAGGCACTGGTACTGAACCGCTCGCGGTAGCGAGCAGGTCATTCCCGTTGAGTATCAACCTCGCGTCGGTCAGGTCTGCGAAAAAGACGGTGGAGCCAGGCTAAGAGCAGCAAAGCGATCCACGAAGTCACACGAATTAACTCGAAACAGGAGCTTTCTTAGTGTCTCTTCGTGTGGTTTCGTGGATCATAGTCGGTATTCAGCCTGTTGAAGTTAATTCGAAGATTGCCCGCTCGCCACCGCAAGCGTTTCTGTACCTCGGACCTTCATGAGCGCCGAATCACGAACACAGCCTTCTCCAGAAGGCCTGATCCGCGGCATACGCAAATGGGACCTGATCGCCGTTGCCATAAACGGCATTATTGGCGCGGGGATTTTTGGTCTGCCGGCGAAGGTGTTTGCCCTGATCGGCTCGTACAGCCTGATTAGTTTTGTCGTCTGCGCGCTGGTGGTCACTCTGATCATTCTCTGCTTCGCCGAAGTGGGCAGCCGCTTTGATGCCACTGGCGGACCTTACCTGTATGCACGAGAAGCTTTCGGCCCCACAGTAGCATTCGAAGTAGGTTGGTTAATCTGGCTGGCGCGGCTGACCGCGTTCGCTGCTAACTGTAATCTTATGGTTAGCTATCTTGCTTTTTTCTGGCCAGCGGCCAGCTCACCTATTCCGCGGGTGCTAGTGATTACCTCAGTAGTTATCTCCCTGACGGTGCTTAATGTTTTTGGCGTGCGCCAGGCGGCAAATGCCAGCAATGTGTTTACGGTGGGGAAACTGATTCCCATGCTGATCTTTATCGCCGGCGGGCTTTTCTTTCTGAATCCGCACGCTTTCGTTTTAGGCGCACTACCCTCAACCGGAGCATTCTCGCAATCGGTCCTGTTACTGATTTACGCGTTCAGCGGATTTGAGATGGCCGCGATTCCGGCCGGCGAAGTTCGCGATCCGCAGAAACATTTGCCGCGCGCGCTACTGATTGCAACGGCGGTCGTGGCCTTTACTTATATTTTGATTCAGGTCGTTTGCATCGGCACTTTGCCGGGGTTGGCGACGTCAACAAAACCGCTCGCCGACGCCGGCCAGCGGTTCATGGGCACTGCGGGGGCAGCAATTATTTCTGTCGGTGCGATCATTTCCATTGCCGGAAACTTGAATATAGTTTTGCTTTCCGGGTCGCGCGTCCCTTTCGCGATCGCCGAGCAGAAACAATTGCCGTCTGTGTTAGCCACTATCCATCGAAGGTTTTTTACCCCTCACGTTGCGATCTTGATCACCGCGGCGGTGATGTTGGTCCTGACTCTGAAGAGCTCCTTTTTGGCGGCCCTGGCCATTAGCGCCATCGCGCGTCTGGTTACCTACGCGGTAACGTGCGCGGCATTACCGGTGCTGCGCCGTCGCTCAGGCGTGCCTACGGCAATGTTCAGAGTACGCGGCGGGCCGATCATCGCAGTGGCGGAGCTGATCCTGGCGGTGTGGCTGCTGGCGAACAGCACGGTGAATGAAAAGGTTACCTCACTGATTGCGGCGGCGGTGGGAATGGTGGTCTATTTCGGCTACCGTGCCTTTCAGCATTATGGCGGGAAGCGGAGAAGCGTGATTAATCATTCTGAACTACATTGAACCGCGAGAACGGTTACTGGATTCTGCACCCGCGCTTCCTTCGTTTGCATGCTCCGCTCACTCGTTAGCACCGTGGATTCAGCCCGGTGAATCACAGACCCGAGAAACGCGGAAACCGTTTGTAACGGTTTCTTTCACGAGCCCGATTGACGGATCACCGTGCTAAAGCCACGGTGCTAATGAGAGCGCAGACTCACTCTGCCGATTTCAGAACAGCTCACGCATTGAAGCTGCGTCGGGTTCCGGCTACTCTCTTGCTGAGCAGTGGATCAACTTATCAAAAATCTCTGCGCGATTTTGGGTCGCGAAAATGTTCTCAGCGAACCCGAAGAGTTGCTCGTCTATGAATGCGACGGCCTGCCGCAGCACAAGCATCCGCCGCGCGCCGTAGTCTTCCCCACCTCAACTGAAGAAACTTCGGAAGTATTGAAACTGCTCTCCGCGCAAGGCGTGAGTTTTGCGCCGCGTGGCGCCGGTACCGGTCTTTCGGGTGGCGCGCTGGCAATCGATCGCGGCGTAGTGATCGAACTCGCGCGCATGCGGCAGATTTTGAAGATCGATACAGAGAATCGGCTGGCCGTGGTGCAGACCGGACTAGTCAACTCGCACCTCTCGCGTGCAGTCGCGCCTTACGGTCTTTACTACGCGCCAGATCCGTCCAGCCAGCCGACCTGCACCATCGGAGGGAACATTGCCGAGAACGCCGGCGGTATTCACTGCTTGAAATATGGAACGACGACTGATCATGTCGTAGGCGCGCGAGTAGTTCTGGCGGACGGCGCGATCGTCGATCTAGGCGGAGCGAGGCCGGGATATGACCTCCTCGGTGTTTTCGTAGGTTCGGAAGGAACCTTCGGCATCGCTACCGAAGCGACAGTGAAGCTTTTGCCAATTCCTCCAGCGGTGCGCACTCTTTTTGCTGACTTTATGGACGTCAATGATGCCAGCCGCGCGGTGTCGTCGATCATATCAGCCGGTATGCTGCCGGCCGCTTTAGAGATGATGGACAACGCGATCATTCGCGCAGTCGAAGCCAGCGTGTTCACGGCCGGGTTGCCAACCGATGCCCAGGCAGTTTTGCTGGTGGAGTTGGACGGCATCGAAGCTGGCATCGATGAAGATGCCGCGCAGGCCGAAGACATTCTCATAGAGCACGGCGCGCGTTCAGTTCATCGCGCGACGGATGCGAACGAGAGAAAAAAACTCTGGGCCGCGCGTAAGGGCGCGTTCGGCGCCGTGGGTCGCTTGAGTCCCGACATAATGATTCAGGATGCCGTGGTCCCGCGGTCGCGTCTGCCGGAAGTGCTGGCTGAAACTTATCGCATCAGCGCGCGTCACAACCTGCAACTGGCAAACGTATTCCATGCGGGTGACGGTAATTTGCACCCGCTAATCTGTTTTGATCTGCGCCGCGGTGACGATCTCGAGCGAGTACGCCTAGCCGGGCGCGAGATCATGGAAACATGCGTGCGGGCCGGCGGTTCGATTACCGGTGAACACGGTGTCGGGTTAGATAAGAGCAGCTACCTGCCCTTGATATTCAGCGACGACGACATGTCTGCGATGCTGCAAGTGCGTGCTGCATTCGATCCGTCTGGTCTATGTAACCCCGGTAAGATTATTCCGATGCCGCGCGGCTGCGGCGAAGCACGCGCAGTGGCGACAGTTGATCTGTCAGGACCGAGCGCGATAGCGACCGGGTCTCGACGCTCCCTTTCACATACGCAAGATGAAGTTCCAGTAAGTTCGAAAGACTCAAGTCCGCCGGACATCCCGCGCGAGCGGACTAACCCGAAGCAGACGCTAATTTCTACCAAGCTCAATGAAGCGCGAATCGCGCGCGAGTTTTCGCTGATCGTCGGCGATCAAAGCGTTCGAAGGCTCTCTGATTCTATCGGAAACTCGCAAGGCCGCACGCTCGCAACCGGACGACCGCTCGATGTGGCTCCGCAATCTAGTGAAGCCGCAGCTCAGGTAATGCAACTGGCTATGAAAGAAGGAATGGCCGTGGTGCCGGCCGGCGCGGCCACTTGGATCGACGCGAACGATCTTCCGGACCGAGCCGATTTGATCATCAGCACCCGCCGCATGACCCGGCTCGTTCGTCACGAACCGGCTGATCTGGTGGCGACCGCCGAAGCGGGATTGACGTTGAGCGCTTTTCAAAAACAACTCGGACTTGCCGGGCAATGGCTGCCGGTGGATCCACCGGATGACGGTCGCGCGACGCTGGGCGGGGTGGTCGCG
>ORMF010735686.1_pt1 | contig 12884 bp, 12 predicted proteins | sample 1779871 | NCBI WGS metagenome assembly ORMF01 (sample SAMEA104232316, study PRJEB22302) | groundwater metagenome | biome: forest; feature: aquifer; material: groundwater | place: USA | collected 2011-08-07 | depth 5.4 m | reverse complement strand
GGAACAATTCGTCACTGCAAGACTGAGCAATTACTGGTTGTAGGGCAGATTGCCGTTGCCAGGGTCAGGCCTTACAGTAAAGCAAAGAGAAACGGTCTCAGGCGGCCATATTGTCTCAGCACATCGGCGTCATTGGCTTCCCGCTTCGCCATACCCTCTCCCCCGTCTTCCAGCAGGCGGCGCTCGACTTCTACGGGTTGGACATCCGGTACGAGGCGTGGGAAACGCCCCCGGACCGGCTGCCGGAAGTGGTGGCTTCATTGCGCGGCCCGAGCCGGTTGGGGATGAACGTGACCATTCCTCACAAGCAGGCGGTCGTTCCGTTGCTGGACCGGGTGGACCCCACGGCCGTCGCCATCGGGGCGGTGAACACCGTCGCCAAGTCGCAGGATGTCCTGGTGGGGTACAACACCGACTGCACCGGATTCATAGAAGCGGTTCGCAGCGATGGGGGCTTCGAGCCGGCAGGAAAGGCCGTGTTGGTCTTGGGCGCCGGTGGGGCTGCCCGGGCGGTGGTGTTCGGCCTCCTCACCTCGGGGGTCGCCCGAATCGGCGTCGCCGCCCGCCGGGCGGAAGCTGCGGCCGCGTTGCGGCGGGCCTTCGTTGGGCCTGAAGGTGGAGACCGGTTGGTGGTGGAGCCCTGGGGCGGTGACATCGAGGCTCGGTTGGATGCCTACGACCTGGTGGTCAACACCACGTCCATGGGAATGCGGCACGGCGCTGCCGAAAAGCAGTCCCCGCTGGATGGCGTGCGCATCCCACCACGGCTCCTGGTGTACGACCTGGTGTATAATCCTTCTGAGACGCCGCTCATGCGCCAGGCAAGGGCGGCGGGTGCCCCGGCATTCGGTGGGCTTTCGATGCTGGTGTACCAGGGCGCCGCAGGGTTCGAGTTATGGACCGGCAGAAAGCCCCCACTCGAAACCATGATAGAGGCCGCTCGCCGGGCACTGTACGGACCCACCCCCTGATTCCAACGTGAACGTTATCCTCGGCGTGACGAATCTCGCTTCAGGCGCGGCGGCCACGGTCGAGGTCCTGGTCGATGTGGGAACCCTGCTGCCGGTTCTGCCGGCCAGCCCGTTGGCGCAACTCGGGATCGTCCCGGTTCGACGCCAGCTTTTCGAGGGGCGTGATGGGACAGGGAGTTTCCAATGACGCAATTCCGCTGGCTGACCACCGGCGAATCCCACGGTGCGGGCCTCACCGCTGTGATTGAAGGCCTGCCTGCCGGCCTTCCCATCGACGAAGCATATGTTCGCCGCGATCTCGCGCGGCGCCAGGCCGGCTACGGACGAGGCCGCCGCCAGCAGATCGAGACCGACTGGGCCAGGTTCCGGTCCGGAGTACGCCACGGGCTGACGCTGGGGAGTCCCATCACAATGCTCATCGAAAACAAGGACTGGGAGAACTGGCAGGAGGTGATGAGCGTCGCCCCAATCGAGCGCCAGTTGAACACCATCACGCGTCTGCGTCCGGGCCATGCCGACATTACCGGCACGATGAAATACTTTCAGTCGGACGTGCGCAACATTCTGGAACGGTCCAGCGCCAGAGAAACCGCCGCCAGGGTGGCGGTCGGGGCGGTGTGCCGCCGTTTCCTCGATGAGTTCGGGATCGACATCCACAGCCACGTGGTGGCGCTGGGCGGCGTGCATGCGGACGCCGGCAACCCGGTCGATTGGGCGGCGGTAGAAGCAAGCCCGGTCCGTTGCGCCGACGCGGGCGCCGCCGCCGCGATGATCGCGGCCATCGATGCCGCCAAGGCGGCCGGCGATACCCTGGGCGGCGCCATGGAGGTGGTGGCGACCGGAGCGCCCGTGGGGCTGGGAAGCCACATCCAGTGGGACCGCAAACTGAACGCCCGGATCGCCCAAGCGTTGATGAGCATCAACGCGGTGAAGTCGGTGAGCTTTGGGGCGGGCGCTGCGGTGGCAGACCTGCCCGGCTCCAAAGTGCACGATGTCATCAAGCCGGCGGAGGAGTGGGCCACCGAGGGGAGCGCAGGCGGATGGGTCCGCCCCTGGCAACGGCGCTCCAACAACTCGGGCGGGTTCGAGGGCGGCATGACCACCGGCGAACCCATCGTCACCCAGTTCGTCATCAAACCCATCGCCACGCTGGCCAACCCCCTCCCCACGGTGGACTTGGTGTCCGGTGCGCCGGTTCAGGCCCACTACGAGCGGAGTGATGTGTGTGTGGTTCCTGCCGCGGGCGTGGTCGGCGAGAGCATGGTTGCCATCTGCCTGGCCGAAGCCATGTTGGAAAAGTTTGGCGGCGACCACCTGGCAGAAACGGTCCGGAATTATCGAGGGTATCTGGCAACGCTCGGCCCGCGAGGGGAAGCATAGGCCCATCATGCAGAAACAAGCAATCATCTTGGTGGGGCTTTCCTACACTGGTAAATCGACCGTTGGCAGGGAGATCGCCAAGCGCATCGGCTGGCCGTTCGTGGACACGGACGACCAGGCGGTCAATCTGGCGGGCGGGCTTTCGATACCCAGTATTTTTTCCGAGTGGGGTGAGGATCGGTTTCGGGCGCTCGAACGGCAGAGCCTGGGTCTCGCCTGCGGCCGGGGACGAGCCGTCATTGCGACGGGAGGCGGCGTGGTGCTGGATGGGGGGAACCGGGCGATGCTGGGGTCCAGCGGAGTGGTGTTCTGGCTGGATGCCCGGCCCAGCACCATCTACCAGCGCTTGCAGCGGGATCAGGCGGAGAGCGACAACGCGGTGATCCGGCCCCTGCTGCAGGGAGACGACGCGCTCGAACGCATCAAGGCGCTCAAGGAGCGTCGCGCCCAGTATTACGCCGCCGTTTCGGACTGGTGCATCGCCACCGACGCCCTTGCCCCCGATGAAGTGGTGGAGGAGGCGCTGCGCGTCTACGGCAAACTGCGTGGCCGGTTGAGCACCCCCACGCTTCCCGTCCCTGCGCTGGAGGACGCGGGTTCCGAGAATCCCCACGCTGGCGGGTTTGCGGGGGCCGGAGTTGGCGCAGCCGCCGTGGTCAGCACGCCGGCCGGTAGCTATCCGGTGTTTGTCGGCTCGAAGATCATCAACTCGCTCCCCGCCCGCCTCGCAAACCTGGGGGCACAGCCCGTCGCCTATCTGGTGAGCGATGAAAACGTGCGCTCGCACTACGGCGATCAGGTTGAGACCATTCTGAAGGAGCGGGGTTTCTCGGTCGCCTCCTACACGATCCCGGCGGGGGAGGCCAGCAAATCGCTGGACAATGCGATCGCACTCTACGACTGGCTCATGGCCCGGAAGGCTGAACGCGGCCATACCATTGTGGCGTTGGGTGGGGGCGTGGTGGGCGACCTGGCGGGGTTTGTGGCGGCGACGTATTTGCGAGGGATGCCGCTGGTGCATGTGCCGACGACGCTATTGGCTATGGCCGATGCCAGCATTGGGGGCAAGACCGCAGTCAATCGAGCGGCTGCGAAAAACCTGGTCGGGTCCTTCTACCAGCCCAAGATGGTGCTGATGGATGTCGAACTCCTGCGAACGCTGGGAACGCGGGAACTCACCGAGGGATGGGCGGAGGTGATCAAGCACGCCCTCATTCGCGATGAGGCCCTGCTGCAGGACATGGAATCGAACGTGCAGCGTTTGAAAACGCTGGACGGACGGACCACTGCCCGCATCGTCGCTGCCAGCGTGGCGATAAAGGCCGATGTGGTGAGCCAGGATGAACGGGAAACCGGTATTCGGGCGATTCTCAACTATGGCCACACCATTGGTCACGGCTTGGAGAACGCCGCCGGCTACGGCCAACTTCTGCACGGGGAGGCCGTGGCGATTGGCATGACGGCTGCCGGCTATCTGTGTTTGAGGATGGGTCTGCTCACGGAGCGTGAAGTGGAACGGCAGCGGTCGGTCTTGGGATGCTTTGGCCTTCCCACCACCTGCACCGGCATCGACCTCGACGCGGTGCGTGCCGCGATGTCCTGGGACAAGAAGGTGCAAAACGGACGGCAGCGCTGGGTGTTGCTCGACGGTTTGGGGCATGCGGTGGTACGGGATGACGTCCCGGCGGAATTGGTGGATGAGGCGTTGGCCCACGTCGTCAAAGGCTGAGCCACCATGTTCGCGTTCCAATTCGATTCCGAGTGTCCGGACACCCGGGGCCGCACCGGGCTGCTGCGCACTGGCCACGGAGAGGTGGAAACGCCGGTGTTCATACCGGTGGGAACCCAGGCAACCGTAAAGGCCATCGCTCCCTGGGACCTGCGCAAGTTGGGGGCGAAGATGCTACTCAGCAATGCTTACCACCTCTACCTGCGCCCGGGCCACGAGCGGATCGCCCAGTTGGGCGGGCTGCAGCGGTTCACGGGATGGCACGGACCCATGCTCACCGATAGCGGTGGATTTCAGGTGTTTAGTTTAGCTCATATCAGCAGCGTCGATGATGACGGGGTCCGTTTCCGTTCTCACCTGGATGGGTCCGAACACTACCTGACCCCGGAACGGGTGATGGAAATAGAACAGGCATTGGGCGCGGATGTGGCGATGGTGCTGGACGAGCCAGCCGGGTTTCCAAGCACCGCCCCTGAGACCCACGCCGCGACCGAGCGCACCCACCGGTGGGCGGAGCGCTGTCTCCGCAGCCATGCCCAGCGAGATCAAGCATTGTTTGCCATCGTCCAGGGCGGATTGGACGTGGGCCTGCGGCAGTGGTCGGCGCAGACGCTGGCCGCCATGGACTTCCCCGGTTACGCCATAGGCGGGCTGAGTCTTGGTGAACCGAAGGCGGAGACCTGGCGAATGGTGGAGGCGGCGGTCGGGGTGCTGCCGGCCGGAAAGCCGCGTTACCTGATGGGGGTGGGCTCACCCCTGGATTTGCTGGATGGCGTTGCCCGAGGGATCGACATGTTCGACTGCTCCTTCCCAACCCGCATTGCCCGGAACGGCGCCCTCCTGACTCGTGCCGGGAGGGTCAACATCAAGAACGCGCGTTTCCGCGACGAGTCCGGACCGGTGCAGGAAGGCTGTGATTGTCTGGCCTGCACCGAATTCTCTGCCGCGTACATCCATCACCTGTTCATGAGCAACGAGTTGCTTTCGTTCCAGTTGGCGACTATCCACAATCTCCGATTCGTCCTCCGTCTGATGGAGGAGATCCGGTCGGCTTTGCGCAACGGACGTTTTCAGGCGTTTCGCCGGGCCTTCTCGTTGACGCATGCCGAACCTGACCCGGAGGTGCGTACCTTCCAGAAGGCCAAGTGGAAGGCCGCTCGATCGCGGAGGGCTGCACGGTAGTAATTGCTCAGTCTTGCAGGGACGAGTCTTCCGGGGGAGCGTCCAGGGAGGCGCAGCCTCCTTGGCAGGGTTCAAGGGGTGTCCCCTTGATAGAACCACCTCTCCCCCTTAATCCCCCTGCAAGGGGGAAAATAAAGAGCAATGGTGAGGTGACACCCCTCCTCACCCTGCCAGCGGGGCAACCCCGCTGGACACCCTGTTCCATCGGAGTTCGGCACATTGTCCCCCAAGACTGAGGAGATACTTACTGTGGTGTTGAAGCAGCGCCGTCTTGACCCCTGCCCGCCAGATGGTACCCTGCATTTGGATAGTTCAGACTTGGGACGGATTCGCGCCGGACTCAGCGCAGCGGGAGGTGGAACATGAGCGGCCGCGATATTCAAAAGCGGGAAACCAAGAAGCCCAGGAAAGACGCCAAAGCGAAGGTCATTCAGAAGCTTGGCTTGGAACCGGTGGAAGTGGAACTGGTCAAGAAGGTTAAGCGGAAAGGCGAGGCTGAAGAGCCGTGACGGACCGGGACCGGTGACACAACGGTTTTATTCCCGCCCGCCCGAGGCGCCGCCCGAAATCGGCGTGTTCAATCAGCCGGACCCCGGTCCGGGACGCAAGCCGCGCACGGAGGCCGTCGCTTGGATGGTCATCTGGAGCGCGTTTGGTGTGTTGTTGTTATTCGTGATCGGTGGGGTTCTCACCGTGCACGGGTGGGTGACAACGTCCATGGAAGGGCGTCCGGTCAATCTGATGGTGATCAACGGAACCGTCTCGCTCTATTCGTCGCGGTTGCAGCAGTGGGTGAGCGTCGTTGCCGAAGCCAAGCTCCGTGAGGGCGATCGCATTCGGACCGATTCCAGTTCGCAAGCCTTTGTCACCCTCTTCGATCACAGCACGGTGCGCATCTTCCCGGGGTCCGAGCTTGAAGTGGTGAATTCCGCCAGCGGGAGGTTTTCGCCGGCGGAACGGCGGATCGATCTGCAACTGAATCAGGGCACGGCGCACATAGGGGTGGCCCCCTCGTTCGAGGGCGCACGCGCATTCACGGTGTCCATGAGCCAGGGGACCGCACGGTTGGAAGAGGGGAGCTACACCCTTTCCCGAGACGGTGGGAAATCCGGGCTTAGGGTAGCCGAGATCGGTAAGGCCTCGGTGAGCGCCCAGGGCCGGGAATACCAAGTTCGGAGCGGGCAGAGGATCGAAATCGACACCCCGGGCGCCACCGGGCCGATCGCCGAGCGGGAGGAGTTGATCCGGAACGGGGACTTTGGCCACGGCCTTGAAGGATGGCAACCCGGCAGCACTGCGGGCTTCAGGGAGGGCCAGGACGTTCCAGGGGATCTGGGCCTGGCGGTCGAGGATGGACGCGTCGAGGTTCGATTCCAGCGCGTGGGGAGCCGGGGCACCTTCTACGAGGCCAATCTATTCCAAGAGGTGGCCAAAGACGTGGGTCACTACTCCGAATTGGCGCTTTCGCTGGAGTTCAGATTGGTGAATCAAAGCCTTTCCGGAGGAGGCTACCTCGGAACCGAGTATCCCCTCTTGGTCAGAGTCAATTACCGGACGGCCTTGGGAGACGGGACCGCTCTCTACGGGTTCTATTACCAGAACGATACCAACAACCGGACCGACCATTCGGTGGGGGTCGAGCAGAACGCTTGGATCCGTTACTCCTCACCCGTAAACCTGATGGCACTGAACCCCCGCCCGCAACGGGTCCTATCCATCCAAGTCGGAGCCAGCGGATGGGACTACGAGAGTGTGGTGACCAACATCAGTTTGGCGGCCCAATAAGCGCCGCATCACGCTTCCGGATCGCCGGCCGGTGCAAAGCCGTAATACTCGTCGGACGCCAGCAACCGCAGGATGACTTCCGGGTTGATCACCCGGCCATCTGCTCGCCCGACCCAGTCCAACGTCTCCTCGTAGAGGTCCATCACGGAACGAGGCTGGTTGCCCACCGCCAGCAGGATGCGGCTCATGATCTCCTTCAACGGGAGGTCTGGGTTCTTGAACTCCGGCGTCTTGGAGCAGCATTCGGCGATGACTGCCACCGGGTCTTCACCGAAGGTACCGATCCGGAGCTCGAACCGCACCTTCTTGGTTCGGGGGTCCTGGACCCGTTGCCGAACTTCAACGGGGCGTCCCAGTTGAGCTTTGGATTCCTTGCACATGAGTTCCTTGACCATGAAGGCAAAGGAACGCCCTTGAGCGGCATAACGCTCAGGATCGATGTGGTATCGACTCAGGAATATCTCGCCGTCCTCTTCCTCAATTGCCGGTAACGAACCTAACGCCATTGCAGCCTCCATCTCACGTGTAAAATGGTTACCGTGTGCTATCGGAGCGTGTCGGGGGGGAATTCAAGTTCAACCCTCGCATTGGCGATCAACCGGAGATACGGCGCCTCGATGCGAAGGGTCTCCGCCGTCTCGCAGTCTACTTCATAGGGCTCCCCCAGAAAAACCGTTCCCGTTTCCTCTTGAGTCCCCTCGGTCCCGCGGTCGTTCGCTTCGAACTTAACCTTGGCGTCCACCATGCCCAGGTCGAATGGGACGGTGAAATACAGGTCGGCAATCGCGCCTTGGAGGTCGATTCTGCTGCCGGCGGGACGTTCCCGGCTGAACTCCGGCCCGTACTTGCTCTTGGGCAGCAGCCCGAGCAAGTTGGCCACGGACAGGGCGCCCTGACCTGCGAGCACAACGCAGGGAGTGATAGACATCAGATAGTCGCACGAGAGCAGCACGTTGGGGATCCAGAAATTGGCCATGGCGTATGGCTTGGGAAGCGGATTTTCGACTTCCACCAGCGTGCAATCGCGCACATCCAGGCTCAACACCCGCGGGAAATCGTAGCCCAGCGCGCGGAAAACCGATCGGGTGTGCGCGCCTTCAGCCGGCCCCTCAAGCAGAATGATATCAGCTTCGCTGATCCGTCGAACGCCTCGGATGACTGCTGCCAGGATTTCCCTGCTTGTGGCGACCGGATAGGGGTCCGGGTAGGCCGCGGATGGCTTGATCAGGACCCGCCGTGCCCGTGAAACCTCCGTGGCGGGCTCGTACACGAACTCCGCGGCATTGACCTTCATCCCCTGATGGCCCGGTCGCCATGCAGCAGTTGGACGTCCACTTCTTCTCCCGGGCCGGCGCTCTGCCTGTCCTCGGGCAGGATCAAGAGCCCGTTGGCGGAGGCCATTGAGGTGAGCACATTGGAATCCTGGGAACCGGTCAGTCGGGCGTGATACCTTCCCCCTCGCATGGTCACCAGCGCGCGAGCAAAGAATCGGCGCCCGTCTCCGTTCGACACCGGTTCATCCAGAATCGCCTTGATGGTGGGGCGAGGGTCCGCTGCCTGTCCCATGAGCTTCAGAATGGCGGGCCGGGCGAATTGGTCGAAGGCGATCATTGAACTGACCGGGTTTCCAGGGAGCCCGAGGTGAGGCAGGGGTTGTCCACCGGCACGGCGCAACATGCCGAAGGCCAGCGGCTTGCCCGGCCGCATGCGGACCCGCCAAAAATCCATGGTCCCCTCGCGGGTGAGGACGTCCTTCACCAAGTCATACTCCCCGGTCGAGACGCCGGCGGACGTGATGAACAGGTCCGCGTCCAGGCCCTCCCGGATCTTGTCCGCCAAGTCCTCGACGGTATCGCGTGCGATCGGCAGCAGTTTCGGGGTCGCGCCGCACGCCATGACCTGAGCGGCAGTGGTGTAGGTGTTGCTGTTGTAGATCTGCCCGGGACCCAGCGGTTCACCCGGCTCCCTCAACTCATCGCCCGTGGCCAAAATCGCCACCACGGGACGCCGGATCACCAGCGCCGTGGCACTCCCCAGGCTGGCAATGACGCCAACATGGGCTGGTCCCAGTACGGTTCCTTTGGCGACGATGAGCGCGCCCTGGGGAGCGTCACCCCCGGCGGGCCTCACGCAGGCGCCCAGGCTAAACTCGGACCGGATGGCGATGCGCGTCAGATCGGCGCTGCGCCTGCCCCGGCTGCGCTGATCCATTTCGTCGGTTTCTTCAAAGGGCACAACCGTGTCTGCCCCCGGCGGAACCGGGGCGCCGGTCATAATGCGCACGGCGGTCCCAGCGGCTACGGCAACGGCGCAGGGGTGGCCGGCGGCGGCGAGGCCGATGATTTCGAGGGGGACGGGGGCGCCCGGGGAAGCTCCCCGAATGTCCGCGTGCCGTAGCGCATAGCCGTCCATGGCGGAATTTGCCATGGGCGGAACGTTGAACGGGGCGTGCAAGTCCTCGGCGAGGGTTTGGCCCAACGTTTCCAACAGAGGGCGGCGTTCGACGTCCAGCGTCCGGATCATGCCAAGGATCCGCTCCTGGGCTTCTTCTACGCTCATCATCCCGTCAGACGGCATTGGTCACGCTCCCAGCAGGCGAATGGCCAACATTGGGGTGACGTTGGCTTCTATGATGGCTGCGGCTAGCAGCAACGGGACGAACACCGCGGCGCCCTTCCACCAATTGACCATTGCTAGAATGACCCCATCGCCCAAGGAGTGTCCCTTGGGCAACGTCATCAAGCACATCCCAAGCGACAGGTTAAGTGCACCGGCGAGCAGCAGTGCCGGAATTTCCAAGATGCCGTGGGGAAGAATTCCCCCAAGCAGCAGGGCAGCGGTGTCGTAGCCCGCCAGTGAGGCTTCGGTGAGCACGAACCCAATGGCGCCTCCGGAGAAGACCACCACCAGAGCCCCCGCCGCCCCGAAGGTGAAAAGCGATAGCACCGCCGATAGCGCCAGAATCCTGAAGTTGTGTACGAAAATATCCCATGCCGAGAGCGACAACAGCAGGGTTGCGGCCTGCTCTCCGGAAGGAGCGGGAGCGCCGATGGGCAAGGGGTGCTGGAGGGCGAACCAGATGCCCACCGAGACCCCCAGGACGAGAAACGTGAGCGTGACTCCAAGTTGACCACGCCGAGCCGAGAGCAACTGTGGAAAATCGGTCAGGTAAAGGCGCTGCACCGTGACCGGTCTTTCGCTTCCTGCAACGAGACTGGCGCTGGGGGGGCGTTCCCAGAAGCGCTGCACGGCTCGCCACACCGACCTGGGGTTGAACTCGTCGCCTTCCCTGGTCAGTATTTCCTCCCGGTTAAAGATCTGGACCCCAATGCGCACCAAGACGATGGCGATCAACAGGAACTCGACCACGATGAGCCATAGCAGAGAGCCGTAGCCCAGGAACAGCAACAACACTTCGCCCTGGACCACCAGCGCCACCGGTATGATGATGAAACTCGCCAGCAGGTTCGCCGCTTTAACGGTGGCGGTTTGGCTCGAAACGACCACGGCGGCGGCTACCATGGCCAGGGCTTCGACCGCCGACAGCAACAGGGCGAGCAAGAGGAAATCCGGAGGGACCACCACTTTCATGGTGGCGTAACTGCCCAACGTGAACACGAGCAGTCCGAGGATGCTCAGCACGGTGGGTGGGATCAGCACCGCGATGAACTTGCCAAAGAAGATCTCCGCATCGGACATCGGGCTCACCAACAGCGCCTCAAGGGTGTTCCGCTCCTTCTCCCCTGCGAAGCTTTCCAGCGCGAGGACAAGGCTGAAAGAGATGGGGAAGAAAGCCGACATTGCGGCCCCGAATAGTGCGGCTTTCTCCTGCGCCAGCAGCGGGTCGACCCGTTCCATGTAGGGCAGGCCCAGGTTGATGCTTCCCACCAGGATGCCGGGGAGGAGCAACGCCAGCACCAGCATTGGGACCATCACACGCCAATCCGTGAACGTGTCCTTGACCTCACGCCGAATGACCACCCCCGCGGAGCCGGCGTTCATGGCGCCTCCGCCACCAGGTGGAGATAGACGGATTCGAGGCTCTGCGCCACGCGGCCCACGCTCAGGATCTCGGCGCCTCCGTCCACCAAGCGCCGGACCAAGGCAGGATTGGCGCGTTCGGGGTCGGAGGTGCGATACCGGACCCAGTCTTCACCCATGGCGTCTATCTGGATGATGCCGTTCATGTTCAGCAGCCATGGGGCGGCCGGCGAGCTGAGCCGGATCTCGAATAGAGGCTCACCCAACAGTTGCCGTTTCAGGTGCTCGGGGGCGCCAAAGGCGATGATTCGCCCCTTGGCGATGACGGCGATGGTGTCCGCTAGGGCTTCCGCTTCGGCCAGGTTGTGGGTACAGATCAGTATGGTTCGCCCTTCGTCCCGCAGCCGCAGGATGTAGTCCCGCACGCTCTTGGCGCTTGATGGATCCATGGCGCTGGTGGGTTCGTCCAAGAGCACCACCTGGGGGTGGTGGATGAGGGCACGGGCAAGGGCAACCTTCTGGCGCATCCCTTTGCTGTAGGCTCCGATGGAACGTCGCCGGTGGTCCCAGATCCCGAAGTAACAGAGCAATTCCTCGGTGCGCGCCGCCAGCGTGCGGTCTTCGATGTGGTACAACCTGCCGTAGAATCGCAGGTAGTCAACCGGGTTCATCCGTCCGTAGAGGGCCGGTTGCTCGGTGAGCATCCCCACCGCCATCCGCACCCTGGCCGGTTCGGCGACCGTGTCATAGCCGCTGACGACGGCGTGTCCAGAGGTGGGGCGGAGCAGCGAGGCCAGCATTCGGATCGAGGTGGTCTTGCCGGCCCCGTTGGGGCCCAACAGCACCAGGATCTGTCCCGGCTTCACCTCGAAGGTGATATCCGTGACCGCGGTCAGCGTGCCGAACTGCTTGGCTAGATGGTGCGCCTGGATCACGCGACCTCAATATCAAGAGCGGGTGCCCCCGTATTGTAACATGCGGCTCAGCCTTGGGTGGGCGTGCAGAGGGCGCAGTACCTGTTCAGTCTTCGGGGGATAGTCTGCCGAATTCCGGAAAGTCGGGGTGGCCAGCGGGGTAGCCCCGCTGGCGGGGTGCGTGAGGGGTGGCCCCTCACCATTGTTCTTTATTTTTTCCCTCTCCATCAGGGGAATTAAGGGGGAGAGGTGGTTCAATCAAGGGGACACCCCTTGAACCCTGCCAAGGAGACTGCGCCTCCCTGGACTCTCCCTGGAACCACTCGTCCCCCCAAGACTGAGCAGATACTTGGGTGGGAGTGCAGAGGGCGCAGCCCTTTGCCAAGGGGTGCGGGGGATGTTCCCCCGATTTATTCTTTGATTACCCCAAGGGGTACCTTGAACCCCTGCATCTGCCCCGGCATTGCTATACTGGGGGACACTGCTTTGCAGGGGGCCCGTATGCGCCGCCGGGAATTCGAGCAACTGGTGGAGCGCGCCTTCGAATCGCTGCCCGACCGGTTCAAGCTGTTGCTGGACAACGTGGTCGTCCTCATCGAGGATTGGCCCGACTCGGAACTGCTCAAAAACCTGGGCATGGAAGCTGATGAAACGCTGTTCGGCCTCTACGAAGGCGCCCCGCTCACTTCCTATGGCCGCGGTTTTGGCATGACCGAACCGGACCGCATCCACATCTTCAAAGGGCCGCTCGAAGAAGCCTGCGACACGGCCGACGAACTGATCGATGAGGTGCGACTGACGGTGCTCCACGAAGTGGGCCACTTCTTTGGCCTCAACGAAGACCAGGTGGAGCACCTGTGAGAGCGGGGTGCTCCGGCAACGGGGAGTGCACTAGGGGCGGAAGCCCCTCTGCCTGTCCTGAGCCTGCCGAAGGGCCGGGGG
>ORMF012224457.1_pt1 | contig 12885 bp, 7 predicted proteins | sample 1779871 | NCBI WGS metagenome assembly ORMF01 (sample SAMEA104232316, study PRJEB22302) | groundwater metagenome | biome: forest; feature: aquifer; material: groundwater | place: USA | collected 2011-08-07 | depth 5.4 m | reverse complement strand
CCCTGCCGAGGTTGTAGACGCCGGGCTCCGGGGCGGGCGCGAGCGCCTGGCGAACCGCGTCCGCGACGTCCGCCACGTACACGAAATCCTGCGCGTTGAACGGATTCAGAATCGTCGGATTCTGTTCGTGCAGAATGTTCGTGATGAGCGTCGGAAGCAGCGAATCCGGGCGCTGGCCCGGTCCGTACACGTAAAAAAGGCGAAGCCACATCAGCTCGACAGGGACCCGCCGGGCCTTCACCTCGAGATACTCACGGAGGGATTGCTTTGCCCAGGCGATGAAGGAGGTGAGACGGACATCGTCCGCCTCCGTGCACACGCCGTTCAATCGTCCGTACTCGAGGCACGTGCCTGTCACCACGAGTCGGCGGCATGACGTTTCGTCGAGCAGCAGGTCAATCAACGAAATGGAGCGCCTCAGGTTCTCGCTGGAAATCCGTGCGGAATAGTCGGGAATACCCGCCCAGGCAAGGTGGACGCACGCATCCGGGGCGAACTGGACAACACCGTCCCTGATCGACGCGACATCGTCGAGATCTCCGGCAATCAACGCAACCTCCGGTGTCCTCACGGCCGCTGACGCCAGCGCGTCGCGGGTTACCAGCCCGAGGTCGTGGCCTTCGCGTGTCAACGCGTCGACCACGTGTCGGCCGACGAATCCGCTCGCTCCTGTAAGCAGAACTCTCATCGAGTCAGCGTTGCGCCTTTGATTCCCTCTGAATGGGAACGTGCGGATCCCGCGGTCACTGTCGTTATACGAGCGGCTGCCGTGTCCCAGACCGGCTGGCCGCCATCAGCTCGGACGTCCCCAGCGATCCGTTCACGCAGGTGAGACGCTGGTCGACGATGAACACGGGGCGGCCCATCACGTTCTTGTGAATCCGCGCGATGTAGAGCCCTGACACGCACAGCAGCAGGATGAGCGCGAGCAGGTCGAGCACGGCGAGCACCTTGAACCAGAAGCCGGGGCCTGCGGTCCCGTCAAGTGCGAGCAGCAGGACGTTCAGCAGTGCCCAGCCAGGAAAACCCACGGCGGCGGCCCGCATCGGGAAGGTGGACGAGGTCAGAATGGCGCCGACCGCGACCACGAACATGTCGATGACGTTGAAGTGCGTGCGGCCGGCGTTGCGCGGCTGCCGGTCGTAACGGATGCCGTACCGCGTGAACCCCGCATATCCGATCTCGGCGCGGATGTAGGGAAACGTATTCTGGTTGTTCACGATGACGTCCCGGACCTGCCGCGAGAACAGCGCGAATTCCGCCATGTACAGGACGATCTCGGCGTCGCCGAGCGCCCGGAGGACCCTGTAGAACCAGTTGCGCAGACCCTTCAGCACGGCTCCTTCAGGCCGGTCGCCACGCTCGCCGTACACCACGTCGTACCCCTGTTCCCACTTCTCGATGAAGTGCGGAATCATCTCCGGCGGATCCTCACAGTCGACGTCGATGAACAGAACGGCGTCGCCGGTGGCCCACGCGAGCCCCGCCTGCAGCGATGCCTGATAGCCGAAGTTCCGCGACAGCGTGATCACCTGGACCGAGGGATCCTGTGCGTTCAGTGCCAAAATCACGTCAAGGCTGCTGTCGTTGGACCGGTTGTTGGTGAAGACCAGTTCGATATCGTATCGGTCGCGCAACGGCGCCACGGCTTTGGAGAAGCGTTCGTAAAACACCGGAATGGCACGCTCTTCATTGAAGACGGGGCAGATGACGGTCACCCGCTTACGCAACGTGTCAGGCGAGTTCGAATGGGGTAGATCGACCGTCGAATGAAGCGTGAGGTTCTGACCAGTCATGGTGCTGAGGGGCGCCCCGGGCTCAACCTGACATCATCATCGCCGGGCGCCCGCGGCCGTCTCCCAGATCGTCGAGGGAGAGATTCAACGCACGGAAATGATCGCTCCAGAAAGCGGACCCGGAGAGCTGACCGCGAAGGCGCTCGAATCTGGCTGCGTCGAAAACACCATCGAGACGGGACGTCAGCAGGATCGACGTATACAGCGCGAACGGATTGTCGGGCGAGATCACGTCACAGATGTCCGTCGTGAAAATCTGATGCTGGCGCAGCTTCGTCGGGCTGGTTTCGGCGATGACGCGATTGTAGTTCAGCGCGTAGTTCATGTAGAACCAGATATCGTCAATCTCCTCCGGGGTCGGAATCTGCCCGTCGGGGATCGCGTTGAACACCTCTTCGAGGCTCGAGGGCCGCAGCTTGCCCTTTTCGTTGTGCCGGCCGTACGCGCCGGTGACGTAGCGGACTTTGGATCCGGTGAGCGGCTCGATGAGCCCTTCCTCGATCATCGCGTTGTAGATCGGCGTGCCGGGAAGCGGCTGCAGCGGCTTGATACGGTACCAGTCGAGATTCATGTCCAGCGACACACGGATGGTGTCCTTGATCATCGCCATGGTCTCGCCGGGGAACCCGAGCATCAGATACACGCTGGAATAGATCGACTCGTAGCGGCGCAGCACTTCGGCCGCCTGCCGGAAGTGCTTCACCGAGCCGGGCTTGTGAATCTCTTTCAGGATCTGCGCGTTGCCGCTCTCCATGCCGATGATGATCCCGATGCAGCCGCTGGCGGCCGCCGCGGCGATGACCTCGTCGCTGCAGGACGCGGCAATCACCCCGTTGGAGGCGTCCCAGGTCATCTTGAGCCCACGCTGCACCATGCCGTTGAAGAGCCGGATCGTGCGCACGTGATCCTTGAGCAGATCGTCGTCCAGCCACATGATGTGATCGACGCCGTAGACTTCTTCGAGCATCTGTAACTCGTCGAGCACGGACTCCACGGACCGCTGTCGCACGCCCATCCCGTTGAAGTTGCGCACGCTGCAGAAGGTGCAGCTCGCGCGGCACCCGCGGTTGGACAACGACGTCGAGAACCGGGTGCCCTTCGGCTTGAAACAGTGGAATGACCCGATGACACCGTATCTCGCAAGGTTCGGCACATCCATCAGATCGCAGGCGGGGATCACGTCCATGTCCGGGGCGGCGGGCATGCACTCGGAAAGAAAGTGCATCCGTTCCTGCCCACCGCCATTGATGATGGTTTGGCCGAGTGTGCTCTCGGGTTCCTCACCGCGAATGACCTTGATCAGTAGTGGAAAGGCCAGGTCTCCCTCGCGCACGATCGCCATGTCAGCCGATGGAATGTCGTCGAGAATACGATCGACATCGTTGGAGACATGGACGCCACCGATAATCACCGGCACTCTGGAAGGGCTCACGAAGCTGCAGACCCGCTTCAGCGAGTCGTGCGTCATCGTGAACATGCAGGTCACGCTGACCAGGTCGGGGCGGAACCGCTCCAACGCCTCTGCGAGCGGCTGCTGCCAGGCGTCGTCGAACGAGAAACTCTCTGCCGATTCAGCGGCGTGGCACCTCCGAAGCACTTCCTGGTTGAGGTTCAGGATCTCGACCTCGACGTCGATCGCACGAAGATGCTGCGCCAGCACGGCAAGACCGTACGGCGGAAAATTGGAGTACGAGCCGCGGCGTGCGACCTTCGGGTCGAAGATGTCCGCGCTCGCGTCGGGCGGATTCACCATGAGGACGCGACGGACCACGTGGCTCGGGAAGCGCTCTTCAAAGTACGCACGCGCCCGTGCGTGAAGGGCCGTCGACTGTTGCTTGGTCGCGTCGACGAGCGTCACCACGTTATTCATTTACCGCTCCGCAGACATCAGTAACGCTGCACATCGCCGGCGTGCTCTCAGAAGCGCTGAAGGAGATGGGACCCGTGTGGCCGTGCTGTGTGGCGTCGCGGCTCTGCTGCTGTTCTTAGTGATCTCGCATCTTATGATTCCGGTTCGCGATCCGTCAAGGACGAACGACCGCATTGATCGACGTCTCATTCCACTTTCAGACCGCGAAGAGTCAGGAACGTAGGGTCCCCGCAGTTGGAGTGTATGACCAGCTTCAGTTGGCGCGCCGCCACGGGCTTGTCGAGCGGGAAGACTCGCCAACTGTTCTCACCACCGCCGCATGCGTCACCAATGGACGTGACAGGAGTCCACTTGCCGTCTCCGATGCTCGCTTGGACGTCCACCTCTTTTGGAGCCCGGGCCGCCAGGGTGTCCTGCGGCAGGAGTGAAATCCTGGAGACGGTGCGGGCCTCCTTGAAGTCGACCTGCAGCCATTGCGGGTACGCAGGTTTCCGTGCGGCATGCCAGCCGGGTTCCGCGGCGCGCAGCAGGCCGTTCGAATCAAATGCCTCAAGGGTTGACGATGCGCTGACTGTTGCCGCCGGCACGGCGGTCGAAATCACAGGCTCCACTGGCAGTGCTGATTGGGCCGAGGATCCTGAGTTGTCGGGCGGACCGCAACCCGCAGCGATCCACACAATCAGACACATGGCGACCGCAAGCGCCTGTCGCCCGACGCGATTCATCCGAGCTCCCCCGACGGGACGACCTGATTGCAAAAACCTGGGTCCACGACCGGGCATCGGGAACACGTCACCTCGCCGATGATCTCAACCTCCAAGATGTCAACCCGCGGCGATGGCGTCTCTCAACCGAAGCTCGCGGATCTCGCCCTCGACCACATCGCGCGAGAGATCCCGAATCACGCCCGGCACCTCGATCACGTCGGTGATCGTCAGGTCGATGGGGCCAAGCATGTGTGGCAGCCCATAGAACCACCCTTCGTATTCCACGACATTGTAGTTATCGACAGTGCTGACCAGGCGAGGCATGGCCGCTGTAGAAGGCGGAGCGACGGTGAGCGGAATGACAGGCGTGGTCGAGGCCCCCGACCTCATCGCCTTGGCGCGGAGACGCTCCGCACGAGGTGCCATGCCAAGCGTGCGTTCGACCTTGCGGACAACCTCACGGACGCTGCGCGAGATGAAGACATCGGGCTTCCGGGTCAGGTCGGTCCTGCCCCAATTGATTGCGCCGAAGGCTTGCGGCACCGCGTAACAGTAACCGTCGAACTGAACGAGGTTGTATGTGCCAATCGATCGCAGCAGCTCGGGAACCGCGCCCTTGCTCACCGCGGACTTGACGCGAATTCCGGGGTTCCCCACCAGCGTGGTGCCTGGCTGCTCCGGGTCGAATGCCGCGTCTCCCAGGGTCGCGGTCAACTGCTCCGGATCGAGCGCGAAGCGTTCCTCACCGTGGCGAACCAGCACAACCCGCTTGTCGACCTGCGCGATGCGGTCATCCGACAGGACGCTACCCGCACGAAACACATACGAGGACGAGCGGGCATCCGGGTTGAATTCCAGCGACGTATCGCTGGCTGGAAACTCAGGCTCGCGCATCGGGCCGACACCCTCGCTCAGCCGCGCGCGAGCGGCATCCGTCTCGCCAGCATCTTGGGCCGGTGGTTGCGCATTCGCCTCCGCGGATCGCGCGGATTCCAATGACCGCCCTAGAGCCGTCGCGGCCGCCTCTTCCGCGGCGTAGGCAGCCGCTGCGCGATCGCCGACGCGCGCAGTGTCGCGCGCCTTCTGGACGTCCTCGATCACACGCGCAGCCCACGGACCGATGTCGAACCCACCCTCATGCAGGGCGACGATGATGCGCTCGAACCATCGCTTGCGCACCAGTTCGTCGATATACGGTTCCGTGCTGTACCACAGATGCGCAGGAATCGCGCGGGGGTACTTCGCGAACAGCGCGTCTTTGCTCTCGCGGAACACGATGTTGTGCTTGTCCGGCTCCAGCCAGTAGACACCGCCATTGACCAGAATCAACGGATTGATGTTGGCGAGACGGCCGATGTACTGCTTGTTCTCCAGGATGAGGGCGATGCCTTCTTCGACGTCGGCATCGGTTTCACCGGGCACGCCAATCACCCAGTTGACCTCAGTGAAGATCCCCGCCTCCCAGCAGTCACGAAGATTCTGACTGACGGTCGCCGTCGTATACCCCTTCTTCTGCAACCGCAGTGTATTCTCGGAAAACGCATCAACACCGAAGCGCAGCGCGACGAATCCCGCCTGCCGCAGCTTCTGGTAGAAGGCGCGATCGCTCTTCTTGTGAATGCGCAGCTGCCCGGTCAGCTTGATGTTCAGCTCGCGGCGAATGATCTCGTCGCAAATCTCGAGGACCTTCTCGGGCATGCCGTTCAGGTCGCTCTCGTTGAACATGAACAGATGGCATCCCTGATCGACGAGCCATTCCAGTTCGTCGACGAACGCCGCGGCCGATCGAATACGCCAGTAGAATCGTTCCGCGCAGAACGTGCAGCGCGCCCAGCGGCAGCCACGACTCGCGATGACTGGAGTCAGTTGATAGCCGTTGTAGTTGCGATACACATCCAGCGGGTACCATTCGTACTTCGGGTGATCGAGAAGGTCGAGGTCGTGCGGCATCGGCGCCGGAATGAAGCCCACGGCCGGATCGTCGAACTTGGACATCACGCCCGGGACATTCTTCGGACGCTCACCGGCCGCGAGCCGCTCGACCAGCGCGCCTGCCGTGAGGGCCGCTTCCCCGATGCACATGTAGTGGGCTTGCGGAAATCCCCGCAGCCCGATGTCGGCGTTGTAACAGGAGAATCCACCGACGACCACGATCACCTCGGGAATCTGTGCGAGAACACCGTCGACGACCCGCGTCGAGAAGCCTTCGTTGCAGCTCTGAATCGACATCGCCAGGACCTTCGGACGCGCGGCGACGATCTTGGCGACAATCTCTTCGATCTCCCCAGCCATGAACGCGAGCGTGTCCGGCTCGGTCCAGAAATCGTAGTGCTCCGCCTGCCACGGATCGGTCGGAAGCACGCGTCCGTTCGGAAGCGCGATCGTCCCTCCTTCGTCGAAGAGCCGTCGTACGTGGAACCGGTGATAGATGATGATGTCCAGATCGAGCGTCTGGAACTTCACGTCCGTGTGCTTCAGCGCGTTGTGCACATAGCCGACGCCGTTCGGCATGAGTCCCAGATTCCTGGCGGGACAGTCGATCAGCAACACGTCGAGATCGCGACGAACCTCGATTTCCGGCACGGCGAACGGATAGATGATGTCGCGCGACCACGGCACCCACGCACGCGCCGGGACCTGTTCCGGCTCTTCCGCGATGACGTCAAGATCGATGACGGTGAGGCTCTTTGGCAGCCTGCTGCGCATCTGCATGCGCGAAAACATCCGGGTGTCCGCCAAAAGCACGGCCGACGCGCGGTCCGCCAGCACGTCGACGGACACGACCGGACAATCAGCAATTTCCGTCCGGGCTGCGGCCGTCCCGAACGCGCGCGGCTGCGTCACGCACGTGATCCGGGCTGCGAGGCCGGGGCGATGCTTGAACACGTAACCCAGGAACTGTCCGCCGTCGTCGACCGCTGCCGCAATCCGACGGTGCCCGCGGCACGCGGTCTCGAGAACGGCAAGACAGGCACGATCCTCGGGACCATCGTCCATGCGGAAGCACTGGTGCGCACTGAAGTGGACGTGTGTCCCGGTGTACGTTTCCTTCTTGTCCCCAAGCGTCAATCTGAGCGTCGCCTCACCAAGCTGCATGGTGTTCCTCGCGCTGTTAGGTGGTGTTCACGCCGACCGTGGCGGTTCGGGTCCCGCGAGCCTTGAACTCGCGAGCGGCGACGATGATGGCGGCGCCGTCCCATCCCATGACAACGTCTGCGAGCGCGCGAACCTCCGCGCTCGGCTGCGTCGCGCCGATGGCTGGAACGGCAATTATCAGTTTCCCGTGGCGCCGGGCCATGTCGACCTCCATGTCCACCCATTTGCGGCAGCCGACCTGTTCGTAGACGCCGGACAGCAGGACTACCGCGTCACTTGGGATGATCTGAGACTCGAGGTTGCGCCGTACGATCTCGCCGCCCTCGGGCGTTCGCGGATCCAACGCGGGGTCGTACCACGGCAGGCTGAAATTGCGCCACGTCCGAACGCCCTGGGTGTTCAGCACATCGATCATGTGCTTCCAGTCTTCGTGATACCTCCACGCGTGCGTCAGAAACAAATCACACGTTTCCGTCATCTGCTCGCAACTACAAGAAAGCGAACTACTTGGGGTGAAAGCGTGCTGCTCATTCTACGCACGGATCCTGGCGGTCTCAACAGGTATTTGGGCACTGGCCCCTCCGCACGCACGCGTATTCACGTCCGCCGCAGCCATCTGAAGAGAGCTCGTTGACGTATTGCGACCACGAGCCGCCGCTGAAGTTCGTCGATCCACGAGCGCATCTCCTCCACTTCGAGCTGCAAACGCTCGTTCGTGGCGACCTTTGCGTCGAGAGCCGCGCCCGTCTGCTCCAACTGGCTCTGGATGGCGGCCAGGTCGGCACGTCCCTCATGTATCGCTGCATCTCGAGTGGTGATCTGCTGCTGCGCCTCAGCGAGGCGCGCCTCGTACTGTTGCCGCTTCGACTCGAGGGACGCAACGGCTGGTACGTCCAAATCGTGAAGCCGCTGCTGTGCATCAGCAACGCGAATTTCGTACTGTTGACAAACCGCACGCAGGGTCTCGACGAGCTGTGCCTGCAGCTCGAAGGCCTTTGCCGCATCGTTGAGGCGAGCGTCGTACTGCCGGCACGTTGCCGCCATCCGTTCCGTCAACTGCGCCATTTCCGTCTGACGTTGGGCCAGTACCAGATCCTGGGACGCAATCTCGGTCTCGAGCTCGCTGATCCGGCTGAGCGAACGCTCCGCTTCCATCCCCTTCGCGAGAAGCTCGGCGTCCGACTGGGAGTCGGCGACGAAGATATCGCGTGAGGTGCGAAACGCGCCGATATCGGTCGCGGCCAAATCCAACGGACCCAGTTGCTGGGACACCGCGTAGAATCGGCCACCGAACTTGAGGATGTTGAAGCCGCAACAATCGCTGCGTACGAGCACGGGCGGCGCTTGGGTCGTGGGCGCTGATATGAGTGGTGCCCTGGTCGGCAGTGCCGCGAGGCGTTCCCTGACCTCGCCTAAATTCCCCCCGGTGACCACCAGCGGGACAGACGCCCGGCTCTCCGGCGAGACGGTCAACAGGTCGTCGACGGACATCCCGGGCGCGATGGCAATGGTACATCCGTCGCTATCGAAAACAGCGAACCCGTTCTCGACGTGCAGGTCCACGCGGATGTCGCCTTCGCCAGCGGCAAGATGTTCGGGAATCTCATCCGACACGTGCGGGAGGATGGGCGCAATCCATCCTGATTTCCGGCGCTGCATCGCCCAGAACCCCTTCCACGTCACAACCGAGCCTATGACGTCTGCGACGCCGGCCGTCACTCCGGGATGATAGGAGATCCCGCTCGCCGGGTCGCGGGCATAGTCGATATCGAGGCGGATGTTCTCTCGCAGCGATTCCACGTCGCACTCGGCGATCTGCAGTTCGAGATCGTCGCCGCACAGGATGCCGCCGGCGCGCACCAGCGCTGTTGCATTGCCGAGATCCTCCACGACGTCGCGGTGCAGATGTGACCCGTCAATGAAGACAAGATCGAACGACCCCGGAGCCAGCGCTGGCAGCACGTCCCGCGCTGCTCCCCGGAGGACCACGATGCGGTCGGCTATGCCGGCGGCAGACACGTTGTGGTGAAACAACGCCTCGATCACGTTCGCATCAACTGCCCGCGCCATCTCCGAGTACACGGGCAGCCGGTTCACGGCGAGATCGAACCGCTGCTTCCAGTGGTCTACACAGTAGACCCGACCGGGAAGCCCGCGCTGCTGAAGCGCGCGGGCCCACGTCACCGCCGATCCACCGGCCCACGACCCGACCTCCAGAATATCGATGGTCGTGCGGCCTGAGGCGGCGAGCATGGCCACGACAGCGTCCATATACCCGTGCCGAGCGGGGTCGCCTTGCGAGCTCGCAAACCGCGACCCGAAATACGGCCGGCCCTCGATGATTGACCGTACAAAACGGAACGCGTCGTTGTCGAGAATGTTCTCGCCCATCGAGGGGACGCGCGCGGACGCGGCGGTCCCTGACATGTCAATGCACCTGCTCGCGGCGGAACGCGAGAAGGAGCCGCGTCACTCGATTCTTGGCTGCGCGTCCATGCATTTGCATCGCGAGCTGCAGTCGCGTGCTCCCGCTTGCACGCGCCAGCGTCCCGAGCGTGACATTCTTCTCGCCGGTCAAGTAGTACGCTCGCTTCAGGGCGTTCCGAATCTCCCGTGTGGCCGCGCGATCGCGGGCCGGGTCTGCTGCCTGGAGCGCACGCGTGAATGCCTTGACTGCGTCGCGAAGGTGTCCCTGCCGATAGGCAATCCACCCGCGGCCGTGAAAAGCGGCGCGCAGATGGGCCTGCTCGGCGGTGGGCGTACCAATGACCCGTTTGAAGGCTCTATTCGCCTGGTCCAGATGACCCAGACGGAGCTGCGCCCACCCAGCGCCGCACACAGCTCTGAGATTGTGCCGATCGAGCGACAGCACTTCCTCGAACACTCTGAGAGCGTCGCGATGCCGGCCAGCCGATGCGTACGTATCGCCAAGTTCGCACCGCAACGTGGCGCGTACGCGTAGGCGCGCCGCGGCGAGCGCCGACGCGCCGGAGCCGGGCGCTGGGAGCGTGGCGTCCACGTTGGCCGGAGAAGCGACCGCACGCGGCCGTGCCGCCGCTGGCTTCGCCGCTCCCGACAACTCCCGAGCCTTCTTCAGACCTTTCGCGGCGTCGTCGTACTCAGACCCCTTGCGCTCCCCGAGGGCGGCGAGAGCCAGGACGAAGTGATTCGACGCCTCTGGCGCTCTTCCCAGCCGAAGGTCAACCCAGCCCAGGCCACGCTCGATGTCCTGCCGGGCACCGACATCGGATGACGCGGTGAGGTCCAGCGCACGTTGGAAATCCGCCGCAGCCTCATGGAGCTCGCCAAGATGGAACCGCGACCATGCGCGGCCGCGATGGGCTTCCTGAATCGACGATCGGTCCATCGGCTCGGCGAGTGCTATGGCTGACGTGTATTCCGAGACCGCGGCTGCGTACTGCGTCTGCAGGGCGAGCGCCCACCCCAGCACACGATGTGCGTCGGGATTGGTCGCGTCCAGGCGGAGTGCATCTTCCAGAGCGCGACGCGCGTCCTCCTGCCGGCCAGCAAAGTAGTAGGCCGAACCGAGGTCTGTAAGGAACCTGGCACTCGGCTCCATCCGGACTCGAAGGGGCTCCCAGATGGCAATAGCGTCGGCGTATCGCCTCTGGCTCCAGGCTGCGCGCCCGGCCGACATCGCGCGTTTCGCGTCGTCAATGACCCACTCGGTCAGAGGGCGATCTCCAATGGCAAGGTCGAGGAGCTCCTCAAGCGGCGCTGCCGGCGCCTCCTGGCCCTCGCGCAACTGGCGGATGACGGGACTTTCGACCAGCGGCATCACACGGCCGTTGCGCCGGGTCTCCAGCGCAACGGTGGATACGTTGCGGCCGTCGTGCGGGCCTAGGTAGTTGTCGTCACCGTCGCTGCCCGGATGCCACACGTGATAGAGGAACTCACTTTCGTGCCACACCTCGCGGCGGCCGAAGTTCACCAGACGCCAGGTCAGATCGTACGGGCCGCAAATATGTCCGAGATAGTCCACGTGTTCATCAGCGCCGCCAATGGCTATCACGTCGTCACGGCGCGCGCAGAGGCATGCGCCGTAGTTGCGCACGTGAATCGGGTCGAACGTCTCATGCACGCCGGTCGTCTTCCCGTTGTCCCAGTTGATGCAGCCCTCCCCGACGACTTCGTCGAACGTCGGATAATTGAATGGATAGAAGCGGCGACTCTGATTGCGTACTTCGTCGAGATGCAGAACGAGCCGGGGGTCCTCGGCAAACGTGTCGACGAGCGTTCGGACGAACGACGGCTTCACCATTGCGTCCGAGTCGCCGATCATGACCAGGTCGCTGCGGCTGGCGAGCACACCCACGTTGTACATCAAGTGCTTGTGGTAGTACGCCGCGCGCGGGATATTCATCACGATCCAGCGATCCACGGGGGGGGCGTCGCCGCGCGCACCGGCGTCCTGAACTCGCCTTGCAATCTCTGGCGCAGTGCGATCGTAGTATTCGATCCAGATCACCTCGAACCAGTCGCGAGGCACATCCTGGTTTGAGAGATAGTCGAAGATGTGAAAGCTTTGCCGACAGTCCCAGTCGAGCAGAATCAAGCTGACTCGCGGGCGTTCTGTCAGCCGTCTATCGAAGAGTACCTGAGGCCGTAGTGCCACCGTTTTCAATTGTTGGCGTACCGCCTGTTCGTGATCACCGCATGGCAGGCGTTATCAGGCCGTCGTTAACGCCTGTCCCGAGCCTGGGGATCGACACACCTCCGAGCGAAACGACCGACGTCCGTACTGGTCACTCCTCCACGACAGAAGTCGTCTGCATAGGCGAGAGTTTTCAGCTCGGCGGTGGAATTATGGGTGGAAAGATTGCGAATGTCAACTTCGTGGAGTCACCCTAAGTATCTGTCGGCATTTGTCTTAAGCTCATGTAGGTGTTTGTCTTACGGTTCCGTAATCACTTGGTGGATTGAGCTACCTGCGAGGGCGGGCGCCCCGGACGACCTGCCCGCCGGACACGGCGTTGGGGTGAATTCTCTCGCCAGCGTCCGCCTAGGCGTTCGTGTATCGGGAATTGCGGATCATCGCGTACCCCTTGATGAGCTCCGCGATGCCGGCGTCAAGCGAAAAACAAGGCCTGAAGCCCGTCCGCTCGATCTTCTCGTTCGAGACAATGTAGTCGCGCTGATCGGGGTCCTTCCCGACCTCCGACTCGAGGAACACGAACTTCGGCAACTGACTCTGAATCCGCTCGCACAACTCATACTTCGACAAGTTGGCATCCGACAACCCGACGTTGTATGGCTCGCCTTTCATCGTGTCGAAATGATCGATCGCGTGGAGGAACGCGTTCGCGACGTCGCGCACGTGAATGTAGTTGCGCTTGAAATGCGCCTCGAAGAGGACGATGAACCGATCGTAGTACGAGCGGGAGGTGAAGTCGTT
>ORMF010689746.1_pt1 | contig 12887 bp, 13 predicted proteins | sample 1779871 | NCBI WGS metagenome assembly ORMF01 (sample SAMEA104232316, study PRJEB22302) | groundwater metagenome | biome: forest; feature: aquifer; material: groundwater | place: USA | collected 2011-08-07 | depth 5.4 m | reverse complement strand
CGGCTTCCGCAATCAAACGCAGTTCTTCGCGGCCTTGCAAATTTTTAAAAATACGCAGCTGCTGGTGGACCGTGTAGCCGATTGCCAAAGTAAAAAAGCTCAGCATGAGCAGCAACCATATAGAAAGGATGAAAAGACTGCCCTGTTCCCGTCCGCTGCCGCTTAAAAATTTAATACGAGATTTCATTCAACGCTACCTCGCGGGCTGTCAGGCCATACTTTTTGAGCCAAAAGTCAAAATCCTGGGTGGTTGTCGTGGTTTTTTTGCGGATCTTTGCCCTTTCCTTCAGCAGATAGGGCAAATGAACAAGCGTCGACAGATAAACTTTGACGGCGATCCACATCAAATTCCAGATCGAAAGCTTTTCCGCATACCGCGCGGCCGGCCCCTTGTGCTGGAAGATGCCGTAAAAATGATAAAAGTAACGGGCGGCGGTATAAAAAGGTGACATCACAATATAACTTGTGGGAAAACATTTGATCAAAACCCAGAGGCGGTTTCTCTCCACCAGAAAAGCTTTCAACGGCGAGAGCATGCCGAAAGAAGCGGAAAGACGGTGATACGCAATCGCGGAAGGGATATAAGCGCATTTATAACCCATCAGACGGCCGCGGAAGCCCACATCGATATCGTCGGCATACGCAAAGAACTCCTTATCAAACATACCGATCTCATCCATCATGCTGCGCCGGAACAAGGCCGCACATCCGTTCGGACAAAAAACGCGATCCTCATGATCGTACTGTCCCCGGTCGATCTCAAGCCGGCCGCGGCCGCGGCCCAAGCCATCCTTATAGATGACATGGCCTGTGTTTTCGATGCGCTTCTCATCGCCCGTAAAATAAATTTTACCCGCCGCCATGCCGATTTTTTCGCCTTCATGCACCCCTGCCTTTTGAAGGCCGCGCACCATTTCCTCCATCCAATTTTTTTCCACGGTCGCATCGCTATTGAGCAGGGCGATAAATTCCCCTTTGGAAGCCCGCATGCCGACATTGCACCCTTCCGCAAAGCCGAGATTTTGTCCGTTTTCAATCACAACAATGGATGCGCCGTATTTTTGCCGGATCATCGGAAGAGAGCCATCGACGGAACCGTTGTCCACGACGATGATTTCTCTGGCTGGGTAGGTTTGCGCCAATAAACTGTCAATGCAATGGAAGATCACTTCCTTGCCGTTCCAATTTAAAACAATGGTGGAAACGAATCCCTTGACGAGGGACGTTGGATTCATGATGAAAAATTAAGACACAAGAGTTGTGGGTTGGGGTTTTTTCGCTTTTAGGGTATCGGCTTGGACGCTTTTTGGCTCTTCCCGGATGATGGCTTCACGAATCACCCGGAGATCTTCTTTCATTTCTGTCACTTGCGTCTCCAAATGAGTGATTTGCCCGGCAAGTTGCTCGATATGCCGCTTCAAATAAATATCCAAGCCTTCCGGCTCATAAAGCCCGCCGGCCACCCTTTCGACGCGACGGTCTCCGGCAATATTATGCACCACGCCTTGGCGGCGGACGCCGATCTCAACATCTTCGGTCTCCGTCGTCATTTCTTCGCCGTATTGGGCCCAGCCGCTTGGTATCATCAACAGAAGTCCCAAGCAAAGCCAGAAGGACCCGAGAACTTTTCCAGACATCGCTTTCCTCCTAGTGCGCTTTGACACTTAAAATTGGTAACTCTAATTTCAGGTGAGCACGAATACTGTGAACCCAAAAAAATTAAAGTAACACGATACCGGATTTCTTATACCATATCGGCATCTGCCAAGGGTTTCTATAAAGACTTGGAAGCCATTATTTGCCATAACTTCATATTAATCAAGAAGTTAAGTTTGCTTTGCTTGAGTCGATCTTTGCATAAGAGCGTACTTCACCAACAGGATTTTTATGCTGCCAAGCCTTGATTCAATCAAAGGAATACGCCTTCTGCCCTGTGCCTTTTACTTGGCGCTGTTTGGCCTGGCCCTGCTGCATCTGGAACCGATCCGGCTGACGCCGCATCCCGCCCTTTTACAGGGCCTCTTGGCCGGGAAAACCACCCTGTACCTGGAACCGGGCGCCAAAGAGGCGGGCGTTTTTAAAAAAATCTTGCCCAAAGCCGGCGTCTTTACGCTGCTGACCGATCGGCCGTATGCGCAAGCTCCGGTCAAAGAGCAGGAATTCCATCATAAATTGCAAAACTATCTCTGCCCCCTGCTGATCCATTCAGAACCGGTCGAACCGCGCGGGATTCTTTTTTGTTCCCAAGAATCCGTGGCACAAAAAAGATTGGAAGAAACCGGTTATCAAATCGTCATGAATCTCGGGAATGGCAAAGGCCTGATCGAAAAGAAACCATGATCCTGCTCGCCCCTCTTGCGCTCGCTTTTATCCTAGGCCTTTCCGTGGTTGCTTTGCTGACCCACCGGGTAGCGCTCCCTCAAAAATTTCTTTTTGGGATGAGCGTGGCCTTACCGCTCGGTTTCGGCATCGCTTCGCTGCTGCTTTTTTGGTCGTATGTCATCGCAGCGCCCCAGGTCAAGGTTGTGATGCCTGCTTTAACCGCGCTTTTGCTTCTGGGAATTTTGGTGCGGCATATCCGCTTGCGCAGTTTTCAGGATCTCGTGAATTTTATGCGGCATGGCTTGCCGCAGTTCAAAACAACACTGCAAACATGGGATCCGCGTGGCAAATCCCTGTCAGGCAACCTCAATAAAGGGTTCACCCTGGCGGCCGCAGCCTTCTACGGTTTCATGGCTTGGCATTACGGCCGCTACTTCACCGGCCGTATTGTCTGGAACATTTGGGGCGGATGGGACGCCCAGTATTTTTGGAATCTCAAAGCCAAATTTTTATTCCGGGATCCGGCGCAATGGACCGGCATGTTCAGCCCTATCTTAAGCTGGTCGCATCCCGATTATCCGCTGCTCCTGCCCGGCACGCTGGCGTGGGGCTGGCATCTGGCCGGCCACGAATTTCTTTTGTGGGCTCCTGCTGTAGATTTTGTTTTTTTCGTTTCGCTCAACCTTTTCGTCGTTTGGTATTTGGGCACCGCTGTATCCTGGATCAGCGGCTTTCTGACGGGCGGTTATCTCTTGAGCGTGCCGGTCTACCGGTTTTGGTCCACGACCCAATATGCGGATATCCCGCTGGCTTATTTTTTCACCACCGCGGCAGTCTTGCTGCTTTTGGCGCTGCGCACACGCGCACTCAAACTTTTCTTTTTCGCGGGACTTATGGCCGGCCTGAGTGCGTGGACTAAGAATGAAGGGCTTTTTTATCTCGGCTGGCTGGGTCTGCTTTTGACCGTTGCGCTGTTACGGGGAAAAAACTTGGATTCTCCGAAACTCCCCCGTCTGGTTTGGTTTATCGCGGGAATCCTGATTGCATTTTCGGCGGTCCTTTATGCCAAAGTTTTTCTCGGGCTTGAAGGCGGTGAATATCTAGGCTCCGGACGAAACCTTGCCGAATATATCAAAGCGCTTTTCTTCGACAGCCTGAAGACCCGGATCATTGCCGGAAGCTTTTGGGTTTATCTGCCGAATTACAGCCAATGGCATGGCCTTTGGCTTTTATTCCTGACCGCTTGGCTGCTGGGAGGCCGGCGCACGTATCAAGAATACCGCTGGATCCCCGGCGTTTTAGTTCTGCTCATCGAAGCGGGCTACTTTATCGTGCTGCATTGGGCGCCGAATGAAATCTATTTTCAGATTTCGGTTTCCATGCTGCGTCTGCTCATGCATGCCGGCGCTTTGGCCCTTGTTTTTGCGGTTGAGGCCGCCGGCCCTTTGCGCTTGAAGGACCATCCCGATGCCTGCTAACCCGGAGGTTGTGGTCGTAATCCCCAATTACAACGGCCAGGAACGTTTGCGCCAATGCCTTGCGTCGGTCTTCCGGCAAACTTACACTCATTTCACCGTCGTGGTTGTGGACAATGCGTCCTCCGATGCTTCTTGCGACATCGTCGCAAAGGAATTCCCGCAAATCCGGCTGATCCGGAATCAAAACAATGCCGGCTGGGGCGAAGCGTGCAACATCGGGATGCGCGCCGTGGCCAGCCGCTATGCACTGGTGCTCAATAACGATGCCTATCTGGACGACCGCTGCCTGGCGGTCATGGTTCAAGCTTTGGAAGCACATCCGGAATGCAGCGCGTGCGCCTGCCGCATTCTGCTTTGGGATCAGCCTGAACTGGCCGAGGTGTGCGGCCTGGCCATCTACCCGGACGGTTCTTCGTGTGCGCGGGGACGGCTGGAGCCGGCGGCACAATACAATAAAACGGAAGAAGTCTTTGCGGCCAGTGGTTGCTGCGCGCTTTACCGCCGCAGTTTATTCGAAACCGTCGGTTATTTTGATCCGGATTTTTTTATGTACTGCGATGATACGGATATCGGATGGCGCAGCCAGCTGATCGGCTTGAAATGTATTTACACGCCGGATGCGCTCGTCTATCACTCGCATTCGCAAGCGGCCGGCAGTTACTCCGAACTCAAGGCTTTTCATGTGGAACGCAACCGGATCTGGGTTGCCATGAAACATTTTTCCCTGCCGCACCTTCTGCTGGGTTTCTTTTATGCCTTGGCCCGTTACGCCGATCAGCTTTACCTGGCCTTGTGCCGAAAAAAAGGCGCGCTGGCGCAATTCCGGAAAAAATCTTCCTTGGGCGCCGGGTTTCTCCTGCTGCTTAAAGCCCACATCGCCGCTTTTTCAAAAGTCCCCACCATTTGGCAAAAACGCCGCGCCATCCAAAAACTGCGAAAGATAACGAACCGAGATATCGACGGACTGTTTGAACGTTTCGGCGTGACAACACGCCAAATGGCGGGATACGAATAAACGTGCCGCTACATTTCCCCTTCGGGGTCGTAATGGACGGTAATATCCGCATTAGGATACCGGATTTGAATCGCCTGAATCATCGATTCCGTCATCAAATGTGCTTGCTTGAAATCATCCTCTCCCCGGATCTCAATATGGAAATCGATAAAAATCTGATCGCCGACCCGGCGTGTCCGGAGATTGTGTACGCCGATAATCGAAGGGTGATGATTTAAAATGATTTTTTCGATCTCAAGCAAAGAAGCCGCCGGCAGATTGGCATCCAATAACTCATCGATGGAGCGGCGCAAAATCCGGTAGGACGCGATTAAAATATAAACCGCCACCACAATCGAGATCATCAGATCCCAAAATTCAGATTTGGTCCAATAAACCAGCGCCAAGGCCGCGATAATGCCGGCGTTGGTGAAAATATCGCTGTAGTAATGCAGGGATTCCGCGGCCAACACCAGAGAACGCGTTTGCCTGGCCGCCTTTTTAATTTGCCAAACGACCATACAACTGGCCAGGAACGACACGATCATCACAAAAATACTGGCCCGCGTCACATGCACGGTGGAGCCTGTCATGAGACGGTGGATGGATTCAAAAAGCAAATACAACCCGCTGACGCAAATAAAAAGGCTCTGCAGCAACCCGGCCAGGCTCTCGATCTTACCGTGGCCGTAAGGGTGATTGGCATCCGGAGGGCGCGAGGCTTCGCGCACAGCGATCCAATTCACGCTGGAAGAACCAAAATCCATCAAGGAATCCAGCGCGGAAGCAAGAATCCCCATGGAATGGGTGCCAAAACCGACCGCGAATTTTGCGATAGCCAGTACCAGCGCCGTGATCAGCGAAACCTGGATGGCCCAACGCGCTTCTTTGGTTTTATTTTCCATGCTGGGTTCCGGTGTCATTTTTTAAGAAATCTTTTCGGTTGAAACGGTTTTAATCCCTCCGGGATGCGTCCTGTGATCATGGCGCGGGCGAGAAGTTCTCCGGCCTCCATCCCGATCAAAATCCCGCTGCGGTAATAACCCACGGCCCAAAAAAGCCCCGGAATCCGGTCCGGCCCGATAACGGGCATGTGGTCCGGCGTACGCGGCCTGAGTCCGGACCATGAGGTTTCCAAAGCCAGCCGCTTGACTGCGGGCACCATCTGCTCGATTCCACGCCGGATCTTTCGCAAAGCCTGACCGGTTACCCCGGCACGAAAGCCCACCGATTCTACGGTACTGCCAAGTAAATAGCGGTTTTTCGCCCATGGCACTAAATAATGCCCGTGCATGGAGTGAAGAATCGTGGCCACCGGCAAAGAGCCTTTTAAAATCAAAACCTGACCGCGAATAGGTTTCACCGGCACACGGATGCCGGCATTGTGCGGCTCTCCTGCCCAACTGCCCATCGCTTTGACCACCCTACGGGTTGGAATCCATCGTTTACCGGCCCACAGGCCTTCCATTCCCTGCTTCCCCGTTTGGAACCGGAACGTTCCTTCAAACGTGCCGAAATGGACTCCCGCCCTTTTTGCCCGGACCCGCAAAGCCTGCTGCAAAAGACGCGGGTTCACTTTCCCCAGCGTCGGGTAGTAGACGGCCGACCGCACCTTTTGCGTAAGATAAGGAAATCTTTTCAACACTTCGGGTCCGCGTAGGAACTTAACCGGCATCCCTGCTTTCCGATGCCAAGAGGTCTTTTTCAATAGGTCTTTTTCCTCACCGGCTGTCATAGCCACATACAACATGCCGCTTTTAACATACCCGGTGCGAATCCCGGTCTGGCGCTCTAAAGTCCGGAGCTGGCCCGGACAGGCTCTGAAACCCTTGATCCGCATGGGCAGCAGCGAACTGCCCGGTTTCATCTCCAGCATGGGATCCAGGATGCCCGCAGAAGCGGGTGTGGCCTGCCCGCGCAATCCGATTTTTTCCAAAACCAAAACTTTGCGGCCGCGTTTTGCCAACGCCACGGCGCATCCCAGACCGGCAATCCCGCCGCCCAGGATCACGGCATCATAAGCATGACTCATTGAAAATTCCAATCGTCTAGAGCGAACGTTTCAAAGGGACAAACCGGACGGGTTCCAGTTTTTCTTCGGTGTAAGTTCCGTCCGCGTTTTTCTTGACCAAGATCAAATATTGAAATGAAAACACGGGCCCGACAGGCAGAACCATCCGTCCGCCCGGTTTTAATTGTGCGATCAGGGGTTCGGGAATATGCTCCGGCGCCGCGGTCACGATAATCGCATCAAAGGGCGCGTGCTCGGGCCAGCCTTCGTAACCGTCGCCGACTTTGGCTTGGATATTACGGTAGCCTAACCTGACGAACGTCGCAGCGGCGCTTTTGCCGAGTGCCTCGACGATTTCCACGGTATAAACTTCTTTAGCAATCTGCGCCAGCACCGCCGCCTGATAGCCCGATCCGGTGCCGATCTCCAGTACTTTATCATCGGCATCCAATTGCAGAAGTTCTGTCATCAAAGCCACGATATAGGGCTGGGAAATCGTCTGCCCATGACCGATATCGACCGGGTAATCTTCATACGCCAGATGCCAAACCGCCGGTGGCATATATTGATGCCGTTCCACGGCGCGCAACGCCGTCAGCACGCGCGGGTCCGCAATGCCGCGCTGGACGATCTGCTCATCCACCATGCGCTCGCGGTCGCTTTTATAATCTTTTTCGCTCATAGCAGCCGTCCCGTTTAATAGACCGGTACCCACGATCACAAAAATAAAAAATCCGCCGGTTCCCCATTTAATAAACCAGCTGCAAAGTTTTCCGGATTTCCTCATACGTGATATCGCCTTGCTTGAATTCGATCATGACGGACTCTTCTGGGGACTATTATAGAACAGTCAGATAAGAGTTGACAGTTTTCAGTTGAAAGTTGACAGAAAACGAATCAAGCGTCATGCCATTCCGGCCAAGCCCTTCTTGGCGGGAGAGAGCCGGAATCCAAAAACTAATGACAAACATTGGGAAAAAATGAGGGCAACTCTTTTTGATCACTGAAAACTGACAACTTGCAACTGACAACTGTTTAGCGGGCCGTAGCCTGGAGGGATTTTAATTCTTTCATGAAATGGTTGGCGTCCTGGAATTCGCGGTAGACACTGGCGAAACGGACATAGGCAACCTGGTCCAGCTTGGAAAGTTTTTGCATCACAAACTCACCCACCACGCTGGTGGGCGCTTCCCGTACATATTTCTCGTGGAAGACTTTCTCGAGCTCGTCCGCAATAGACTCGATCTGAGCCGGCGCGACCGGCCGTTTTTCGCAAGCCTTGCGGATACCGCTCAAAAGTTTTTTGCGGTCATAGGCTTCGCGGCTAAAATCTTTTTTGATGAGAAAGAAAGGGAGCTCTTCCATTCTTTCGTAGGTGGTGTAGCGTTTTTCGCAGGCTTCGCATTCACGCCGGCGGCGGATGGCCGTGCCCTCATGGGAAGAGCGCGAGTCGACGACTTTATCATTCTCGTGTTTGCAAAAAGGGCAGCGCATAAGGCCTTAATTGTAGCGTTCAAGCCACTCCGGGTAAAGCACAAAACGATCCGTTAACGCTTTTACGCGCTGGCGGACCTGTTTTAAGTTCGCTTCATCTTCGGAGGCTTGCATGGTTTGATCAATGAGAATTGCAATTTCGATCATTTCCGCGGTTCCAAATCCACGCGTGGTCACGGCCGGGGTTCCGAGACGGACGCCCGAGGCCTTAAACGGAGACTCTTTGTCGAAGGGTATCATGTTTTTATTAACGGTAATTTTGACGCGATCTAAAGCCTCCTGAACCGCCTTGCCTGTAAAGCCCTTCACGGAGACATCGATCAGCATCAGATGATTGTCCGTGCCGCCGGAAACAACGCGCCAGCCGCGCTCCTGCATGGCCGCAGCCAAGGCCTTGGCATTGGTCACAATGTTGCCGCAATAGGTCTTAAACTCCGGACTCATGGCCTCTTTCAGGGCCACGGCTTTGGCCGCAATGATATGCATCAAAGGCCCGCCCTGAATCCCCGGAAAAACCGCCGAGTCAATGGCCTTGGCATACGGCTCCCGGCAAAGAATCAAACCGGCGCGCGGGCCGCGCAGGGTCTTATGCGTGGTGGTGGTCACGATGTCCGCATACGGCACAGGGCTGGGATGATGGCCGGAAGCCACCAAGCCGGCGAAATGGGCCATGTCGACCATGAGAAGGGCGCCGACTTTATCCGCAATTTGGCGGCCGAGTTTAAAATCGATGATGCGCGGGTAAGCGGAAGCGCCAAGCAGGATCATCTTGGGTTTGTTTTCCAAGGCCAGCTTTTCGAGCTGGTCATAATCAATCTGCTCGTCTTTCTGGCTGACGCCGTAAGGGATAATCGTGTAGAACTTACCGGAAAAATTCATTTTATGCCCGTGCGTCAAGTGGCCGCCATGCGCCAAATCCATGGCCAGGATCTTGTCGCCCGGCTCCAAGACCGCCAAATAGACCGATACATTCGCCGAAGTACCTGAGTGCGGCTGCACGTTGGCATGCTCCGCGCCGAAAAGCTTTTTGGCGCGTTCAATCGCAAGATTTTCGGCCACATCCACATTTTCGCAGCCGCCGTACCAGCGCTTGGCCGGATAGCCTTCGGCATATTTATTGGTGAGCACCGATCCCGCGGCTTCCAGCACCGCCGAGGACGTAAAATTTTCGCTGGCAATCAATTCGATATTGTCATTCTGCCGCTGGATTTCATGACGGATGGCCTGGTAAATCTCAGGATCCTGATCTTTTAAAAAAGATTTTGGAAACATGGCGGATGGATTATTTACAGTTTTGTTGCTCATAGTCGGTGATTTTGTTGACGCGGCGTTCATGCCGTCCTCCTTCGAAGGGTGTGTTGAGCCAAACTTTCACGAGCGGCAAGACATCTTGGTCCTGCAAAAAACCGGATGCCAAAATCAACATATTGGAATCGTTGTGCTGCCGGGTTAATGCCGCCTGTTGCACGTTCTGGCACAAGGAGGCGCGGATACCTTTGACCTTGTTGGCGACAATGGAACTGCCGATGCCGGAATGGCAAATGCCGATCGCACGCGCGCACTGCCCCTGGCGGACCATCTCGGCCGCCTTAATAATAAAATCCGGATAATCCGCGGCTTCCTCCGAGAACGTCCCGCAGTCCACGGGTTCATAACCTTCCGTTTTCAAAAAGCCTTTAAGTCTTTCCTTCATCGGGTAGCCGCGATGATCACAGCCGAGCGCTATCTGCTTGTCCGCATTCCCCTTTTTCATGCCACAATCCAATCCCAGCAATCTTCCAGTTTCCGTTCGATTTCATCCATGACTTTTTCATAGACCTTCAAGCTGGACCCGATCGGATCCATAATGTTGAAAACGCGCGTCTTATTTTTGGCAGACGGAACCATACTCGTAATAAAAGTATGGTGATTCTTGCCCATCGCGATCACGACATCGGCTTCGATAATATCTTCACGCGTGCAAGCACGGGAGCGATGCTCCGTAATATCAATTTCCCGGTTCTTCATCACAAAAACCGCTTCGGGCGTCGCCGACATCCCGTCATGGCAGCCGATCCCGCAAGAATCCACTTCAATCTCGTTTTGCAGACCCTTTTTCTTCAGCTCCGCCTTCACCCAGCCCAGCGCCATGGGCGAGCGGCAAGAATTACCGGTACAAACAATCAAAACGCGTTTGCGGGCAAATTTGCCTTTTTTAATCTCGGCAAGGGCGGCTTCGACTTCTTTGGCGGCTGCGCCGGGACGCACGATCACGGGCTCCTCGCCCGTAAGATCCACAATCGTGGAATCGGCTTTCAGCTCGGTTTTACCGCCGTCGAGGATGTAATCGATTTTCTTGCCCAGCGCGTTTTCCACGTCTTGCGCCGAATGCGGCGAGGTTTTGCCGCTCATATTGGCGCTGGTGGCCACAAAAGGCTCGCCGGTAGCGTTGATCAAGGTCATGGCCAGCCGGTTACTGGGAAAACGCAAGCCGATTTTTTTACCATCTTCGGTGAATGTCAAGATCGTCAAGGGGCCGGGCCAAAACTTACGCGAAAGATAACGAAAGGCGGGCGTCCTGACGACGTTCAAAAAATCCAGCATTTCCCAATCGCCGATATGGAAGGAAAACGGTTTGTCGGAAGCTCTGCCTTTTAACGCCGTCAATCTGTCCGTAATCCCCTGCGCACTCATGGGGCCACCGACCCCGTAGACCGTTTCCGTCGGGAAGGCCACGAGTTTGCCTTCCCGAGTGCCTCGGGCAATTTCACGAATGCGGGAGAGGTCCGGATCACGCGGATCCATTTTAATCAAAACAGCGGTGGTCACTTTAGTCCGATCAAGAAACGCGTTGCTTGGTTTTCGCCTGGAGCTGCTCATTCTTCTTGATGACGCCTTCGCAAAGCTGTTTCTTGAAATCCGTCAGCTTCTTCGCAAGCGCTTCATTGGATAAGGCGAGCATTTGCACGGCCAAGATTCCGGCATTCCGGGCTCCGGCTTTACCGACTGCCACCGTGGCAACCGGAATTCCAGCCGGCATCTGAACCGTGGAAAGTAAAGAGTCAAAACCATTGAGGGCCGTCGCGGCAATCGGAACGCCGATAACCGGCAGCTTGGTATGGGCGGCCACGACACCGGCCAAGTGGGCGGCGCCGCCGGCACCGCAAATAAAAATATGGAAGCCGTTTGTTTCTGCCGCAAGAACAAATTCACGCACCAATTCCGGGCTGCGGTGAGCCGACAAGACTTTAATATCATGCGGGATGCCGAACTCATCGAGCGCCGCAACCGCTTCGTTCATAATGTCCAAATCCGAATCACTTCCCATTAAAATAGCGACCTTACCTGCTGTTGTTTTCATCGATACACCTCCAGGGCTCTGCGGCCGATATCACGCCGGTAATGTTTATCTTGAAAATGAATGTGCGTGATTTCTTTATAAGCGCGGTCAAAAGCCATCCTCAGATTTTCACCCAAAACCGAAACGGAAAGCACCCGGCCGCCGTTGGTGACCAGTTTCCCTTCGCTGTTCAACGCGGTGCCGGCATGAAAAACCGCAACGCCCTCTTTAAGCGAGACCGTATCCAGCCCTTCAATCTGAAAACCTTTGTGATAGTGCCCCGGATAACCGCCGGAAGTTAAAACCACGCAAAGGCACGCGCGCTCATCCCAAACAAGCTCTCGCGTTTGCAGCCCGCCGCTTGCGATTTCCGCCAGCACGGCCAGAAGATCGGATTTTAAACGCGGTAGCACGACTTGCGCTTCAGGATCGCCAAAACGGCAGTTATATTCCAACACAAACGGTCCGTCTTTGGTCAGCATCAAACCGGCATATAAAATCCCGCGGTAAGGGATGCCCTCTTTCGCCATGCCCTGCACAATCGGACGAATCGTCCGGTTGACCGCTTCTTCGATTTTATCTTGTGGAATTTGCGGACACGGGGAATAAGCGCCCATGCCGCCGGTATTCGGCCCGCGGTCATGATCGTACGCGCGTTTGTGATCCTGCGCGCTGGCCAAGGGAATAATCTGTTCGCCGTCGCAAAGCGCCAAGATGGAAATTTCCTCGCCTTCCAAAAGTTTCTCGACGAGAACCTTCTTGCCCGCTTCGCCAAAAATACCGTCCGTCATCATTTGCGTGAGGGCATTGACCGCTTGCTGGGAATTCTCGCAGATGACCACGCCCTTCCCGGCAGCCAGACCGTCGGCCTTGATCACAACCGGCATTTCTGTTTCGATCACGTAATGCTTGGCTTCATTGACGTTGGTGAAAACTTCGTACGGTGCCGTCGGAACGCCGTAGCGGGTCATCATATCCTTGGCAAAAGATTTGCTGCCTTCCAATTGCGCGGCAGCCTTCGAGGGCCCGAAAATTTTCAGCCCTTCTTTTTGCACAAGTTCCACAATCCCGGCCACCAGGGACGATTCCGGGCCGACAACCGTTAAATCAATCTCTTCTTGTTTGGCAAGGGCACACAGGCCTTCGATATCTTCGGGCTCTATCGGCCGGCAATCCGCCAGTTTTGCCATACCGGTATTCCCCGGCGCGGCATAGAGTTTGGTCAACAAGGGGCTTTGCGCGATTTTCCAGGCCAGGGCATGTTCCCGG
>ORMF012580859.1_pt1 | contig 12890 bp, 15 predicted proteins | sample 1779871 | NCBI WGS metagenome assembly ORMF01 (sample SAMEA104232316, study PRJEB22302) | groundwater metagenome | biome: forest; feature: aquifer; material: groundwater | place: USA | collected 2011-08-07 | depth 5.4 m | reverse complement strand
GTAGCAGATGGTCGAACCCACGAATTTGAACCCCCGCTTCAAGAGGTCCTTGCTCAGCGCGTCAGATAGATCGGTCTTCGCCGGCAGGTCGTGGATGGATTGCCGTGAATTACAGATCGGAGCGCCTGCCACGAACCGCCAGAGAAAGGCGTCGAACGATCCGAACTCTCGCTGGACTTCGAGAAAAGCCCGGGCATTGGCCGTGGCCGCCGCGATCTTTAGCCTATTGCGGACGATACCAGGATCGGCCAGTAGCCGCTCCGACTTCTCAGGACCATATTCCGCAATCAGCGCCGGATCGAAGTCGTCAAAGGCAGAGCGATAACCCTCGCGCTTCCGAAGGATCGTCTCCCAGCTCAACCCCGCTTGAGCGCCTTCCAGGATCAGCATTTCGAAAAGGCGGCTGTCGTCGTGAACAGGAACACCCCACTCTTCATCGTGGTAAGCGATCCCGAGCTCCGTCGTGGCCCATTCGCAGCGAGTGATCGTCAAATCCGGCAGCTCGCGCGGCCGCGCTTTTCGAGGTATTGCTGGTGATAATCCTCGGCCGGGTAGTAGTCGGCGGCCGGGACGATCTGCGTGACGATGGGACGGCTGAGAATCCCGCTCGTTTCCAGCCGCTCCTTGGAAGCGAGAGCGGCATCCTTCTGGGCTTGGTCATGGTAGAAAATCGCCGACCGGTATTGGGTGCCGACATCCGGCCCCTGGCGGTTGACGGTTGTCGGGTCGTGATTCTCCCAAAAGACATTTAGCAGATCTTCGTAGGTAACCTTCGACGGGTCGAAGACAACTTCCACGGCTTCGGCGTGCCCGGTCATCCCGGAACAGACGTCGTAATACGTCTGGTCTTTGGTCGTCCCGCCTGTGTACCCGACCGACGTCGAGACCACGCCGTCCACTTGTCGGAAAGCAGCCTCCACTCCCCAAAAGCACCCGGCCGCAAAAGTCGCTTTTTCCATAGCAGTTTTTCCTTGTGTTCAGGTTCTAGTGGCTCCCAGAAGTACGAAAGCCATGACGCAAGGTCTAGTTGACCGGTTTCGCCATCCGTGGCGGGTTCCGTTCTGGACGACGCAGTCGCCCGGCTCAAGGTGGACCGCCGCCGCATCGTCCAGCTCCAGCCAGATCTCGCCGGAGAGGACTATCCCGTAATCGACCGTGTCGGTCGTGTGCATCGCCGGGTCTTGCGGCTCCAGCTTATCGCCGATCCCCGGGAACTTCTCCGCGAACTCCCGCATGATCTCCACGGGATTGCCGGCCGTCAGGGCATGGACGATTTCCGTTTCGGGCGGAAATCGTACCAGCCGAAAACGGGTTCCCAAGGAGTCTGGGACGAACGATGTCATGGACAGGGTCGGATCGCCCATTGGGACAGACAGCGCGGGGACTCCGTCCGTCGCCCAAATCTCCACGAACTCGAGTGCCGGAAGTCCGGACAGCGAGACCTTGCGCGGCGGCTCGCCCTCGCTGAGGAATACGGACTTACCCTCGGACGAGTGCCCGGTCACAATTCGCTTCATGACATCACCTCTCTGATTCCTGTCTTTCGCTCCCGCAGCCAGCAAAGCCTTGTCCAGCGATGCGCAAGGGAATACATTTCTTGTTTTCTTGATCTGACCCTAATACCAAGTTAACAGAACCTCGGTAGCATACAGACAGTCTGTCTCGCGGGAGTCGTATTCGCAAGTGGGAGTTGGCCGATCGCATGAGGAAGCCGCAAAAAATAGCTTGACATCCTTCGGACGTTTTGGTATCGTTGGATTGGTCTCACCCATATTCGCTGGCCTCCGTACTGTACCAACCGAGAAAGAGATACTTTGCGAATGGGCCTCTCAGCAAAAACGGACTGCTTCTCTTAGGGCGCTCCAAAAGCGCAATGCACAGCCCGGTAACCGCCAGGACGATTAGGCGTCCTGGAACTTCTACAAAGGAGAAAGTAGATGTCTGCAAGAGTAGGACGTGGTTTTACGCTAATCGAGCTGCTCGTGGTCATCGCAATCATCGCCATCCTCGCTGCAATTCTCTTCCCTGTGTTCGCTCAGGCGAGGGCGAAAGCTCGCTCGACCTCCTGCCTAAGCAATACGAAGCAGTGCGGCTTAGCCTATGCAATGTACGTTCAAGACTATGACGAAGTATCGCCCTGCATGGGGTTTGGTCGAGAGTGGTGGACTAACATTTATCCATATGTCAAAAACCTGGACCTCTATTTGTGCCCCGACCGCAGAGAGTTCAGCGATGCCCAGCAGCCGTTCAGCGTAGGACCCGTACTCAGACTGCCGAGCCTGTCGGGCTATGGCTATAATTGGGGCCCAATCGGGTGGCGCGGCGGAGGGCTGTTGGGAAGACAGCAACCGGACACACAGCGAGGCCGCAGCTCTTGGATTCCCGGAAAATCGCTTGCGGAGATCATGTTCCCAAGCTCGACCTTCGCATTTGGAGATACTTACGATACGCCACGTCAAACGGTAGGAATTGGATTCGCCGGGGACACCTGGACGGGTAATTCGAATTCCAGCCTCCGGCATTCCGGCGGTCAATGGAATTTCGCTTTTGTGGATGGTCATGCCAAATCCACGAAGATGCGGGGCGGATATATGGCGGGCGGCTTTAGCGGCCGGATGGTTATGGTCAGCAATGGTGAGCTTGGCAAGACCGCCTACTGCGCCGACCCGAACGAGATTATCAATAAGAACCCGGACGCAGGCGATGGTATGCCAGTCCCGAACGCAATCGCTTGCGGCGCAATCCACCAATGGATCAGCAGTAACTTTCCCGCTTGCACACCCACCAGCAGGCCGGGCACGAATTGTCTGATGATGGACTAGCCTTCACGACAAGACGTCAAATGCTCTAATGATGAATCACTCTCAGGAGCCGCATTTGGCAAGGAGCTCGAACTAATGATGAAACGTCCAAAGCTCGTCCTCCTGGCTCTTGCCGCAACCGTTATCAGTTCCGTCGTTATGGCGGGATGCGGCAAGAAAGACGACGCGCCCCAACAAACACAGGAGCAGCAGAAGCTGAGAGAGCAAAAGAAGACTGGAGACTAAGGATCGGTCCAGAAAAAGACAGGCCGCTCTCTCGGGCGGCCTGTCTTTTGCCATAAGCGAAATCTTGAATTTTGAGCTGCTACCATTCTCCCAGAAGTCCTGGCGTCGGCGCCGAGTTGACCGGCATCCACTGCCCATCCTCTCCCAACACCGTCCACTGCAAAGTTACGACCAGCTGGTCGCCACGAGACCAGAAAGTTGCAATCACCCTTTCGAGATCCGAGCGGCGCAGCTCGAGCGTGCGCGAGCGCCATCCGCAATGTTCCGTCGAAGCGGTTGCGGGAGATCTGGATGGCAGCCGTTCGTCCCAGGGGGAAATCGGCCTCTCCTTACTGCGCCGTTCCAGCTTGCCTGCGAATGCGTTGTTGTCCAACGAAACCTCACGATTGGATTTGTCGAAGTGGGATTACACGGATTATCGGCATGATCGGGTCACGGCGAGAGGGGAGGGCCACCAAGCAGCTTGAGAGAGTAAGAGGGTAAGAGGGTAGGAGGATAGAATTTGAGCGAGTCAGATCCTAAGATCATAAAGGCAGGCGGGTAAATGGCGAAATTGTACGGAAAGGATTACACGAGGGCCGAGCTGCTGCGGCACGTGGGGGACATTTCGCAAATAGCGCGCGCGAAGCCCCATCGACTTGTTGATGGCCACGAAGACGGAGTGCTCGCCGTGGACGTTGTTACCGGTTCCGGGTTCAATTTCACCGTGCTGCCCAGTCGGGGGATGGACATCTCCTCAGCGCACTATCACGGCCGATCCCTGGCGTGGCGATCGGCGACCTTCGATCAGCATCCGGCCTTTTTCGAGGCGGATGGCCGCGGATGGCTGCGGGGTTTTTACGGCGGTCTCGTGCTGACATGTGGTTTGACGTGGATGGGGGCCGATTGTGTCGACGAGCGTCAAGCTTTGGGCTTGCACGGCCGTGTGAGCAACCTGCCCGCCACGAATGTCCATTGGGATGGACGATGGGACGGTGACGACTACATCCTATCCGTAAGCGGAAAGCTGCGCGAGTCCATCGTCTTCGGCGAGAATATCCAGCTCACGCGGTCCATCTGGGCGCGAATGGGCGAGAACCGGCTCTACATCGAGGATGAGGTAGAGAACATGGGCTATCAGACCTCGCCGCACATGATTCTCTATCATATCAACATCGGTTTTCCCGCGCTGGACGATAACGCGAGACTGATCTCGCCGACGATTCGTGCCACGCCGAGAGATGCGGAGGCGGAAGAGGCGAAAGAGCGCTTCGCTCAGTTCCAGCCGCCCACGAGGGACTACAAAGAGAAAGCCTACTTCCATGATATGAAGCCGGCTCCGGACGGGAAAGTAACAACGGCGATCGTAAATCCCGATATCGACGGTGGATTTGGGGTGTACGTAACGTACGACAAAAACGAATTGCCGTACTTTTGCGAATGGAAGATGATGGACCAGGGCACCTACGTCGTGGGTATGGAACCGGCCAACGCGCTGGTGATGGGACGCGCGAAGGAACGCGAGCTCGGGCGCCTGCAGTCGCTGGACCCAGGAGAAATACGGAAATACACGTTGGAGATAGGGGTCGTCGCCGGAGGGGATCAAGTCTCGGAGATAGAAGCGGCATCGCGGATCGCCTCCTCATAGTCCGCAGGCGTGTCGATGTCCCTGAGGATGGAATCGGTATCGACCGGGACTTCCTCGATGTCATCCGGATGGGCTTGCAGGAGCTGATTGAGGCCACCGGTATCCGGCAATCGCAGGATCTCACCTTTGTATCGGGCACGGATCAGCAGCGGGTGGCCCCGTTTTCCATTGTATTCCGGTAAGACGATCCCCTTGTCCGAATACTCGGCCATTTCCAGGATTCTCTCGACGATTCTCGTCTCGATCTGTGGCTGATCGCCCAGGACGAACATGTATGCGTCGACCGTGTCTTCGAGGTGAGACAATGCCCAACGGGCGGAAGACAGCATCCCCAGCTCCGGGTTCGGATTTACCGACAGCTCTACGCCTAGATCCGACAAGACAAACTGTATTTCTTTCCAATTCGCGCCTAGTACGACTGTTATGGGATACACCGGAGTCGCCTGGATTACCATCACGACGGTCTCGACGATCGTACGTCCATCGCTACCGTATGGTAGTGTCAGCTTTGCACGCCCCATTCGCCTGGATTCCCCGGCGGCAAGGACGATTGCGGCGACTTTCATCTCGGAACGACCCTATTGTTTGGAAACCCGGTGCTTTGGGTGCGCGAGGCGAATTTATAGCCGGGCGGCCAGACGGCGCCACCCGGCTTCACTGGTGAACGGCGAAGGTATCCGTTCATGACCTGTTTCATTCCTCACCAGCCGCCGGGGCGTGATGATTCATGAAGGAAGGTTAAAACGAGGTCAACCCTCGCCGTCCCCCTGTTGACTATGATCCATATTAGCCACCACCTCCTTCTTAGTCTGCACATATTATCCCATGGCATGCGGCGGGTGTCAATGACCGGTCGGATTGAGCGATCGGGTGATTGTGTGATTGTGTGATTGGAGGATGTTACTTGGAAATCCGCAGTCTGACGGAAGAAGACTTACCCGCTTTGGCGCATATCGCCGCACGATCATTTGATCGCGGGCGCGTACCGACGATCGGCGCGGAAGTGCTCGACGACAGTACCCGTACGCGCTTAGGCGCATTCGAGAACGGCCGGCTGGAAGCCCAGCTGTCGATCAACCACTATTCTCTATTTTTTGGGAAGGACGTGCGGCCCTGTGGCGGGATCGCGGGAGTGATGTGTGAACCGGCATATCGCGGCCGGGGCTACGCAGGCGCGCTGATCAAACGGTCGCTCGAAGCAATGAAGGATGCCGGACTTTACCTCTCCTGTTTATGGCCATTCGACTTTCGATTCTATCAACAGTACGGCTGGGATTGGGCTGGCATGGGCAAGAAGTACCGGATGCCCCTAAGACTGCTTAGGCCGGATCCGGAGGCTAACTGCGTCGAGCATGTTGTTGAGGGAATTCAAGACCGGATCAATCCGATTTATGAAGCCCAGGCCGTTCGATATCAGGGCGCAATGGTTCGGGACGCCGGGCGCTGGAAATCCGCCATGGAACCGGTTGGCGAGCGGGCGGCAGCCTGCTACGTATACCGCGGGGATGGGGCCGACGAAGGTTTCGCAATCGTGCGATATTCCGAAAAGAAGAACCACATCGAGGCCTCGGATTTCGTAGCCCTTACGATTCCGGCGTACCGGGGATTGATGGGACTGCTCCGCCGTCATTCAATGAGTGCAAAGAGTGCGTCGTGGTGGGGGCCGGAAGATGACCCCGCCTGGTCTGTGCTTTACGATTGGGAGATGAAGACCGAACTGTGGCCGAGAGGAATGGAAAGGATCGTCGACGTGAGGCCGGCGCTGGAGGCGCTCAAAACCGATTCGCCGATCGCGGGAACGGCCGTTATCGAGCTTAAGGATGAGCATGCCCCGTGGAATGCCGCACGATGGTCGATTTCTGCAGAGGATGGAATCGTCCGGGCGGCCGGCACGTTGGAAGACGTCGGTCTTGAAATGGATATCCGCGCGTTGTCTCAGGCGTACTGGGGAACGCCATCCCTCTGGGCTGTTCGCGCTGCCGGCCGGATCGAAGTGCACCGAGAAACGGATTTCGAATTCCTAAGCGCTCTCATGCCCGCCCGACCTGTGTGGCTTACGGACGATTTCTAGACGACAGAAGGTCGGATGGTACGAGGGTAAGAGGGTAAGATGAGAACTTGTCGTTTCTTACCCACTCTTGGCCACTTACGCTCACCACATTCGCTGCTGCACGAACTCTACGGTATCGCGGGTAGACCGGCGGCTGACGCGCCGGCATTGAAGATGATCTTCACTTCAGACAGAGCGAGCGCGCGGTTGTAGTACCGGATCTCGTCTGCCATACCGTTGAATCGGTCGTTATCCGCCCCTCCGTACTCGTTCGTGTGTGCTGCGCCGATGCGTCCAGATAGTCCGTTCGCCGTTATGTACGGAATATGTTCCACTCCACTGTTAGCGGCGGCAGCGCCGTTGATGAAGAGCACGGCTTCCGGCGTTGCGCTCGGGTCGAATATGACCATGACGTGGTACCATCCGGCCGTCGTGATGGCATTGTCCTTCCGAGCCATGACCCCCGTCCCACCATATACTCCATTCGTGTTGGCCGCGCCAAACCATATGGTATTGATGAACGGAGGGCTGTAACCGGGTGGATATCCGACTGGAATTCCACGGTCGTCGAAGGCCAGGAACCAGCCTCCGCCCACGGTGTTTCCATTGCTCTTAGAAACGAGCATGGAAAGATCGCCGTCGTTGCCGGCCGCGTTGGGATCGATGAAAAACCACCCGCCGACGCTCATGCGGTCCGTATCGGCATGCGGACTCATGGCGACGATATCGGAGATGTCGACAAATTGCTCGACACCGTTGAATTTGAACGCCTGACCGCTGATGCCCGGCGCGAACGCGACCGTACCCCCTGACGCGCCGTCGGCGGTGCCGGGTGCATCCGCAAAGACGTTATCCGCCGTCCAATAGTGTGTGAGACCATTTGTGGGAATTGCCGCCGGCGCGCCGGATGTCGATTGGGACGAGCTTCCGCCCCCACATCCCGCGCTCGATATGAGAACCAGGAGAACCGCAGTGGACGCCACAAGGCCGGCCCATCGATTCACCATTGAAGTGACGTGACACATCTGCGTTTCCTCCATGGGAGAATCCGTCTTAGGATCTATATAGATAGAACGCTCGTTCGCCCCCAACTGTTCCATAAGAGACAAAGAGAATTTATGGACTTCGGGCGCAGAACCAGGACCGGCTCAGGGATGGATGGAAGATGGGCAGCGGATCGTTGCGGATTTGATTGGGCCCGAGGAGGCAGGAGCCAACGCTGCGCGGCCGAATAGCCCGGCGTATCCGCACTTGATGGTATTGACGTCGCGCAGGGAGGGGCTAGTTAGCAGGAAGATTCCCGGCGAGAAGCTCATGAGATCGGCATGGTCGTTGCTGTGGCCGCCGATCCCCAGCGCGTGGCCCATTTCGTGGGCGGCCGCGGGCCCAATCGTCGAGGGATCGCCAAGGTAGTTGAGGTTGAAGCTGATCCTGGCATTCACCAGGGCACTGCCGGAATCATATGAGTACGCCGTTCGCCCCGAAAACCCATTCGCGCCTTCGTCGCGAAACGCGATTGCGATGTCCGCGGAGGCGGGATCGCTCACCTGGACAAAGCTGCCGACTTTGTCTGTGGCACGCTCCCACCAGTCGAGCCCTACAAGAACCCCGGAGAGCATGGCGGGCGTTGAGTTTGTGGGAGATATGTAAACCCGGACAGGAAACTGGCGCCAATGGTAGAGCTTGTTCGGCAGACTCGTTTGGGGATCGGTCTCACTGGCAAAGTTCGGAATGAATGCGTCCCTTGTGATGGGAACCGACATTGCGCCGCCGCCGCAGCCTGCCAGCGGGATTGCAAGCGCAAGTAACGCAAAGGCGAACGCGGTGCGAGCAAAAGCGTTGAATTGGGACTCTCTCACTTACTAACTCCTGGAGGCTGGTCGATCGGCCACTAAACGGCGCGCATTACATTATCGGCAGTCTGCAGGCAAGTCGCGATACGAAGTGAGAGCACTTCGAGGCATTGCGCGTCGTGCAGCTCAGACACCTGCAATGCGAGCGGACGCTATGGCCCGCGAGGCGCCCGTCAGGGGTGAAATTCGCGAACAAACTCAGTTGGGGGGTTGTATATCGCAGACGGAAGTTGGAATTTGGGTGGCGTCACCCTATATCGGGGCGAACCGATAGCCCGCAACCATGTCAAACGCCAGTTAGATTGATCGCGTAATCGCTTCGCCCGTACCCGAAAGGCGCCATCGGCGCAAGGCTGAGAGGTTTAGTCCGTTCGTTTAGTATCGGGCGGTCGCGGAGTCCGCTGTCTTGCCGATGACTTCGGCGGCAGTTTCGCGGGCGCCGTTCTGCATGAACGCCAGCTCGCTGGCGATAGCAATGAACTTCCAACCCTCAGCCAGCCTGCGTTTCGCCATGGCGGCGTCGGCCGTGTGGAGTCCGGGGGCGACGCCGTGCCTCACGCATGCTTCACGGATCCCGCGGAGGGCGTCGACGAACTGCGGGTCGTCGGTTTCCATCGCCGGTGGCTTATGCATGGACGAAAGAAGGTCGTTTGGCCCGATGAATACGGCGTCGATACCCGGAACCGCACAGATGGCCTCGATGTTTTCGACGGCTGTGACGTGCTCGGCCTGGATGATGACAAGGATCTCGTCGTTTGCACGCTTGTAGTACTCGCCGGCGCTTGCCCCAAAATTGAGCGTGTGCAGGCCGCCACCCACACTTCGGCGACCATCGGGCGGATATTTGCAGGCGGCAACCGCTTCCTCTGCTTCCTCCACTGAGCAGCACATTGGGAAAACGACGCCGTAGGCGCCGGAATCGAGGGCGCGCTTGGCATTCTCCATTGTAATGGAGGGTACGCGGGCGAGAGGAACGCCGCCGGCATCTGCGATAGCCCCAAACATGGCGGCCGCAGTTTCCCAGTTGACCGGACTATGCTCCATGTCCACGGTGTACCAGTGAAATCCGGTGCGCGCCATGAACCGTGCAGCCATCGGACTGGCCAGCGACAGCCAGGTACCGATCTGGGGCTGGCCAGATTTGAGGGCAGATTTTACCGGATTAGCGCGCATGAGTTTCTCGCTTCGATTCTCTTACAACACGCTTGTAGCCGTAAAGCATCGGCACGGTGAGTGTCTGTAATTTGCGTGAAGATCCCTCTTGCCGAAGCTTTGCCCTCGCTGATGCCGGGCGATGCTTTGGCGCGCGCAACCCCCTGCAAAAAGATTCCTCGTTCGCGCCAATGCTTCGCCCCTACACGGACTTCGCCGGTTCCAACACCAATACTCAACCACTCCATCGCTCCATCACCCTAAGTGTACCGCTTCCTCACCTGATAACTCACGGCATCCGCGATCAGAACCATTGCCACGAGCACTAGGACGTAAGTGCTGACCTGTGGCCATTTGAAGTAGTGGATGTCAGTAATGAGGCTCTGCCCCAGTCCCCCGGCGCCGACGAAGCCCAGGATGGTGGCCGAGCCGATATTGATCTCCCAGGCGTAGAGCGTGTGAGAAAGGAACTGCGGCAGTGCCTGGGGCAGCATGGCGTAGGCAAAGACCTGGACCCGGTTGGCGCCGACGGCTTTCACGGCCTCGATGGGTCCGGGATGGACCGATTCCAGCGCCTCGGCGAAGAGTTTCGCCATAAAAACGAACGATCCCACCCCGATGCCCAGTGCGCCGGTGAACGGACCAAGTCCCACCATGTACACGAAGAGTACAGCATAGACAAAAGAGGGCACGGCGCGGAGTACGTTCAGGCCGTACTTGACGGCGACGCTTATCGGCCGCGAAAGCACGGAAGTCCGGGCGGCAACGAAGCTGACCGGAACCGCCAGGATGAACCCGATAAAGGTGCCCAAGACCGCCATCTGGACAGTGACAAGGAGTTGGGCGAGCGCCCCGCCCTCGTCGGTCTTTTTCCACAGGAGGCTCCAGTCGGGCGGGAACATCTGCCGGACGAATCCCGCTCCGCGGGGAACTCCCTCTACCAGACGTCGAGCATCGAACTCGGTCCCCTTGAGCGCCCACCAGAGGATGGCGGCCAGAATGCCGGCGCCGATCAGTCTACGAAGATTTCGCTTGCCCGTCTCATCCAATTGCCCGCATCCCTGGATGAGTCTACCTTGCAATGCGTGGGCATTTGTATTACAATGCGGATGGTCCCGCGTTCCTCTACCCCAAAAGGAGAAGTCGAATGTCCAATGCGCCTCCATCCGCCGCCCCGGCTCCCGTTCTCACTAAGAGGAAGCGGTCCAAGGTATCCGAGTACATTATCGTGCTGATCGTCGTCGGAATCGTCGTGGCGATCGCGTTTTATCAGGAACCGGCAAGCGCATTCTTTCGGCTTCATTTATGGGATCGCGATGCTCCGGGAAGATCGGTGGTCAATTTCCTGAAAGCCGCTAAGAAAGGCGATCAAGCGGAGGCAAGCGCCTACGTCAAGTCGACCAATATGAATCCCCTGAACAAGGACGGCAAATGGATCGGATACTTCGTAGTCGTCATGTCGGCGAAGATGGAAATCATATTGGATGAGATCGTGCCAAAGGATGAACCAAAGCCGGGCGAGGCCGAGTTCAATACGTTTGGCAAAGGAGCCGCCACCGTGAGAGTGCCTAATGCCAAAGGCCAGCCCGTTCAATATAGACTTGAAATGATAGGCGACGGCTGGAAGATCACCGATATCCGCTGGGGACGGCCCGCCAAATAGGAGGATCGTGCCGGTGCTAGACCAGGCAAAAAGCCGGCGTTTCCGTCTGCGAGCGAGTCCAAAAGAATTGGCGGCAATTTGCACTCTTGTCGCTTTGCTAGGACTGGCGGTATCGATCTATGCTCCGCCGGCATGGCATGCGTACTCCTCCTCAAGGATGGCAAAGCTGTCTCTGCCGGATCTTGAATCGCTGGTGAAAAGCCAGCCGAACAATGTGGACGCAAGGTACCTTCTCGGAGTTGCGTACGCTCGCATCGATCGGTATCGCGAAGCGATCCATGAGTTCCTTGCGGTGCTTGAGAAGGATCCCTCGCGATTCGATGCGCTTAACGACCTTGGCGTCGCCTATCTTGTCCAGGAGAGATACTATGAGGCGCTTGTCGCCTTTCAGGGGGCGCTTACCGCCAAGCCCGACTTCGCCCCGGCCCAGGCGAATATGGGCCGACTCCATCTCGCGACGAAAATGCCTTATACGGCCGTGCGCGAGCTGGAGCGCGCCGTTAAACTAGACAGCTCCAATGTGCCTGCCCTCTGTGACCTTGGGCGGGCATATCTTCAAACGCTCAACAACAAGCTTGCGGAAGAAACGTATAAACGCGCGATCAAGATAGACTCCAATTCCGTCATCAGCTATGAAGGATTGGGGGAGATTTACCTCAATTTGGGACGCTACTCGGAGGCTGAGAGCGTCTTGAACAAAGCTCTGGCAATCGCCCCGGACGACGCGCCCGGACTCTTGACGCTTGCCCGCGTAAGGATGAATCGCACCGATTCAGGCCCGGACCTGGGGTCCATCGACAAGCTCCTTCGACGTGCCGCGCAATCGGATCCCGGCGACCCTGAGATTTGGTACGAGCGCGGCCGTGTCGAACTTCGCCTGGGAAGGTCCAAAGAGGCTCTGGCGATGCAGGAGCATGCGCTTCAACTCTCCCCGCGCCACATCGGCGCACTGCATCAGCTTGAACGCGCACTTCGAGCCGCCGGCCGGGCGGCGGAGGCAGACCGCGCCGCAAGCTTAGTGCAGAGCCGAACGATGCTCGAACGGGAGGAAGCCCGGCTCGAGGAACGAACGACCCGCAACTCGGACGATTGGGACGCCAAGGCCCGTTTGGCCGAAATCTACCTCCAGTCGGGTAAGCAAGGTCTGTCCGTGCTGATCGTACGGCAGTTAAAGGAAAACAAACCCGACCATCCACGCCTGCCGATGCTGCTTCAGGCGCTTAAGCCACAGGCGCCGCTGCAGGTTCCGCCTGCCCTGCTTCAGGGGGGCCGCTGAATTGAATCGGGTCCCGCAACCCACAGCGCGCCAGTTTCGTCTTCTTGCAGCGGTCGTTTTCTTCGCTGCGGCATCTTCGTCCGGCTGCTCGCCCAAGAACAGTTCGATCGCAATCGCGCCGTCCGCAAACGCGTCCGCAGCCGAAGTTCCCAAACGGAAATCGTTAGCGCCGACCAGTGAGTCCTCGCCTTCGTTTCGGCTCGTCGACGTCGCCCGCGAGCG
>ORMF012437293.1_pt1 | contig 12890 bp, 11 predicted proteins | sample 1779871 | NCBI WGS metagenome assembly ORMF01 (sample SAMEA104232316, study PRJEB22302) | groundwater metagenome | biome: forest; feature: aquifer; material: groundwater | place: USA | collected 2011-08-07 | depth 5.4 m | reverse complement strand
TATTAATATAATATTTTTTTAATTTAGATGCTACTCCTTTTGCTGCACTGCTTTTTCCTGATGCAGCTGGCCCGTCTATAGCAATTACAGAATCATTCATTTTTCACCATTTGTACAATGCTGTTAATATTGGTTTGATTAAGAAATATTTGAAGAAATGTCTTTGATTTCAACAATATTGCATATTTTATCTTTTATTTTTTTAGTTTTACGTTCAATTTTAATAGATTTTATCGTACCATCAGCTCTCGATATCTTGCATTCAGTTGTAGTTTTAGTCTTGTCTTGTCTGAACTTGGATATTCTCTCTCTGTCTTCTGGAACAACAATTGAATTTGTGAAATAATCAGGTCCTTTTTTTGTTAAAAATTCTGTTGTATAACCTGTTATTTTCGAGATTCCGTTACTTACATATATATATTCTGTTTTTTCAGTGTCGATAATAAAAAATCCTTCTCCTAGAAAGGCTATTCTATCTGTATAAAAAAGTTGATCATCTTCAAAGAATTTCCTGCAAGTTATATCTTTCATTATGACGATTCTGTAGGTTGAACATTCAAAAGTTTTGAACATTCTCAATACCTCAACCCATTTTTCTTCGCCATTTTTAGTTATAATTTTAAACTCTTTTGATGAATTAGAGTTAATAAATTTGATATATTCATCTTTAAAATCAGGATGCACAATTTTATCTTTAAAAATATTTATGTCATTCACAATTTCTTTAGCACTGTACCCAGTTATCATTTCATATGCTTCATTAACATATAAGCCTTTTTTCTTAAGCTCATCTGTTACAGATACTCCGTAAGGAATTGAATCTATAAAAACTTTTAGGACATCGCTTCTTTCATCGGAGCGTTTTTTTTCAGTTATATCGGATATTATTGTAGTTCTACACGTTGTTTTTTGAAAGACTGTTATTCGTTCAGACTCGCTGATCCATTTTTCAATACCATTTTTAGTTATAATTTTATATTCAAAATATTTGTCATCGCTATTTGAAGAAAGCCATGCCTGATAATTTTCTCTAAAGGCAGGATGAACAATATTTTCGCTCCAAAATGAATGCTCGCTATTTTTTATAAATTCGTTAGTGTATCCTGTAATTTCTTCTAAAAAGTCATTAAGATAAAGCCATTTTTTCTTGTTTATGTCATATACTGCGAATCCGCCATGCATAGCACTTATGTTAGCTTTAAGCATATCTTTAAAAAGCTGCTGTTCTTTATGATATGTAATGTCCTTTATGACGCCAAATTCGAAAAGTTCGCCTGAAATTTCAGTTGAGTATCTATTGTGTATGATCCACTTCAGTACCCCTTTTGCATCTGTAATTCTGTATTCAATTTCATCGATATTTTCCTTTAGCTCAGACTCTACTTTTTTGAGATCTTCTTTAATGATAAAATCTTTCCATTTTTTTACGTTTCCGTAAAAATTCTCTTTCCCTATTCCATAAACATTTTCTACTGCATTGTTTATATATATGTAATGAAAATAAGGTTCTTTTTTTATTATCCAGATTACGTGCTCAATTTTGTCAAGTGCAGACTCAAGATAGTAATATTTTTCTCTTGCAGCTTCATAGCCTGTTACATCAAAAACTGTACCAACTATTCCAAAAAGATTACCATCATCGTTGAGAGTTGGACTTATTGTAATTAAACATTTATTCGACCCAACGTCTTTTCTGGGTATTTTTACTCTACTATTTTTAATAATGGTTTCGGTGTTAATTACCTCTTTTTCGACAATAGAAATACCAGCCCAAATTTTATTTATTTCTGGAATTTCTTCAACTCTTTTTTCTAGGATATGTGATTCGTTAGAAATATTAAAATATTTTAGGAAAGAATTGTTAACATATGTGAATCGCATGGATCTATCTTTTCTGAAAATTAATGCATTTGCTTCATTTAAGATGGAAGAGTAAAAAGAAGCATTCGTTTTGAAATCTTTATTTTCTCTTAATAGAATCTCAATTTGGCTTTGCAACTCAATAAACATCTGTTGCTTTTCAGATTCAGTTTTTGTAGAAAAAGTATATGTTGCTTTATCTAACGTTCCAAGTTTGTCATAAAAAAGCGGGTTAACAGTAATAGCTTCTTCCAAGTCTGAAATTTCAGAAATTGGTATATCTAAAACTTTTGCGATAGAACGAATGTAGAACGCAGTAGGATTGCTTTCGCCTGTTTCCCAGCGAATGTAAGTTCTAAGCGATTTTCCAATCATTTCGGCGATTTGCCGTTGAGAAATCCCTTTGTTTTTTCTTATTTCTGTTGTTTTTTTGTAGAAAAACATTTCGCACCTAAAAATTTTAATCAATTTCAATGGCAGATTAATTCATCTTTAATTAAATTTCTGTGTAGTTGCCATAGCTATTCGATTCAATCCATTAAGGTCTTTCATTATTTGAATGTTCGCAAAAAAGTTTGTTTTCAACAATAATTCTCTAACTGATTCTCCCTGCATGCAGCCAATTTCCAAAAAAAGATACCCCCCTTTATTTAAATGAAAGAGAGAATCTTCTATGATCTTTTTTATACAGTCGAGTCCGTCATTTCCTGATGTTAAGGCAAGTTTTGGTTCATACTCCTTGACATTTTTATCCAAGTTAATGTATTCAGCTTCTGTAACATAAGGGGGATTGGAAATTATAATATTAAATTTTTTACCTTTAACTTTTTCATATAAGTCAGATTGAAATATTTGTACATTCAAGATGTTATTTAGCTTTGCATTTAATTGAGAACAATTTACCGCAATGTCGCTGACATCAACTGCCGTAACATGTACTTTTGGCTTCTCTTTTGCGATTGATAACGCTATGGCTCCTGAGCCTGTACCAATATCCAACACTTCATCGTTATCATTTATGAATTGTAATGCTTTTTCGACTAAAAGTTCTGTTTCTGGTCTTGGTATAAGTACTCCAGGAGTAACTTTTAAATTAAGTTCTCTAAATTGTGTTTCTCCAAGTATGTATTGAATAGGTTCGTGCAAAAGTACTCTATCTGAAAAAGAGTCGATTTTTGCTTTTTCTTCTTCTGATATTAATAAAGTTTTATTTAAATATATGTCTAATTTTGAAATTCTTGCAACATGTATGATAATTAATTCTGCATATTTCCTGTTGCTTTCTTTTTCTGAAAAAGGAAAACAAGTCTCTGACTTTTTAATATATTCAAGAGGTGAAAATATTATATTCTTATTCATAAGAGCCAGAAACTTGCCTTTTATGTTATATGCACCTTATTATAATTTTATATATAGAATATAAAAACCTTTCAAGTTTTAGCAAGAATGATTAGCTGTTGCTTTTGCATTTAAACTGTCATAAGGCGTAATATCATAAGTTGGTATTTGCGTGTTAACCTCTTTTGATAAAGTAAAATCATCCATATAAGTGTTGAATTGGCTGGCTTGAAAAATTCCATATTTAGTAATTACAAGCAATTTCTGAGTTTCAGGTACTCCGTATGTTTCTCCAATATCTACAATTGCAGCTGAATCACTCTTTGTGACAGTGTAATTTATTGTAGCTTCTCCATTATCTGGAGAAAGAAGAGCATATTTAAATGTACTATTATCTGAGTTATAGAAATTAACTCCATTGCTTGATAATACATGTATTATGCATGGTATTCCATTTTGTCCATACTGATAATAGCCTTTTGTATTATCTTTTACACTGAACGATCCTTGCTCATTAATGACTGGGCTAGAATCAGAATATGACTTTGTTGCTGCCAATTCTATTTCGGCTAAATTATTTGTATAACTTGTTTCTATTTCATATTTATCATTAGTTAAATCTATAGGTGATGCAACATAAAATCCTTCTGGAGTAACAGCAACAAGCTTGTTGGTCCCTGCAGCATTATTTATTCCCTGCATATACAATACGCCTGCATCTTGCCATGTTGAGTTTGTTATAGATGGGTCAAACCATTGCATATATTGAGTCGGGATATCATTTCCTATCCCGTTGTCAGCACAACCTTCTGTGTTATTTGCCGAAAAATTCATCCAGCCCATTTGTGTAATATTATTATTTGAAATATCATTAACTACCTTAAAGTGATAACCAGGAGAAATTGAACCACGACTTATTTGATAATCACCATAATTTGTTGAAGGTTGAACCCCAAAGGTGAGCTCTACGCTGTCATTTGGATTAAGTAATGTATAGCTGTTTGGATCATTAAATTGAAGGTTGAAATCATAGAATGTAAATGGGCCATTATCAAATACTTCTTCCCAATTATTCAAGCTTGGGTATGTTACGCCGCACAAAGATGTGAAATATGGATTGATTGGTTGAACATCTGACCATGTATTAAAGCATAAGTTTAAACCTTGTAGGTTAATTGGTTCAGATGTGGTGTTAGTGTATGTAATTGTAACAGTTTTCCATGAAGATGTTCCTGTTATTGCTACTTTTGATGTTATTCCAGAATAGTCTGGCTGTGTGTATGTTGCAGCTAAAAGAGCCGTTCCTATCAGCAGTGAAGCTGCTGACAATAAAATTGTTTTAATCATCGTTATTCCTTATTTTATTTTGTTTCTAATAATTGTTTTATAGCAAAAGAGTTAGAAATTAACACTTTAAATAGGTATTTCAATTAATAGCGAGATGAAAATTTGTAGGCAAAACGATGATTTTTAAATATTAGGCAAGTTTTTTTAAAAATATTTTGGATCAAATTAGATTAAAACTAAAAACCTTTCCAAAATAGATTAATTTCAGAAAGGTTGATATTTAGTATATTTTTGAGCCTGAAAATGAGATGATATTTTAGATTATGCTATTGTTACGTCTTTTGAAAGATAGACATCTTGTACCGCGTTTATAAGTTTTATTCCTTCTGGCATAGGTCTTTGGAAGGCTTTTCTTCCCATAATTAACCCAGTACCGCCTGCACGCTTGTTAATTACAGCCGTCCTTACTGCATCATGCAGGTCGTTGTTGCCTGCTGCTCCGCCTGAATTTATAAGTCCTGATCTTCCCATGTAACAGTTTGCAACTTGGTATCTTGTTAAATCAATAGGATGTTCTGTTGTTAATTTTGAATAAACTAGTGGGCTTGTTTTTCCAAACTTGATTGCATTATAGCCGCCATTATTTGTTGGAAGTTTTTGCTTTATAATATCTGCTTTGATCGTTACTCCTATATGGTTTGCCTGTCCAGTGAGATCTGCCGAATCTTCATAATTGATACCGTCTTTTGTGAATGCATTGTTTCTTAAATAGCACCAAAGGACAGTAAACATTCCAAGTTGATGAGCACGTTCAAAAGCAGCGGAAATTTCTTCTATTTGTCTTCTTGACTCGGCAGAGCCAAAATAGATAGTAGCTCCAACGGCTGAAGCTCCCATGTTAAAAGCATCTTCGACGGATGCAAAGAGCTTTTGATCATAGGTATTAGGATATGAGAGAATTTCGTTGTGATTGAGTTTTAGTAAAAATGGGATTTTGTGAGCATATTTTCTTGCAACGGATGCCAACACGCCAAGTGTTGAAGCGACAGCATTACATTGAGCTTCAATCGCAAGTTTTAGAATGTTTTCAGGATCGAAATATATTGGGTTTGGCGCGAATGAAGCTCCGCCAGAATGTTCTATCCCCTGGTCAACAGGAAGTATTGAAAGGTATCCAGTGCCTGCAAGTCTTCCCGTATTAAAAGTATTTTGAAGGTTTTTAAGTACATTTATCGGTCGATCTGAATTTATTAAAACTTTATCAACAAAGTCGCTTGAAGGTAAGTGCAGCAGATCTTTTGAGATTGTTGAACATTTGTGATTGAGTAAATATTCTTGTTCATGCCCTAGTGTATCAAAAATATTAACACTTGTACCCATAATTCCACTCCTTTATTTTTGTTTATTATGTCTCAATAGCAATAAATAACGTTATTTAGATAAAAATATTTGAAAATTTTGATAAAAACTTTAACCAAAGTTCTTCTGCTTCTTTTGAAGAATGAAGCTCATTTATATCTTCAGGTTTATTTATTTCTAGAGTTTCACTTATTATTATAGTCAGCCACAGCCATTCGTCTGCGGTAAGTTGTTTCAATGTCTCAGATAAATCAGTTAGTGTTTTGATGTTATGCAATTTGAGTATGTATGAGCATCTTTTTGACTCATTGAGAGCTAATGTGTTGGTTGCAGGATGAACTATAAACGAATAACGGTCAAATCCTGTTTCTTTTTCTTGGTACGGATCGAATTCTGTTGGCTCTGTTATGTATCCACCTGATATTGATATTGTAATTGGACTTGGTGGGTTTGTGATATTTTTGAGTGATTCTTCGATTTTTTCCGTAAACGTAAACCAGGTCCATGTGTTATTCATTATCAGATTTTTCGCTTTTTTTGAAGAATAAACAGATGATAAATTTTCACTCAGTCCTTTTTCTATGTAATACCCAGCATTTATTTTATTTTGTTTTGAATCAGTCCATGAAAAAAAATATTTTGAATTTTTGTAATGAACTACATTGCCAGTAGGGATAATCCACCAAGGTGTAATGTCAGGTCTAAATCTATCCCAAGGACGTTTGGTTAGTTTTCCAAAATACTTTTCTATTATAGGCTGCGAAATATCGCATAAATGTTTAGGTGATTTGAAGTTATATTTCATATTTTTAAGGATGTCGCCTGTTTTTATCTATTATGATCGTGAATTTAAATTTTAAAAAAATTGTTTGTTATTTATTGACATATCATTAAAATTAGCTGTTATAATAGAATATAAATGTTTAGTTATTCAAATTTTATGACGTTTGGCTTTTAAAATTATCAATAAACTCAAAATGGGTGTATCATGGTTGAAAAAATTGTATGTGGATGGTGTGGTTTTCAGAATGTTGAAAACAGCTCGTCTTGTTCTTCTTGCGGAGCTCCTTTAGATGTTAAAAATAAGGTAAGCAGTGCTGGTTGGTGTTCAGCTCCAAGACTGAAGGATTTTACCAATATAGAATTTTCTAAAAGCAAGTGCCAGGTTGATGGTCAGATAGTGCCTGTGGCTGAACTCACTTTAAACGAAGGTGATGCAGTTTTTTTTGAGCATCATGTAATGCTTTGGAAAGATCCTCATTTGAGGTTAGACTTGATGCCTCTTTCTGGCGGCGTGTCGCGTGTGTTTTGCGGAATGCCTTTTATTGTAAACCTTGCAACTGGCCCTGGTAGAATTGCTTTTTCAAGAGATACGACAGGAGAGTTGGTTGTTTTGCCGATTCGTCCTGAACATGAAATAGATGTAAGGGAACATGCTTTTTTGCTTGCCTCTGATACAATAGATTACTCTTTTGTTCGAATTAAAGGGATGGCAAATATTCTATTTGGAGGACAGGGAATGTATATGGATAGATTTGTAACGAAGGGAGAAAACGGTCTTTTGGTCCTTCATGGCTATGGAAATGTCTTTCAAAAACAACTTGCAGAAGGAGAAGAAATTTTGCTTGAGCCTGGTGCTTTTCTCTATAAGGATTCATCTGTGACAATGCAGGTAGAAAAACAGCCATTAAAAAAGAGTTTTTTCGGAGGTACAAGCATGGCGCTTGTTAAAATGACGGGACCTGGAAGGGTAGGTATTCAATCAATGTATGTTCACCATAAAGCGTAATGTGAGGAGATGTCATGGAAACAGCAACTAACGTAATATGTCGATGGTGCAATACTGAGTACAGCTCTTCCTTGTCTCAATGTCCTTCATGCGGAGGGCACGGAGATATATCAAAATCGACGACTAATGGAGGATGGTCTGAGCTTGCACCAGTTAAAGATATGACTCAGATACAGTTTGGGAAGTCAACTTGCGTAATTCATGGTGAAATTGTTCCTGCAGTCGAACTTAATATGGATCAAGGAGAAAGTGTTTATTTTGCACATCACTCTCTTTTATGGAAAGAAAATGGGGTAGGCTTTGAAATAATGCCCATGAAAAAAGGGTTTAGCAGACTATTAGCTGGACTTCCGATTATAATGACGGAGGCTGTAGGTCCTGGTAAAATTGCATTTTCTCATCATAAACCAGGCGAGGTAATTCCAATTTTTTTAAATCAAGACGAATCTGTTGATGTGATGGAACATGTTTTTCTACTTGCTTCACATTCTGTCAAATATGATTTTTTTAATACTAACTTATGGCTCGTGAAAAGTAACGGAAATGAACAGGAGATCGAGTATCCTGCCGGCATGTATATGGATCAGTTTACTGCCTCAGAAAAATCGGGGTTGCTGTTATTGCATTCTCATGGAAATGCATTTGTCAGAGATTTAAAAGCTGGAGAAATTATTCTTGTGCATCCGAAATCTTTGCTCTACTGTTATTCTTCTATGGAAAGAGGCTTGCATATTGAGGTGCCTGGACAACCAACCAATGTGTCTTTTTTTGGCAATTTTAATAATTATGCGCAACAAACTGTTTGGATAAAAGTAGAAGGTCCTGGCAGAGTGGCAGTTCAGTCTGCATTTATAGATGAATCTGTTTCGTATGGCGGTTATGTGAATTGGTCGCCTAATACATCTCTTAAAAAATGGGATTGGATATTTAATAACTAATATTTTGTAGAAGGGTTGTAAGTTATGTCTAAAAATGAAAAACATTCTAAAACAGATTCAAAAAATTTAAACGAAGAAAATAAGTTAAAAAACAGTTATTATGAAGCTGAATTGGAAAAATTAAACATTGAATTGGTTAAACTCCAAGAATGGATCAAAGATAAGGGGCTCAAACTAGTCTGTATTTTTGAAGGAAGAGATGCAGCGGGGAAAGGCGGTGTTATAAAAACTATAACAGCACCGCTAAATCCTAGAATATGCAGTGTAAAAGCTTTGGGAACACCTACTGAACGCGAGAAAACCCAATGGTATTTTCAGAGATATGTAAAAAATCTTCCTGCAGCAGGTGAGATGGTGCTTTTTGATAGAAGCTGGTATAACAGAGCAGGTGTTGAAAGAGTAATGGGCTTTTGCACAGAAGAGCAATATCAAGAATTTATTCGAACAGTTCCTGAATTTGAGATGATGCTTATAAGAGCAGGAATTATTTTGATTAAATACTGGTTTTCAGTTAGTGATGAAGAACAGGAAAGAAGATTTAGAGACCGCATCGAAGATCCGACAAAACGTTGGAAAATAAGCCCAATGGATATTCAATCTAGAGATAAATGGGAAGAGTATTCCAAAGCTAAAGATGATATGTTTATGTACACCGACACTAAATTATCACCGTGGTATGTTGTAGATGCCGATGATAAAAAACGTGCCAGACTTAATTGCATACATCATTTGCTGAGCAAAATTAAATATGAGGATTTGACTCAAAAACCATTCGATTTGAAGCCTAGAAAAGCAGCGAAAGGCTACATTAGGCCGCCAATGTCTGAACAGACTTTTGTTCCCGAGATTTATTAATATTAGATGAGGTAGAATAATGAAATATTCGGAAGCTAAGCATGGTCGAGTTTTTATTCTTAGGCTTGAGGATAAAGAGATTGTTCATGAAGTTATTGAAAAATTTGCAAACGCACACGAAATTACCTCTGCTAGTGTAATTGCTTTGGGTGATATTCGTGCTGATAGTGTGTTGACATGTGCCCCTTATGATGGTGAAGCGAGTAACATTAAGCCTATCGAAATAACTTTAGATGACGTCCATGAGGTTGCAGGAGTTGGTACGATATTCCCAAATTCAAAAGGTGAACCTATTTTGCATATGCATATGGCTTGTGGTAGAGACAGAGCCTCGATTACAGGCTGCATTAGGAAAGGCATAATTGTTTGGCATGTAAATGAAGTCATTATCACAGAGTTTTTGGAATGTACGGCAAAAAGATTGCCTGATTCAAAAATAGGATTTGAGCTGTTAAACCCCTAATTAAGCAATAAGTTTTGTAAAATTAATTCGGTTTTGGTATATATGCAGTTTTATTTTGAAAAATTTAAAGATTACAGAAAACAAACAGGTATTACAAATATTGCTTTTTGTAAAAAACTAAATATCGGTAGAACCACAATGTGGAAGTGGGAAAACGGTGCATTGATTCCTAGAGTAGATGATATTAGGAAAATTGCAAAAATATTAAACATCTCAGTTAGCGATATATCAGATTTGGAAGATAAAATCGATATTTCCAAAGCTCATGGCGTACTTCCATTTCACTTTAAGTCAAACCTCTGTGAAAATAAAAAACAACTTGATTCGATAACGAATTATATTAAATCATTAGATTTCAAATTAAACACTGCCAATATGGTGATAGATTCTATACTTGGGTCAATTAACTCAATAATTTATATTAAAGATGCTTCTTTAAGATATGTTGCAGGCAGTAAAAAATTTTATGAGGAGTTAGGGTTAAGTTTAAAGTTTGATATTTCAGGAAAGTCAGATGCTGACATTCTTTCATTAAATGAGGCTAAAAAAAATGCTTTTGAGGATGAAAATGTATTTAACTTAGCCAAACCACAGATAAATCAAGAAGGTTTTATTATAGGGAGTAAGAAAAAAAAAGTAGGTCTTGTTTCGAAATACCCACTTTTAGGAAACGACAATAAAATAATTGGAGTTATCTGCCACATTTATGATATAACTGATTTGAAACGTGAAGCTGAAGAAAGCAAACTGCTAAAGCACCTTTTTGATGTGAGTGACAATGCGGTGTTTATAATTAAAGAGGCAGAATACGGTGAGGCCTATGATTATTTATTCATAAGTAAATCTGTAGAAAAAATATACGGATATAAGCCTGATGTTTTTTATAATGACAAGAATTTTTGGATAAAAAACTGTATCCATCCTGACGATCTTGCCAGTGTGTTAAAATATAGAGAAAAAAATGAATTCCCACTGCCGTATATTCATAGGATATTAACTTTTGATAAACAGGTTAAATGGATTATAAAAAGAGTTGTAAAGATAGGAGATTACAACATATGCATAGAATCTGATTGCACGAATACAATTCGTGCTGAAGCTGATAAGGCATTGCTAATTAATGCGATTGATAATTTAAACTCATATCTTTCCATTCACGATTTAGTTAACAAATCGATCATTTATGTAAATAAAGCTTGGACTGACTATTTCAAAGAATGCAAAATATCTTATTCTACACTTACTGAGGCTTTTCGATTAATAGATTTTGGATACGAGTGTAATTTTAATACTTTTGAAAAGACTTTTTTTAACGTTAATTATCTTGAAACAGGTGATAATTATTTTAAACTAAAAATTTGCGGTACTGAGAGAAGAGTTCATTCAAATTTTTCATCTGTAATAAAAAATAAGTTTACAAACGATATTTATAGAATTGTTATTTCGCATGATCTAGTTAAAGATTCAAAAATAGATTTTTTATCACACGTAAATGAGTTGTTTCTGAATATGAATGACAGCACTATTTTTGTTAATCTGGAAAGTTCAAAAATACATTTTGACAACAATAAACTTTTTGATATTTGTGAATTGACAATCGGTGATTACGATAATCTTTTTAAGATAGTTAGCTGCGTTGACCCTGCTGAAAATGGGAAAAAGGTTCTGTCTGTACCAGAAGATTATTCATATTCAGCTTATTTGAAAAATGGCAAGATTAAAACTTTAAAAACAGTCAGAAGCAAGTTGTTTTACGGTGGAATAGAATTTTATATGATTTTGACTAAAGAAATCATTTAAGAGCATTCTACTTATTCTTCACGACCTACATAGAAGAGGAGGTAAGTGAGAACAGGCTGAACAGAAAGGGGGGAAGGGAAACTGTTCAGCCTGCTGTGTGAAATTATGTTATTTGCGATTTATTTATATATGTTTTTTCGACAATATGAGCGTTTTTAATTTTAATTGTGCGACCATTGGCCGTTAGCGTATGTCCATGATGATCCGTCTTCTACGTTTACAGTCATAAAATTCAATGTTCCGTCTGAATTAAAAGCATAATTTGATATTCCTGTTACTTGTACCGTTCCCCATTGTCCGCTGCCTCCCCATGGTATAAAGCTTCCGTTTTGTTCTACAAAAACTATTCCTTGATAAAACTCGGTGTTCATAAAAAATATCCCAGAATTATGAGTATTAAGGGCAGGTGGAAGAGTTGAATAATTGCTTGTATAAAAAGACATATTGTTTTGTCCAGCAAGAAGATTAGGCATGAGATCTGAAGGGTTATATATATTAACTAATATTGAACCGCTCATTCCATTTATTTCATCAGTTATAATAAATGGTATCGTACTGTTGGAATTGTAAAGAATAGATATAGCATTAACATTACCTTGTGGATTTGGGTCGATGTTGTTCCAAGCTGTTTGCGATGAGTTAGGGTTGTTTTTGACAAAGCCTCCAAAATTAAAATTGCTTAGGTTATCAATGTTCATCCCATATGCATTAGAAAAACTAGCAAAAGCTGTTTCTAGATGTGTATCTTGGCTTTGGTCTGAATTGTAGATATCAAACCCCTGTACTCCCATATTTTCAGGATCTCCATCTGTTATTGTATATGCAGCAGATTCGCTATTTGGAGCGATTGTTATGCTATTGCCCGGCATGCTCGTATAGCAATTGTTATTGCCTGCCTGAGCTATAGTCAGAGACTCACTTGTGTGGTTATAGAATGTTATACTCGTAACCGTGTTAGCAAAGGCAAAGATGGTTCCGCTAAACAATAGAACCGCGATTAAAATAATTTTTTTCATAATTTACTCCTTATTGTTATTTTAGCATTACGCACTTATGCTGTTGTTTTGAGTAGACGTTGAGTTTAGTGATGTTAGGTATCCTGTTGAGAGTGGGTTTTGCGTTATATTTGTTGTGCTTACTGTCATGTAAGTGAAACCTGCAGCCATTAATACTAGTATTGATGGTATTGCAATGTAGGTTA
>ORMF010509092.1_pt1 | contig 12891 bp, 8 predicted proteins | sample 1779871 | NCBI WGS metagenome assembly ORMF01 (sample SAMEA104232316, study PRJEB22302) | groundwater metagenome | biome: forest; feature: aquifer; material: groundwater | place: USA | collected 2011-08-07 | depth 5.4 m | reverse complement strand
TGCTTGGCTGCGCCAGCCGATGAGCAGCGGTGTGTTGTTGCGGTGACTGAAACGCGGCTTGCTGACGTAGACAAGAGCATCTTGAACGAGTTCGGCTTCGCAGCATGCGGCAACGTTTGGGCAAAAATTGCCGTGCAGTCGGTGGGCAATTTGGAAGTGATTCGCAAGGCGGTGACGGATTTGAGCCTCGACCCCAACTTGGAACTCGCCAAGCGCACGGCTCTGAATGCGATCAGCACTGCAACCGAGTTGCGTGATGCGGCTGCTTTCGCGGCGATTGAACGTCAACTCTGGCCTGCAAAAGTAATCGAATCGGACGTTCCTACATTCATCGTTTCCATTAAACCAAAGTGGGCGCAGCATTTCTTCGATGCCGAACTTGGCTCGCAATTGCTCTTTGGTTTGCGCGAAGACCTTCACCTTGGCGTCGAGGGCGTTTACTACCGCAGTGCCGAGAACAATAACCTGACCGTTCCCGGAAGAATTTTGTGGTATGTGAGCAAAGACACAGGTGACGGCTCAATGAGCATCAAGGCGTGCTCTCAATTGGAAGAAGTGGTCGTCGGAAAACCAAAGGAACTCTTCCGCCGGTTTCAGCGGCTGGGTGTTTATGAATGGCGGGACGTTTATGAAGCTGCTGGCAGAGATATTTCTGCCGACATTGTTGCATTTCGCTTTCGGATGACGGAACGATTCAAGAACCCCGTTGGTATGGACACGCTCGAATCGCTGGGCATTCGAGGGCCGTTCATGTCGCCGCGTAAAATTTCCGATTCACAATTCGCATCCATCTACACAAAAGGTTACACTCTTGCCTGACATGAAAACCAATCACGCTTTTCTAATTTCAATTCGCCCCCGCTTTGCCAAAATGATATTTGCTGGCAGCAAGACGGTAGAATTGCGCCGGGTCTGTCCGAAGGTTTCTGTTGGCGATTTGGCTTTGGTTTATGTCTCCTCTCCGGCAATGGAGTTGCGTGGGAGTTTTGAGGTTGGGAAAATCCTCACTGGATCACCCACGGCACTCTGGAAGAAAGTTGGCGAGAAATCGGGCATCACGCGTGCGGAATTCTTCGCTTACTTCAAGGGTAAGAAGCTGGCGCACGCGTTGGTTATCAAACGTGCTTGGCCACTGCCGACACCCGTTGGTCTAAAAACCTTGCGCCGTAGCAACGGAGGATTCCGGCCTCCACAAAACTTTCACTACCTCAACAGAAATGATTCCTCGCTGCTTGTCGCACTGTCCACTTCTCAAAACAACTAATTTCGTCAGACTCCTCACCCCGGCCCTCTCCTCGTTCGGCGAGGAGAGGGAGAATTATTTTGTGGGACGTTTTCCCGGCGTAGCCGCTGCGCGCCAACACCGGGCTAATTTCCTTTACGCCTTCAGCGTATTTGAATTCTGCCTTCGCCTCCCGGCACGGGCAGTTCATCAAAGATTTTCTGGATGACCGTTTCGCTGGTTTTTCCCCCGGCCTCGGCTTCGTAGGTGATGGCCAGGCGGTGGCTAAAAATCAAATCGTCTTTGAATGTCTCCGCTCATTCGCCGCGCCGAGCGTGTTGTCGAAACACATCGCAATGTTGCGGATGAACAGACGGCCGCCGTCCGTGACTTCGAGGCCGGTGGGCGTGCGTTTCACGAGGCCATCGGCTTCAAACGGGGCGAGCAACGCAAGTTCGCTGGCGAAGTGTTGTTCAAAGTTAATGCCGAGCTTTTGCGACATAGCGGCGAAGTCGAGCGAGAGGTCGCACATCGTCCGCATGATGGTTTCGCGGCGGATTTTGTCCTCGGCGGTCACGAAATACGCCTTGTGCAGCGGCACGCGTCCGGCGTCCACGGCTTCCTGATATTTTGGAAGTTCCTTTTCGTTCTGCCAGTAGGCGTCGGGGATTTGCGAAACGCCGGACATGCCGAACGCGTAAATGTCCGAGCCGGCGCGGGTGCTGTAGCCCTGGAAATTCCGCTGAAGCTGCTTGTTGCGCTGCGCCACGGCGAGTTCGTCGTTGGGCCGCGCGAAATGATCCATGCCGATATAGACGTATTGATCGTTGGTCGTGAGCCGTTCGATGACGAGTTTGAGAACCTGCAGTTTGCTTTCCGGCGTGGGCAGAACTTTTTGCTCCAGGATTTTTTGCGACGGCTTGATCCACGGGACGTGCGCGTAGCTGAACACAGCGAGGCGGTCGGGCTTCATCTCCAGCACGGTGTCGAGCGTTTCGTTGAAGGTTTCGGGCGTCTGATGTGGCAGACCGTAAATCAGATCGAGGTTGATCGAACCGTAGCCGAGTTCGCGCATCCAATCAATCGCCTGCTGCGTCATGGCGCGCGGTTGGATGCGATGAATCGCCTCCTGCACCTGCGGGTTGAAATCCTGCACGCCCATCGAGGCGCGGTTGAAGCCGACTTCGCGCAACGCCACCAGGTGATCGCGGGTGAGCCGGCGCGGGTCAACTTCCACGCTGGCTTCGATGTCCGGCGAAAACTTGAAGTGCTGGTGGATGATGTCGCCGAGGCGGCGGATTTCGTCGGGTCGCAGAAACGTGGGTGAACCGCCTCCGAAATGGAGTTGGACCGCTTTCCGCGCCGGATTGAGGAGCTGGGCCATCCGCGCAACTTCGCGTTCGAGATAGTCAATGTAGTCCTTGCCCTTGTCGTGATTGAGCGTGATGACGGTGGTGCAGCCACAGAACCAGCAGAGCGTTTCGCAAAACGGGATGTGGAAATAGATCGAGAGATCGCGTGCCGTGCGATTGTTGTCATCAAGCTTTGCCGAGAGCTGCTCCCACGTCACGGCGTCGGTGAACTTGGTCGCGGGCGGATAGCTGGTGTAACGCGGCCCGGCCACGTTGTATTTGCGGACTAAATCGAGATCTACGTTCAGTGTTTTCACAAAAGGCAAAAGGATTAACGCAAAGACGCAAAGATGCAAAGGCGCAAGAAGGAAAAGCCCATCCCCGCCTGCCACTGCGTCTCTGCGTCTTTGCGTCTTTGCGTTGAATTCTTCATCGGTGGTTTTTCACCGTTTCGACCAACGCGGCAATGTTCTCCAGCTTTGCTCCCGGCGTCAAACCGTGGCCGAGATTGAAAATGTGCCCCGCCCGACCGCGCATGGCGTCGAGCACGGCGCGCGTTTCGTTCGCAACCACTTCCGGCGTGGCTTCGACCATCAGCGTGGGCGCGAGATTTCCTTGCAGGCCGATGTCTTCGGGGATGAGCTTGCGCGCTTCAACCAGCGAGGTTTGCCAGTCAATGCCGATGACGCTCGCACCGGTGGCGATGAGGTCGGGCCAGTTGCCATGCGTGCCGAGCGAGAAGACGATTATCGGAAGGGCGGAAGGCGGAGGGCGGAGGGCGGAAACAATCTCGCGCATCCAGCGACCGCTCGCTTCTTGAAATTCGCCCGCCGCCAGATGGCCGCCGTGGCTGTCGAAGATCTGCAACGCATCCACGCCCGCGGCGATTTGCATTTTCAAATACGCGGTGACGGCGGCGGTCAGTTTCTCGGCGAGGGCGAAATAGGTCTTCGGGTCTTCGCGGAACAGCGCGAGGGCTCGACCATATTTTGGAACGCTGGCGCCTTCCATCATGAACGTGGCCAGCGTCCACGGCGAACCGGTGAAACCGATGAGCGCCGTCTGGTCGCCGAGTTCTTTGCGGAGCACGCGGAGGGCTTTGTCCACGTAACTCAATCGCTCCACCACCCGTTCCACAGAAAGTTTCTCGATGTCTGCCCGCGTAGTGACGGCAAAATCCATGACCACGCCGCCGGTTTCGCGAAAGTGATACGTTTGCCCCATCGCTTCGGGAATAACGAGGATGTCGCTGAACAGAATCGCGGCGTCGAAGCCGAACCGGCGGACGGGTTGGAGCGTCACCTCGACGGCGAGTTCGGGATTCTGGACGAGCTGGACGAAGGTGTAAGTCTCCTTGAGTTTGCGATATTCGGGTAGCGCCCGCCCGGCCTGCCGCATCAGCCAGACGGGCGGGCGATCATTCGGGCGGCAATGGCAGGCGTTCAGGAAACGCTGGCGGCTGGTAAGGGCGGGGTTCATGATCTTTGAAGGAAGGATTTCGCCATGTTTTCCAGCGCGGTGATCCATTGCGGATGCTCGTTCATGCAGGGAATGCGGGTGAATTCCTTGCCGCTGGCCGCCAGGAAGTCGGCACAGCCGCGCATCCCGATTTCCTCAATGGTTTCCAGGCAGTCGGAAACAAAGGCCGGGCAGATGACGAGCATCTTCTTCTTCCCCTCCTGCGCCAGGCGCACCAACTCGTAATCGGTGTAGGGCTTCAGCCACGGGTCTTTGCCCAGGCGCGATTGGAACGAGATAGAATACTTCTCCTTCGGCACGCCGGCGAGTTTCACAAACGCCGCCGTGGTGGCGAAACATTGCGCGCGGTAACAAACCGCATGCGCTTGGTTGGCGATCTCGCAACAATTCTCCACCTGGAGACAATGGCGGCCGGTGGGATCGGACTTGCGGAGATGCCGCTCCGGGATGCCGTGATAGCTGAACAGGAGATGATCGTAGTCCTGCTTCAGGAATGCCGCCGCACTCGCGACCAAGGCGGCGATGAAATCAGGCGAATTGTAGAACGGCGGCTGCACGGTCACTTTCATCTGCGGCGCGAATTTCGCCGCCATCTTCCGAACCCGAACGACGGCAGTCTCGTAGCTCGACATGGCGTAATGCGGAAACAGTGGGATGAGCAGGACGTCATTCACGCCTTTCGCGGCGAGACTTTTCACCGCAGATTCAATGGACGGATTCTGATACCGCATCCCGAGTTCGATCGGCACGCTCACGCGCTTTTGCAGCGCGGCTTGGACGTGCTTGCTCGTGACCCCCAGCGGCGAGCCGTCTTTGGTCCAGATTTTGTCGTAGGCATGGCCCGATTCCGCCGGGCGTTTGATAAGAATCATTCCCACAACGAAACGCCGAAGCAGCCAGGGCGTGTCAATGACGCGCCCGTCCATCAGAAATTCATTCAAGTAACGCCGCACGTCCGGGATGGACGGCGAGTTGGGCGAACCGAGATTGACCAGCAAAATGCCTTTGCTCATGTGCGGAAATAGTTAGCAGGAAAACATCCCGGTGACACGTAAGAAACTGCCAATGACTGCGCTTATTTTGGCGGGCAGCGATTGGACTGCGGATTTAAACCACCGCCCACCCGCTCGGCAATATTGATTCCGGACAGGATGGAATCACTCAACGAAACGCCGTCGCGATAGTGGCCCGCGAGAAAGAATCCGGGGGCTTTGGCCTCGGTCTGCGTCATCAAATCTTTGAAGCGTCCATAGCCGACGTTGTATTGCGGAATGGCCTTCGGGTAGAACACGCAATGTTGGAAGGTGGGTTGGCCGCGCACCCCGAGCAGCCCGCGCAGGTCTTCGCACACGAGTGCGACGAGTTTTTCTTCCGGCAGCGAAGCGAGTTCCGGATAACGCTCACCGCCGACGTAAGTCGTCAGGGCAAGATGGCCGGCGGGCGCCCGATTCGGGAACAGCGAGGAGGAAAAGAGCGTGCCGAGGCTTTTGAAGCCGGCGATTTTGGGGATCAACATGCCAAAGCCCGCGCACGGATGCGCCACGTCTTCGCGGCGAAAACCCAGCACCACGCTGGCGACGGGCGGATAGCGGATTTCGGAGAACGGCGAGAGGTCGAGTTTGGTAGGGCGGTGCTGCTGCGCCGCTCCAATTTCAGGGCCGCGCGGCAGCGCGGCCCTGCCACAGTTGATTTCCAACTTCGCCAGCCTCGGCGCCGTGCCGCAGAAGATGACGGCGCTGTGTTCGGATTCGCCAGCCGAAGTTGTCACGTTCCAGCCGCACGCCGTCAGCGTGAGTTTGGTGACCGAGGTGTTCAGCTTCACCGCGTCGCCCAGTTGCACAGCGAGCGTATCCGGCAAAACCTGCAAGCCCTCGTCGAAGGAGAATTTTGGCGCGCGGTCTTTGGCGACTTCCCCGCGTTGCTTGCGTTCGCGGGCGCCGAAAATCTGGCCTTTGATCATCGAACCGTAGTTGTCCTCCAGCGCCTTGAGTTTGGGAAAGGCGTGCGTCACGGAGAGCTGGTACGGGTTGCCGGCGTAAATGCCGCCGACCAGCGCGTCAATGGCGTGGTCGAGAAATTCCTGATTGAACCGCCGGATCACAAATTGCGCGATGCTTTCCTCCACGCCATCCCGCCGTGGCGAAACAAACGGTTCGCGCAGTACGGCGAGTTTGGATTTGTACGAAAAAAGTTCCGTGGTGAAGAATCCCAACGGCGAACCGGGCATGGTGATCGGGCGGCCATAACGGACGACGTAACGCGCCTCGGCCTTCGGATCGGGATTGAGTTTGCGCGATTCCAATCCGGCATCGCGGATGAGGTCAGCGATCTTGGGCGAGGTTTCGAGGATGGTGTTGGGGCCAAACTCCGCGAGGTAGCCATCCCGGCGCAGCGATTGGATCACACCGCCGACGCGCCCGGTGGCTTCATAGACCGTGACGGGCACGCCGCGCCGCTGGAGGTAAAACGCCGCCGTCAACCCCGTGATACCACCGCCAATGATTGCGACCGATTTCATCGGCAATCAGACTGAGACAGTGGCTTCGTTGACGCAAGCGAAACACGCCGCGCCGGTGCCCGGCGTTCCGCTATCGCTCCAAACTCGCGGCTGCCCGCGCCGACAGGATTTTCTGCGACGGCACGAAGCCCGCGATGAACTCGCGCCGAAACTCCGCAAATGTCCCTGCCGCAATCGCCGTCCGCACGTTCGCCATCAGTTTCACATACATGTGCGAGTTGTGAACGCTCAACATCCGCAGCCCGAGAATTTCATTCACCCGAAGCAAATGCCGCAGGTAGGCGCGCGTGAAATGCCGGCAGGCGAAGCAATCGCAGCCCGCTTCAATCGGCCCGAAGTCCACCTTGTAAACGCTGCCTTTCAGACCGATCGCGCCTTTGCGGGTGTAGGCCGTGCCGTTGCGCGCCACGCGCGTCGGCAGCACGCAGTCGAACATGTCCACGCCGCGCGCGATCAATTCCACCATCTGCGCCGGCGTGCCGAGGCCCATCGCGTACCGTGCCTTGTGCGCGGGCAGAAACGGCTCGGCCAATTCCACCGCCTTCATCATCTCCGGCTCGGGTTCGCCCACGCTGACGCCGCCGATGGCGTAACCGTCAAATTCCATTGCGACGAGCGCCTTGGCACATTCCTCGCGCAACGCCGCATTGCTCCCGCCCTGACAGATGCCGAACACCAGTTGTCCGTCCGCGTGCGGTTGCTCACGACACTCGCGCGCCCAGCGGATCGTGCGTTCGACGGCTAGACGTTGTTCCTTGGCGGGCGCATCGTGGGGCGGACATTCGTCGAACGCCATCGCGATATCCGAACCGAGCGTGCGTTGGATCTCCATCGCCTCCTTCGGCCCGAGAAACAGCGGCGAACCGTCCAGATGCGAGCGGAACTCGACGCCGTGAGTCTTGATCTTGCGAATCTTCGCGAGGCTGAACACCTGAAACCCGCCGCTGTCCGTGAGGATAGGCAGGTCCCAATTGATGAACCGATGCAACCCGCCCGCCGCGCGGATGATGTCGAGGCCGGGACGGATGTAGAGATGATACGTGTTACCGAGGATGATCTGCGTGCCCATTTCGCGTAACTCGCGCGGATCAATCGCCTTCACGCTGCCCTGCGTGCCCACGGACATGAACACCGGCGTGTCCACCACGCCATGCGTCGTGGTCAATCGTCCCAACCGCGCCTTGGAGTGCGCGTCGGTTTTCAAAAGTTCAAACATTGCGCCGAGGTTTTAACGCAAAGCCGCGAAGAGGCAAAGCCGCAAAGTGGAATGCGGCGATTTATCGGAGCTTCGGAACGCTCCGCTCGTCGGCCATCAATCGGCTTTACTTGCCCGGCACAACTTCCAACCATTCGCCCATGCCGAATTTTGGACGCGTGCTGATCCTTGCCGGGCTATGGCTGGGCGGTCTCGCCTTTACGGCGGTGGGCGCGTCCGCCCCGGCTTACATCGTTGATCCGGCACCCAGTGGCCTGCCTCAAAGCTCCGTCATTGCCATGGCGCAGGCGCGCGATGGTTATCTCTGGTTGGGAACGCTCAATGGCCTCGCGCGCTTTGACGGAAACCGGTTTGAGGTTTTCACCGAATGGAACACGCCGGGACTGAATAGCAGCAAGATTGTGCGTCTGCTGGCTGACCGTCAGGGTGGGCTGTGGGTGGGCGCGGGCGGTGGCGGCGTGAATTTTATCAGGGAGGGCCGGGTCACCGACCTCAACTTGGGCGGCGCGGGACCGGGGGCGGAGGTTGCCTCAATGTGCGAAGACGCTACCGGAGCAATCTGGCTTTACACGGTGGATGGCCGGCTGGTGCGGTGTCGGAACGGAGTGGTTGAAAATGTGTGGCCCGTCGCCCCGGGGTTCAGTGTCTGTCGCGCGGTGATTTCCGATCCGTCCGGCCAAATCTGGATCGGCGCGGACACAAAACTATTTAGCCTTGAGTCCGACTTGTCGGCGACTGGGTTTGAGTTGTTGCTCAAACCACACCTGCTGCCGGGCAAACTGGATTTTCTGCTCGCCAGTCGGAAGGGCGGTTTCTGGGAATTTGCCAACGGTCGGATTCTCAAGATGCAAACGAACGTCGTGGAACGGGATTTCGGTGCGTATCCGTGGAGCACGAACCGCATTATGTCGGCGCTGGAGGATCACGCGGGTCATCTCGTCGTGGGCACCCAGAATGGCGGGGTGTTTCGCTGGGATGCCGACGGGCAGAGCCATCGCGTGTTGGGTTTGTCCCATGGTACAGCGTTGTCCTTGGGCGAAGATCGCGAGGGCAATCTTTGGGTGGGCACGGACGGTGGCGGGTTGAATCGCGTGAAGCGAAATCCCTTCAGCGTCGCGGAGGTGTCGCGCGATAAGGTGGTGCAGTCCACTTGCGAAGATGCTGAGGGTGGCCTGTGGCTGGGTTTCAATGGCGAAGGCGCCCGCTATTGGAAGGACGGGGTGTGGCAGGACTATGGAGGGGAGCAAGGGCTCGGCCCGAATTTTTCCACTGTCCTCGTGGATCGCCAGCGGCGCGTTTGGGTCGGCACCCGGGCGGCGGGGTTGTTCCCCCGGGGGGCCGGGCTGTTCCAATTCGTTGACGGCCGCTTTCAACCGGTGCGGGATCGGGATGCCCGTCTGCTCGGGCGGAATATTACAGCGCTGCATCAGGATCGCAGCGGGCGCATCTGGGTGGGCACCGATGCGGGACTGGCGTGTTGGGACGAGCATGACTGGCGCTGGTTCGACCGGGACAGCGGCCTCACCGCGAACGAGATCACGGCCATTGCGGACGACGCCGAGGGCAACTTGTGGTTCGGCACGGCCCGCGCGGGTTTGAACCGCTGGCGCGACGGACAGTTCACCTCGTTTCCCGGAACGAACGGACCGCCATGCGAGAATATCACGTCGCTCTGTGTAGATCGCGACGGGGGGTTGTGGGTCGGGACCGGCAATGGCCTGGGTCGTTTTTTCGCCGGACGGTGGAGTCGGTTCAGTACCAAGGACGGCCTGACCAGCGATAGCATCAACTACCTGATCGAAGACGAGCAGGACAATCTCTGGATCGGATCGAATGCCGGCCTGATGCGCATCGCCCGGAAATCGCTGGCCAGCTCCGCTTTCGATAAGACCGCGATGATCGCTTGTCGCGCCTATGGTCCCGGCGATGGTCTGCCGACGAGTGAATGTACGCAAGGTTCGCAACCCGCCGCGTGCCGCACGCGCGATGGGCGGCTTTGGTTTCCCACCATTCGCGGCCTGGTTACGGTCAACCCAGCGCAACTGCTTCCCAATACGAACGTGCCGCCCGTCGCCATTGAATCGGTGCTGCTGGACGATAAAGAGCAAAACACAAACGCCCTGCATGCCAACTGGTCGCAGGACATCGTCGTGCCTGCGGGCAACGAGCGATTGGAAATTCATTACACCAGCCTGAGCCTCGGGGCCCCGGAGCGGGCCCGGTTCAAGTATCGGATGGAAGGCTACGAGACGAAGTGGACGGAAGCGGGTGGCCAACGCAAGGCGGGCTACCCCAAGCTGCCGGCGGGGCGCTATCGCTTCCAGGTCACGGCGTGCAACGAGGATGGTGTTTGGAATCCGAAACCCGCCACAGTCGCGATCCTCGTTCTGCCGCCGTTCTGGCAGGAGTGGTGGTTCATCACGCTCACCGGCCTGTGCGTCTTGGGCGCGGTGGTCGGCGTGGTTCATTTTATCTCCACGCAAAAGCTCCAGCGGCAACTCGCGGAGTTGAAACAACAGGAAGCCCTGGAAAAGGAACGCGCCCGCATCGCGCGCGACCTGCACGATCAACTCGGCGCGAACTTGACGCAGGTGGCGCTGCTCGGCGAGATGGCGGAGACGGACAAACATTTGCCCGACGAGATTGAAGCCCACGCCAAACAGATCGCGCAGACCGCCCGCGAAACTTCCCGCGCGCTCGACGAAATCGTCTGGGCGGCGAATCCGTCCAACGACACGCTGGAGGGATTGATCGCCTACGCCTCCAAATACGCGCAAGATTATTTGGAACTGGCGGGCTTGCGTTATCGGCTGGAAGTTCCCGCCCAACTTCCGGCGCAAATCATCGCACCCGACCTGCGGCACAATATCTTTCTCGCCTTCAAGGAATCGGTCAACAACGTCGTCAAACACGCGCAGGCCTCCGAGGTGAAAATCCGCCTGCGGTTGGCGCCGATGACCTTCACGCTGGAGATCGAGGACAACGGGCGCGGTCCGGGCGAAGCGGCCACCAAGACCGGTCGAAATGGGTTGCGCAACATGCGCAAGCGGATGGAAGATGTCGGCGGCGCGTTTGTGATGGCGCCCGGCCCGCAAAGCGGCACGTTGATCCGGCTCACCGCGCCCCTTGGAAAACACTGATACGACCCATGCCCATCACGGTTTCCATCGTCGAAGACAACGAGCAACTGCGCGAAACCCTGGCGCGGGTAATCAATCGTGCGGACGGTTTTCAGTGCGTCGGCCAGCACGCCAGCGCTGAGGCCGCCCTCGAAGGCATTCCCCAGGAGCGCCCCAACGCCGTGCTCATGGACATCAATCTGCCCGGCATGAACGGCGTAGAGTGCGTGCGCCAGTTGAAACAACGGATGCCCCAAACCCAGGTGGTCATGCTCACGGCCTATGAGGACACGGAGAATATCTTCAGTTCCCTCGCCGCCGGCGCGTCGGGCTATTTGCTCAAACGCTCCAAGAGCGCCGAAATTCTCGAAGCGTTGCGCGACGTGCAGAACGGCGGTTCGCCCATGTCCACGCACATCGCGCGCAAGGTGGTGCAATCCTTCCAGTCCTCGGCCCGGCCCGCGGCCGCCGCCGCCACGCCCGCCGCCGAACCCACCGAGAATCTTTCGCCGCGCGAACAGGAAGTGCTCGATCTCCTCAGCCAGGGGTTCATGTACAAGGAAATCTCCGACAAACTCGGCATCAGCTTCGAGACCGTGCGCACCTACATCCGCCGCATCTATGAGAAGCTCCACGTCCGCACCCGCACTGAGGCCGTCGCCAAGGTGCTGCGCCGCTGAAGCGGGCAACTTTGTCCGCCTCGAACTTCTACAGCAGAATCGAGGACGGAGAGGAGAACGGGTTGCCCGCGAAGGTAGCGGCGGGCGTCCACGCCTGCCGGAAAAAACGCCCGTTGTCCTCCCCGGCGGTTGAAATTTCCAGGCCGCCCTTTGTTCGCGCGCTGATTCCGGGCGGCAGGCGAGCCGCCCGCCGCTACGGGGTTTCAAACCGGCCCCAACAAATCACGCATGGAGTTGGGCAAGAAACGTCAAGGTTTCCCCCTTGGCAGAGGCACCATTGCTTCTTAGTATTCATCCCATGAAAGCTGGGCTGGCAAATTTAGCATCCTCGGTTCATCCAACCTTCCGTCCGTCCTCCTTTATTTTATGAAAGACTATCAAGCCGCCGACATCCGCAACTTCGCCGTCGTGGGCCACGCTTCCTCGGGCAAAACCATGCTCTGCGAGGCCATGCTCGCCTGCGCCGGCGTCATCAATCGCATGGGTAGCATCGCCGCCGGGACGACCGCGTCGGATTATCACGTGAGCGAACAGCAGCGGCAGATTTCCGTGCAGGCGTCGCTGTTGCATCTGGAATGGCTCAACAAGAAGTTCAACCTCCTGGATTGTCCAGGCTACACGGATTTCATCAGCGAAGGTCTCGGCGCGCTGCGGGTCGGGGACTTTGCGCTCGTCGTCGTGAATGCGGCGCAAGGCGTCGGCGTGGGCACGGACGCGGTGTGGAAATACGCCACGGAAGACGGCATCCCAAAAATGATCGTCCTGAACGGCTTTGACAAGGAGGATACCGATTTTGAGAAGCTGTTGAATGAACTGCTCGAACATTTCGGCGCGCGGGTGTTTCCGTTGAGTCTGCCCGTGAACCCGGGGCCGGGTTTCAATCAATTGCTCGATGTCATTCGCAACGAGGTCATCACCTATGCCGGTGATCAGAGCGGCAAATTCACCGAGGCGCCGGCGGCGGGCGCGCTGGCCGAGCGCGTTACCGGGATGCACAAGCAACTCATCGAATACATCGCCGAGGCGGACGATTCGCTGATGGAAAAGTGGATGGAGAAGGGCACGCTCACGGAGGAGGAGTTGCGCGCGGGGTTGCACGCGGCGGTGCAGAAGCAATCGTTCGTGCCGGTGTTTTGCACGTCGGCGGAGAACAATATCGGCGTGGCGCGGCTCCTGGAAGACTGATTGCGGCTACCCCCTAGCCGTCCGGCTTCGATCGCAGCTCGCGGCCAGGGCCTCGGTGCGGCTCCTCACGGCCGCATACTAAGGGTCACGCCTTCCTTTTCCGGGCCCCGGTTGTGGGGT
>ORMF012531849.1_pt1 | contig 12894 bp, 9 predicted proteins | sample 1779871 | NCBI WGS metagenome assembly ORMF01 (sample SAMEA104232316, study PRJEB22302) | groundwater metagenome | biome: forest; feature: aquifer; material: groundwater | place: USA | collected 2011-08-07 | depth 5.4 m | reverse complement strand
GCGGCGCGGTGCGGCGGGCGGCGGAGAAGGCGCGGCTCAGGTAGCCCCGCAGGTGGTTGACCGTCTGGGGACCGACCTCTCGGCTCTTGTGCACCAGGAACGTCTCGATGCGACCCGGCGTCACGTCGACCAGGCGCAAGCGCGCCAGCTCCGAGCTCAGCAGGTGCCGTCGCACCGTGCCGACGGACCGCTCGAACGATGGCGAGTGAGCGAGGTACTCGTCGATCCACCAGCGCAGGAGCTCGCCGAGCGTGCCGCCTCCGTCGAGGGGTGGCGGCGCGTCGAGCCCCTCGCGGATGCGGCCCTCGCGTCGTTCGAGCTCGTGGCAGAGCAGCTTGGCCTCCGCCTTCGTGCGCGCGTCCGTGGCCTTGTCCCGCCATCGGCCGGTCGCATCCCTGTAGCGGACGTACCAGCGCTCGTTCTTGCGGTAGGGCTTGGCCATCTCGGGTCTCCTGCCGGATTTCAGCCGGCGCGCGAGATCAACCGAGGCACTCGCTGCTGCCCCTCGGCGAACGCTCGCACGGCCTTAGGATCGAAGCGCAGCAGCCCCCCGACGCGAAGGTGGGGGAGCAGCCCGGCCTCCGCCTGATGGTAGACCCAGGAGCGACTCGCGCGAAAGTAGCGAGCCACGTCGCGGGCGTCCCACAGGGACTCGTCCAGTAGGGCGTCGGTCTTCTCGTCAATCATGAGTTCCTCCGGAGCTGCGAGGCAGGGGGTGGCCTGCTGGCACATTCAGGGTCCCATCTGGATTCCGCCGGCCAGGTGGTCGCATCGGCCCGGTGCAAGGAATCGGGAGCGGGCCACTCCTGGTGATCCGACCGACGGCGGTCACGAGGCACCTTCGCAAGGGGAGCGCTTGCGTTCGCGCGCCTCGACCAGCGTCAGCGCCTCGTGTCGCGCGAGGGCCGCGCGCAATCGAGCGTCCGTGGTCTCTCCGTCGACCACGAAGCGTCGCGCTTCCCGTGCCACGTCGTCCCAGGCTAGATCGGCGCGCTGTACGAGCCGCTCGCCGACCACGCCCCCTCGGATAACGGCCACCAACCAGCTTCGGTGCGTACAGTGAGCCTGCAGGAGCGCAAGCATGTGGACAATGCGCTCTCCCCTGGCGCCGGGCATGCCGTTGGTGAGCAGGCGCAGGAGCGAGACCTTGTGCAGCGCGACCGTGCGTAGCAGCTCCTCGGTGATGGCCCCGACCGGCGCACGAAGCCGGAGGCGCTGGCCCTCGACGAGCACCTCCACGCGTCGTGCGCGGAGCCTGGCAAGCACGTCCTGCGGCGTCATACGAGCACCTCCTCGAGCGCGGGTCCGTCCTCGCTGGTCGGTGGAGTGGCCGTGTCCCCTTCGGATGCCGCAAGCGGCAGGTCCATCGTCAGATCCTCGAACGGCACGCGCGGCTCGAAGGAGATCAGCCGCTGCCGCATGCCGCCGGGTGCTCGCTCGAAGGTGACCTCGACGCCGGCGCCGCGCAGGTGGGGCATCATGCGACGCACTTGGGCGGCCATCGCGCGCCCGGTGGTCGGCCAGCTGCGGCTCTTGCGGACGGCCTCGCTCACGCGCTCGGAGAGCTCGACCAGGAGGTCATTGGCGGTCGCCTGCGAGGGACCACGGCGGGCGTGGTTGAGCAGCGCCGTGGCGATCGGCGAGGCCTCGAAGGCCAGCTCGTTCTTGGCGCTCTCGTTGGCCTCGAACGCGCGCAGGAACGCCCCGGGCGCCACGCCGAACGCGGGCTCCGCGGCCGTCGCCAGGCGCGCGAAGTCGGCCATGCGCGGGAGCAGGATGTCCTCGGTGTGAAGCAGGTTTCGTCGCGCCTCGACGGCGATGTCGAGCAGCGCGCCGAGGATGCGGGCGTGCGAACAGCCGAACTGGCGGAGGATCTCCTCGCGCGTGCGCCGGCGTGCCCTCGGGATGTGCGGGATCTGCAGCACGATCGTCCGTTCGAGCAGGTCGTTCTCGCCGGCGAGCTCCTGGATGCCGGTCAGAATGACGGGCCGCCATGCGTGGATCAGAATCTCGTCGGTGTTCGTGTAGAGCTCGCGCGCGCCGATAGCCCCCCCGGTGGACATGCGACAGAGCGCGTTCGAGAGCCAATCGGGCAGGCGGCTCAGGTTGTCGAGCGCGATCACCCACGAGCTCAGCGCCGTGATCATGAGGTCACGCAGCCCGGAGGGTTCTGCGCGAAGGGGGCCGGCGTTCGGGTCGACGATGAGGCGCAGGATCTCGGCCAGCGTGGACTTGGCGCCGCCCTGCTCGCCGTGGATGCCGAGCGCCGGATAGGGACCCACGGGGCAGATCGCGGCCAGGAGCCAGGCGCGCACTAGCAGCCAGTCGTCCTCGCTCGCCAGGTTGATGAGGGGGCGGAGCTCGTCGAGGCTGCCGCCACGCACGGGCTCCGGCAGTGCGTGCATGCTGCGGGGCTTCCGGAAGCGTGCCACGGGGTCCCGCACGACCTTCCAGCCGTCGGGCGTGATCTCGACCGCGCGCCGCTCTTCGTCGGCGAGGAACACGTACCAGGCATCGCCCGCCTTGCCCATCCGCGTGTGGACGGGACGCTCGGGTCCGCGCAGCGCGAGACCGTGGAGCACCTGCAGGGCCTCGCTGGTGGCGCCCGCGTGCGCGACCTGCCCGTAGCGGTCGTAGAAGGCGAGCGCGAGCCAGCTCCGGTAGTCGGCAGCGTGCAGGGCACGCGTCTCGATGCGGCCGTCCACGTTCGCCGTGGAGTAGACGTCCCCGTCCGGGGTGTGGAAGAGCTCGCCTGCGCGCGCCAGCTCGACGAGCAGGGTCGCTTGCGCTTCCGGCTCCGGGCCGCGCGTCGCGCGGGCGCGCTTGCTGGCGGCCTTGGCAAGTGGGTTGACAGCGATCGGGGTCGCCCCGTCCAGCGCGCGCTGGAACGCGGAGGCGAATGCGTCCGGATCGTGCTTGTGTAGCTCGTTCGGGTCCTTGAAGCCATCGAGCGCGACCACGAGCGTCGCGCCAGAGAAGCCGATCTCGGCCAGTTGGCGGGTGATGCCCACCAGGAAGGTGTCGCCCGCGGCGTCGGGCTCGTGGAAGATGTAGACGCGCGCGATGCCGTCGAGGTGCGCCGCCTGGATCGCCTTGGCGAGCGTGGCGCCGGGGACACCGAGCGCGGGGAAGCCGTGGTGCCAGAGCGTCCAGCAGTCCGACTCGCCCTCGACGAGGATCACGAAGCCGCGCGTCTTCGCTTCGGCGAGGCGATCGGCACCGTAGACCGTGGGCGTTGTGCCGGCTATCCAGGACGAACCATCCTTGGCCACGACCGCGGTGCGCCGGCGCATGCAGAGGACCTCGCCGTCAGCACCGCGGTAGGGAATGCCCAGGCCGCCGTCCTCGAGCGGCCGCACGCCGAGGGACAGCAGAAGCTCTGCCGGCAGACGCTTTGCGAACGCGAGCTCCTCGACCGAGATCGCGTCGCGTCTGGCGCCCTCGAAAAGGTCGCGGAGCACGAGGCCGAGCGCGTCGGTGATCCGCTCGACCGTGCACCCGGCGAAGCAGTGGACGAGGAGCCTGTCCTCGGTCTCGGCGACCGCGAGGCTGCTGCGCTTGTCCTCGTGAGCCGGGCAGCGGGCGGTCCAGCCGCCGCCGTAGGGACGCACGTGATCGAGCCGTTCAAGAAAGTCTCTCAGCCGCATGGCCGCTTCTCCAGGGTGGGCGCGGGTGTGAACCGCGGGCCGGCGAGGTCGGCGCCTGCCGGCGCCTCGTGCCGTCCGCGGTCGCCCTTCGGGCGCGCAGGTTTGACCACCGGCGGGACGATCGGGACGATGGCCTAGGTGTTCGCTCGCCCCTCCGCGTCGCTGGGAACGCGGGGCAGAGGAGTGCGGTCCGCGCGGGTTCTGGCCGAATGCGTCCCGTATCGCCCTGAAGGCGACCGATGCCGAGCGCGAGAGAAGCGGCATTCGCCCGTCACGGACGCACACGCGGGCACGACCCCCGTAGAACGCGTGCTCCATCTGGTCGCGAACGGGGGCCGAGCGCCTCGGGCTGCAGCGTAGCCGAGCCCGAGGCACCGAGCCCCCCACGCTCGCTTCGGGACGCGGGGCATGAATGCCCGCCCAGCAGCGCTCCCAGATCGTCCGACCCGCTCGCTGCTGAACCAGGGACCGGGAGGTCCCATGCCGAACCAGGGCGAGACGCGCACTCAGGAGGGCCCCGACACGTGCGAGGCCGTCGCCACGACGCCGTCGCCCCTGCGGGCACACCCGGCGGCGGAGCTGTTCCCGCTCATGAGCGAGGAGCGGCTCGAGCAGCTGGCGCAGAGCATCCGCGAGCACGGGCAGCGTTCGCCCGTCGTGCTCTGCGATGGGCTCGTCCTCGACGGTCGCAACCGCTGGCTGGCCTGCAAGCGCGCCGGCGTCACGCCGAGGACGATCGAGTGGGACGGCGTGGGATCGCCGTGGCTGTTCGTGTGGGACCAGAACGGCCAGCGCCGTGACCTCCCTGCCGATCAGCGGGTCGCGCTGTGTCTCCAGGTCAAGCGCGCCGACGAATCGTGGCGGGTGGAGCATGAGCGACAGCGCGAGCAGGCCAACCATGCACGCAGCGAGGCCCAGAAGATCGCGGTCGCCAGGCAGCCGCGCGATGATGCCGGCAAGCTCGCGGCGAAGCCGAGTGCGGTCTCATGTGATACCGCACTCGGTGAAGCGCCCCGCCGCGCCGATGGCGCGGAGCGCGAGCGCGACTGCCTGGCTGCAGAGGCCGGGGCGTCACCTGCCACTGCGGGGCGCGTCCTCGCCATCGCCAACAGCCGGCCCGATCTCTTCGAGCAGGTCGCCTCCGGCGCCATGACCGTCACCGAGGCGACGCGGGTCGCCAAACGGGAGCACGTCTCCGCGCGCTGCGGCGACCTGCCCAAGGACCAGGCCTACCGGGTGATCTATGCGGACCCACCCTGGCAGTACCGCGACACCAGGGCGGGCCTCGCCGGCTACGCTGGGAGCGCGGCGGCAGATCACTACCCGACCATGAGCGTCGCCGAGCTCTGCGCGCTGGAGGTGCGCGCACTCGCCGACGATGACGCGGTCCTCTTCTGCTGGGCCACAAGCCCGCTGTTGCCCGACGCGCTTGCCGTCATCAAGGCGTGGGGCTTCACCTTCAAGACCTTCTTCGTCTGGGCCAAGGGACGCCCCAACTTCGGCCACTACCACGATGCGTCCGCCGAGCTCCTGATCGTGGCGACTCGCGGGAGCTGCCTGCCCGACGCCGATCGGCGCGAACATCAGGTCCAGCCCATCGAGCGCCCCGGCCGCCACTCCGAGAAGCCCGAGCACTTCCGCGAGATGATCGACCGGCTCTACCCGCACGGGCGACGCATCGAGCTCTTCCGCCGTGGGGACGTGCCAGAGCGCTGGGACACCTGGGGCAACGAAGCCGTGACCAGGGCCGAGGCGACGAAGATACTGTCAGATGACGGGTCCGGGTCCAGCGGTGACGCGCAGGCCCACGCGGCCGCCACGGTGCAAGGACCGGAGTTGCCACGGCAATGTCGCCCGTGACGGGAATGACGCGCGGGCGCGCTACTCCAGAGGTGCGGCGGCGCGGATCGAGTACACGCCCCACGTCGACGGGAAGCGGGTGGGAAGGCCAGGGATGCGGCAACGGGCGAGCGATGGCGCGGGTGTTCCCGCCGCGCGATCGTGCGTGCGCTCGAACGCCGCGCAGCGGCGACAGAATGTGCGCGGCAGCGACGCCAGCGCGGAGCAAGCTGCTCCGTGCCCTCCGGACACCTCGCCTCGCGCCCATGCACGATGGCGACAGGACCGGGCGCGCACCTGGATTCACCAGCCACTCGGACAACCCTCCAGGTCGCGACGTGGAGGCTTCTCGGGCACCTGAACCCGCAGTCTCAACTCGTAGCCTCGCGCCCGCGTGGTGACCGCTTGCGACGTGGCGACAGGCCCGCTGCGGGAGGGGCGGAGGGACGCGCGGGACGCCCGGCCCTCAAGCGCTGCCAGGGCCCTGCGGGCACGAACAGCTCGCCGAGGTCGGTGCGATAGGCGGCAGCCAGACGCGAAGCGAAGTCGACCGTGACGCCGGCCGTAGCGCGCTCGAGGCGCTGCAGGGCCTGGACGGAGCAGCCCACGCGCTCGGCAGCGTGCTCTTGCGTCCAACCGAGCTGGCCGCGCAGGCGTCGCGCGTTGAGCGCGAGGCGCTGACGGCCGGCCTGCTCGGACCTCGTGGCCATGAGTGGCCATCGTGGCCAGCCCTCCTCGATTGAAACAGAACACCAGACGATCCATTCTCCGAGGCAAGTGGAGCAGCCGCTCGTGCTCGTGGTGGACGATGAGCCGCTCGTACGGCGAGCCCTCCGGCGTGAGCTCGGTGCGAGCTACCTGGTGCTCGAGGCCTCTGGTCCCACCGATGCCCTGGCCCTCGTGGAACGCCACGCCGGCAAGCTGGTGGCCGTGGTGAGCGACTTGGCGATGCGCGAGGGCCGCGACGCGGGATTGGCACTGCTCACCGAGGTGGCGGGCCGGCACCCGCAGATGGCGCGCATCCTGGTGTCGGGCACGCTCGGAGGATCGCGAGTGAGGGACGGTGTCGTGCATGCCACGATCGCCAAGCCCTGGCGTCGCGGCGAGATCGCGGCCGCGATCGAGCGCGCTCGCGCCGGCTGACCCCGGTCTGCTGGCACGTCACAACGGCTGCCTCCACGAAATCGCCAGCGGCTCGAACCTGCGTACCCGAAGTTTCTCGCCGCGCTGGGCTGGCAGCGGACGGCTGGGGCGCATTGAGCAGCGCGTGCTTGCGCACGGAGCGCGCAGGCACCTGACCACGATCGCGCGCATCCTCCGCCGACAGCGCGCCGAGGGGATCGAAGGCAACCCTCGTGCGCCGCGAGCAAGGGCATGAGGCGGCCAACAACGCGCAAGCGCACCCGCGCTCCACCACTGCATCGCCGGAGGGGCGACCGCGCCGCTGGTCGAGCTCCGATCGGCTCAAGCAGCGTGCGCATGGCGTTCGTCAGCACGAGGTGCTCGCCCGTGGTCTGCGAGGGGCCGTTTTCGACCGTCGCAACGCTGGCTGCCGTGCCAACACCGGCGTCGCCTCTTCTGGGACCCGGGGGAAGGACTCGACGCCGCCAGGCGGGCACGGAACTCGCATTAGAGGCACGCGGTCGATATCACAGGCGCCGAATGCGAACCGGACCTGCACTGACACAATCACCCCGGGACGGCGTTCGCCCCAGCATACACCATGTCATGCTCAGGGATTCGCCCCGGAGACGAGCGTGCCTCGAGTCCGTAAGGCGCTGACGGTTGCCTACTCCCTCTCGGACGGTGGGGCGCTCCAGATGGGTATGACCGTCGAGCTGTGGTCGGATGGATTCTCTCTCGTGTCGAGCACGCCACTGGTGCCGGGTCACAGGATCGCGGGCAGCCTGAGCGCGCCGGATGGCAAGGGCACCATCCCGTTTGCAGGTGTGGTGCAGGCAGCCGTACTGCAAGAGGCCCACGTCCATCTTGCGACGGTCGGCCCAGGATATCGATCCCTGGCCGCTCAGCTCGTTGCAGACGCCGGCACCCCGGCCGCCGTGCTTGAAGATCCTGCCGACTGCGTCGAAACCCAGAAAATGGTGCGAGATTCGCGAGATCCCGCAGCTGGGAGGGCCACGCGCAAGCTCGACCCCGCCACGCAGACGGCCGAGGTCACAGACATCGCCAGCGACATGTCGCGGTCGCGTCCGATTGGACCGCCTCCCGCAAAGACGGATCCCTGGCAGCCGGCGCTTCGTACAACGGACCTCCCTGAAGCCGAGCCCCCAGCAGCGATCGCTCGCCCCCTCGCCGTAGAGGAAGCGGTGCTGGAGTGGGAGCGAGATGCGCTGAGCCTGCAACTCCTCCCCCTCCCACCGGACCAGGGGACTGCTCAAGGAGCGAGGCCCGCGCCGGGCGCCCAGGCGAAGCAGGATGCGAGGCCATCGCCTCCGGTGGCCCCGGGCCCGCTCCTCGACCTCGACAGCGCCGAGGACGAGATCGAGGCAGCCCTGGGCTTTCTTGGTGACGTTTCACCCGCCAAGACGTCGAGCTAGGAAAATGTCCCTGCTGGAGCCCTGAATCCGGTGCGCTACCTCGTCGTCGCGGACCTCCAGCCGGATGCCAGCACGCAACTCTTGCAGGTGCGAGGGCTCGATTTCGTCGTCGTGCCTTCCATCGCAGCCGCGGCGGCGGCCGTCGCCACGGGCGGGTTCGACGGCATCGCGATCGCGGGGGGCATGCCGGGGCACCGCGCGCTGCTGGGCGCCTTGCCTGAGGCGATGGCGAGCGCCCCTGTGCTCGCCATCGTGGACGCGAGCGAGAGCGGCTGGATGGCGGCCTTGTCCGGTGCGTACGACGACGCCGTCGTGAACAACCCGCGCGTCGCCAGCGCCCTCATCAGCAAGTTCGCGGGCGTCTGGGAGAGCGACACGGGGCGAATGGGCGCGATGCGCGGATTGCGCGTGCTGGCCGCAGATCCCTGCGAGGTGACGCGACAGACCTGGTCGCGGCTCCTCGCGATGGCGGGCTTCGAGCCCGTGCTGGCGGGCTCCGCCGAGGAGGCCATGTCCTCGGTTCGGGTTGCGCCCGTCGTGGGCGCGGCGGTCAGCCTGGCGATTCCGGGCGCTACGGCTGCCGAGGTGCTGCGTGAGGCACGCGCGAACGCGCGAGGCCAGATGAAGGGCGCCATCGCGGTCGCGGCCGCAGGGTTCGGCACTTCCAGCCAGCAGGCGGCCCTCGCCGCGGGATTCTCCGCCGTCTACGACGGCGAGCAGCCGGTGGAGGACCTGATGGCGCTCCTCCTGGACGCCATCGACGGGCCGCGGGACGAGCCGATCACGCCGCCAGCCCCGAGCGCGATGATCGCTCACCACCGCATGCATGGCCGAACGAGCTGGCGCATGGGCCTCATCACCCGCGCGAGCCGTCGCGGCGCCTTCGTCGAGGCGGTCGACGCGCCAAGGCTCGGTGCGTGCGTCACGCTCCGGTTCGCCCCGCCCGGGCAGGAGGTCCTCTGGGAGGCGCAAGGGGTCTGCCGCTACCGCAAGGAGTTCCGGGACCGCTGGCTCGGAAGCGGCCGCGCGGGCGCATGGATCGTCTTCTCGGAGGGGCCGAGGCCGGTCGGCGAGATCACGCAGACTGCCCGAGCGGCGGGGGACGCACAGGGGGCGGCGCCGACGAAGTCTGTGGCGTCCGACCGCCCGAGCGATCGCCGACGGATGATCGAGGCCGTCCAGCTGGCCTTGCGCGATCTCGATCTGCCCTTCGAGCGCGGGGCGCTTTCCTACTACCTCGACGGTCTGCCCGCCGGGCGCGTCGATCTCACAGGCCTGTGGCAAGCGTTGACCGGGCGGGGGATCGCGGCCGAGGCGATCGCGCCGCGGCTGCTCGCCCTCAAGAGCTGGGAAGCGAAGGTCGGGTTCCGCGTGGACCTGCCCTCGGCGCTCGGCGCTCAAGGTGCGCCTCGAGCATCCGGCGTGAGCGTTCAACCCAGAGAGCTCGACCAGATCGGCGGAGGAAACCGGGCAGGTGCCCTGGCCGTGCCGGTGCGATCCGCGGCGGGGACCCATGGGGTCGACACCCTGCTGGCTCAAGCGTATGCGGCGCCCGAGACGGAGCGCTTCGGAGAGCTCGCCAGCCGCGCCGTCACCGACGAGCCGGCGGCGAGGACGGACCGCAAGCGAGCTCGGAGATGGGCGCGCCGTTCGCTCGTCCCCCTTGCCCTCGCGACCGCGGCGGCGCTGTCCTGGGCGTACGTTCGCCTGTTCACCGACGGGACCGAGGCCGTTGATGCGGGTGCCATCGGCAAGACCATCCCCCTCATCCGGTCCAAGCGCGCGGGCGAGGCGTTCGTGGGCGTCGCGGCCGACTCCTTCGTGGCGCGGCCGCGGCAGGAGCAGGCGGCGCTGGCAGCCAACCTCTTCGAGCAGCTCAAGAAGCGCGGGTTTCGCACGGTGACGCTCACGGACGACACGGGACGCATCGTGCTGGTCGAACGCGATCGTTCTCCGGAGGCCAGATGAAGGGCGCGACGAGGCGGCGCGTCCATGGCGCGTTCACCATCCTCGAGCTCGTCATCGTGATGCTCGTGATCGGGATCATCGCCGCGATGGCGATCCCCTCGTTCATGCTGTACGTGCGTCGGGCCCGGGCCACCGAGGCCCTCCAGAATGTCCCGCGCATCTTCAACGCTGCCATGGCCTACTTCGAGGTCGAGCACTCCACCCGCAGCGGCACCGTCCCCGCCCTGCACCTGCCAGAGACCTCCCCCGCCGTACCCACCTACGTTCCGGGCGCCGACGTCTACGCAGCGACCGTTCAGGATTGGGACGACGCGAGCTGGCAAGCGCTGGCTTTCACCGTCGCGACGCCGATGCGGTATCGGTACCAGTACTGCCTCGGGGTCGGACACCACGAGGGTCACGACTGCATCGACGGCACGATGGAAGCTGACAAGACCCGCTTCGAGGTCGTCGCCGTCGGCGACCTGAACGGGAACGGGGTGTTCTCGCTGATCGTGCGCGAGGCCCGCGGCGCTGGCGGCCCCGAGCTCCGGCCGATGCCGCTTCAGACCTACAGCCTCGATGAGTGAGACGGGTCAGACCCATTTGCAGGTCGGATCTGGCCTGCCGGCGGCCCATTTTCGAGCCGTGACGGCCGCGGATGGGCAAATCCCGTGGCCACGCCTGGGCACGCTAGCTGCTTGCTCCGGACCCGGTGCACCATGCGCACGCTGAGCGGGTCAGCTTGACGAGCCGACTGACGGGCCGGACGCTCGCGGGCAAGTACCTGGTCGGCGACCTGCTCGCGGCGGGCGCGATGGGCTCGGTCTACCAGGCCGAGCACCTCGGCCTCGGCAAGCCCGTGGCCATCAAGGTCGTCCACGGGTTCCTGCTACGGGCCGCGAACGCCGCGGGCCGCTTCCAGCTCGAGGCCCGCGCGGCGAGCCGCATCCAGCACCCCAACGTCGTCTCGGTGCTCGATTTCGGCTCGGACGGCGACGTGACCTTCCTCGTCATGGAGCACGTCGCGGGCGCGCCGGTCGAGAAGGAGCTCGTGCGGCTCGGGCGGCTTCCGCCAGCGCGCAGCGCGGAGATCGTGCGCCAGACCCTCGCGGGACTGGCCGAGGCGCACGCGCTCGGGGTGGTGCACCGGGACCTCAAGCCCTCCAACCTCATCGTGCAAACCCTGCGCGATGGCCGCGAGCACGTGAAGGTGATCGACTTCGGCATCGCGAAGCTCACCGATGATGCCTTCAAGCTGACGGCGCTCGGGACCATCTGCGGCACGCCGAGCTACATGGCGCCCGAGCAGCACATGGGCGACGCGGAGCTCGATGCGCGGGTCGACGTCTACGCAGCCGGCGTGGTGCTGTTCGAGCTCCTCACGGGGCGCCTGCCGTTCATCGGGGACGCGCTGGCGAAGATCGCCCTCATGCACCTCACCGAGGCCGTGCCGCGGCCGTCCAGCCTGGTGCCCGACATCCACCCCGTCCTCGACGAGATCGTCCTGCGCGCGATGTCGAAGTCGCGCGAAGGACGATTCGCCACGGCGGCCGACATGCAGGCGGCCCTGGACGCCTTTCTCAGGATCACCGCCCAGCCCGCCGACCTCGTGGACTGCACGAGCTGCGGCGCGCGCATCTCTCGCAGCGCCGAGCAATGCCCGATCTGCGGCGGCGTAGCCGTGAGCCTGCGGGCCGCGAGCGATGTGATCAGCCAGAAGCTCGGGGTGGTCGGCGAGTGGCACAGCCTGGAGCCCCAGCGGCAGGCGCCGCCCCGGGTCACGCCGCGACCGTCGGGCGCGACATTGTCGCCGCCCGCAACGGCCGCCCCCACGGAGGAGATCCTGGGCCGCGAGGCCGAGCTCGCGCGTCTGGCGCACGCGCTCCGGCGCGAGGGCGCTTGTGTGCGCCTTCGGGGCACGCCTGGGTCGGGGCGTCGCACGCTGGCGCTGCAGGCCGCTCGGGCCGTCGCGGACGGAAGCCGCGGGCTCGTCCTTCGCATCGAACCGGATGCGTATTCGCCGCCGCAGCCGCTCGGCGCGGCCCAGCGCCTCATCGATGCCCTCCGGGATCCCGCTCGGGCGGTCAACGAAGCGGCCTCACGCAGGCGGGACAGCGCCGCCGTGGTGCTCGGCGACATCGACGAGTATGGGCGGAGGCTCGAGCCCCTGGTCGGCGGCCCGCACATCGTCGTGCTCGAGCACCCCGAACGCATCGACCGGCCGAGCCTCCAGGTCTGGCAGCGCTTCCTCGACCATCCTGGTCGCAAGCTGCGGGTCCTGGTGGCCGAAGGGCTCGAGCCCGATCTTGGACCCTCCACGGGCGAGGTCCTCCAGCTCAGCGCGCTCGGTGGAGACGCGTCGCGCCGTCTCTGGGAGCGCTACGCTGGACAGTCGGACCCACCGCCCTGGCTGCTCTCCGGGGCGGACCCGCTCCTCGTCGTGCTGGCGGCGCTTCTGCACAAGGACGTCGCTCTCGACGAGCCGGAGAGCCTGGCGCAGCTGGTCGCGAGCATGCTCGGCACCTTGCCGCGACCGCTCACGTCGCTGCTCTCGCTGGTCGCCGTGATCGGGACGCGTGCGCCGAGGCCCCTCCTCGAGGTCGTCGCCCCCAAGGAGGCCCTCGCCGTCGTCCCGCGCGCGCTCGCCCTGGGCGTGCTGGCCCTCGAGCGTGACGAGCTCGCGTTCGTCCACCCTGTGGTCGGCGATTGCGTGCTCGCTGCCACGCCCGCGGGCGTTCGGTCCGCGCTCCACGCCGCGGTGGCCGATGCGCTGCCTGCCGAGGCCGCCGCCTTCGTGCGCGCACACCACGCGCGCAACGCAGGCCAGGTGGAAGCGGCGGCGCTCCTCGAAGAGGCCGCCGGTGACGAGGCGCTCTCCGAGGGCTCGAGGACGTGCGCCG
>ORMF010237969.1_pt1 | contig 12895 bp, 13 predicted proteins | sample 1779871 | NCBI WGS metagenome assembly ORMF01 (sample SAMEA104232316, study PRJEB22302) | groundwater metagenome | biome: forest; feature: aquifer; material: groundwater | place: USA | collected 2011-08-07 | depth 5.4 m | reverse complement strand
GGGAGGGCGTCATGGCGGTTAAGATGAAACCGGTTGACGTGTTGGTGATCGGGCTTGGGGCGGCCGGGGGCGTGGCTGTTCTGCCGCTGGGGCGGGCTGGGCTGAAGGTGGCCGCGCTCGAAGCCGGCACATGGCTCGACCCGCGGAGCTTTCGTCCCGACGAGATACACAACAACGTACGGGGGTGGCCATCGTCGGTGCAAAAGGCGAATCGGGAAATCCCGACGGTGCGGCGTAGCGCGGAATCACCGGTGCTGCCGCGAGGGAGCGTCCACGCGATGATGAATGCGGTGGGGGGCACGACGCTCCATTACTGGGCCCAAAGCTGGCGGCTGAATCCGTGGGATTTTCAAGCGCGAACCAAGGCTCGCGAGCGGTACGGCCCCAACGCCGTGCCGGCGGGGTCGACACTGGAGGATTGGCCTCTCAGCTACGACGATCTGGAACCGTATTACGACCTGGTGGAGCAAGAAATTGGAGTTTCCGGGACGGCCGGCAACATTCACGGGAAGATCGACCCAAGCGGCAATGTATACGAAGGGCCGCGGCGGCGCGATTATCCGATGCCCGCGCTGCGGAGCACAGGGTTTACCGAACACATGGCCAAAGCGGCGAAACAACTGGGCTGGAAACCGTTCCGTCCTCCGGCGGCGATTAACTCGCGGGAATACCGTGGGCGGCCGGGCTGCGTTTTTCATGGCTATTGCGGGCGAGGCGGATGCCACATCCAAGCGAAGAATTCCACCGCGGTGACGACGATTCCGGAGGCGCTGAAGACGAAGAACCTGACGGTTGTCGACCGGGCGCAGGTGACGCGCATTGAAGCCGGTCCCGATGGCCGGGTGACAGGGGTCCGCTATTTGCGCGGCGGCAAAGAGTATTTCCAACCGGCGCAGGTGGTCTTGCTGGGTTCCTATACGTACGAGAACGCGCGGCTCCTGTTGCTGTCAAAGTCGAAAGCGTATCCGAGGGGTTTGTCCAACAACCGGGGACAGGTGGGCAAACACTATTTCGGACACTGGGTCGGTTACTCCAATGGCGGCGTTCTGGGGCTGTTTCCGTATGACCTAAACGTCTGGTACGGGACACCGGCGCAAGGAATGGTGGTGGACGATTGGGCCGACGACAACTACGACCACGGCGGGCTGGGGTTCATCGGTGGATCGAATTTGCACGTGTTCAACGAAATGCATCCGATACAGTCCGCCAATATGGACACCTTTGGACGGGCGCCGGCGTGGGGGTCGCGATGGAAAGCGTTCGTGCGTGAAAACGCCGGGCGCTGGACGGCAGCCCACATTCAGACTTCGAGTTTTCCGTACGAAGACAGTTTTCTGGACCTCGATCCGGAGGTGCGCGATCCGCTGGGTGATCCGGTTTGCCGGATCACCTGCGGTCCAAAGGAGAATGAACTGAGGGCGGTGGAATTTGCGCAAAAGAAGATGGAACAGTGGTACCTGGCGGCGGGGGCAATCCAGGTTGTGCGGCGTCCGATGACGCCTCCGGGCGTCTCCACGCATGCCTACGGGGGAACCAGAATGGGCGATAGCCCCGATACGAACGTGGTGGACCGTTGGGGCTTCTCCCATGAGACGCCGAACCTTGGGGTGTTGGGCGCATCGGTGATGGGAACGAGCGGGGCGCACAACCCGACGCTTACGGTGCAGGCGCTTTCCTGGCGAACGGCGGAGTATTTGGTGAAGAGGTGGAAGGCGATTTCGGGGTGAAGGCGAGAGGGGGGACTGACAATTCGGACTATTTCGCGGCGTTCTACGTGGAAAACGGGAGTAACTGGCTTTTAGATGGCCATTTTCTGGCCGATCCAGTCTTCCACGGTTTCGATGTTGATCATCTCGATGGCGTCCCAGGGGCAGCCGTCGAGGAATGCGCCGTCGGGGCCTTTACTGGTGCATTTTTTGCAGCCGATGCAGAGGAACGGGTCGACTTCAATGTGGCCGAATGGGGGGTGATCCTCGTCCGGAACCCAGTACATGCAGTTGGCGACGGGGCAGTATTCGACGCAGGCCGGAGAGCCGGAGCATCCGGTGCAGCACTCGTTGATGACGGCGAGTTCCTTCGGTCTCTTTTTGCGCGGAGTGACGATGCCCTCGGAAATGGGAGCGCTCTTGACAACGTCGACGGTCTCAAGAAAGTAGGTATGCATCAGGGATCTCAGTCAATCGATTATGTCACAGGCCGAGGTACCAATGCAGCCAACCCTGGCTGGTGAGGCCAACGATGAGGGAGGCGACGCCGAGGAAGCTGCCAAAGGGAAGCTCGTAGGTGGCGGCGTCCTTGCGGGCGAGATAAATGTAGGCAAGCCCGATGACGGATCCGGCGATGCAGCCGATCATGACGGCGGCCAGGGTACCGGGCAATCCTAGAAAGGCCCCCATCATCGCCACCATTTTGACGTCGCCAAAGCCGAGCCCGTCCTTGTGGCGGATTTTGCTGTAGAGGAAGCCCACCAGCCAGAGCGCGCCGCTGGCGAGTCCGGCGGCGAGGAAGGATTCGATCAGCGAGATCCATCGGAGATCGACGGGCGGAAGCAGGAGGGCGAGCAGGCCTTGTGGGAGGGGCACGAAAAACGCGAGGACGAAGCCGGCCACCATGCCGCCCTTGGTGAACTGGTCAGGAAGAATGCGCTGATCGAGGTCAGAGAAGATCATACCGACCAACAGCGAGGCGAAGATGGCGAACTTGATGAGTTCGGGATTGGGGCCGAAGGTGAGGAATCCGGCCATGAAGAGAAGCGCGGTGAGGGCCTCGACGGCGGGATAGCGCCAACCAATCCGGGTGCGGCAATGGCGGCAACGTGCGCCGAGGAGGAAAAAGCTGACGACTGGAATGTTGTCAAACCAGGCGATGGGGTGGCCGCAGGTGACGCAATGCGAGCCCGGCCAGACGACGGAGAGATCACGCGTGAGGCGGTGGATGCAGACGTTGAGGAAGCTGCCGATCAGCAGGCCGGCGATGCAGGCGGCGAGGAGGCCGGGGCCTGGCGTCATCAGTTCGACCATGCGGGTGCACACTCCTCATAAATGCGTAGGGTGCCCTCCACCATCGCCTGCAGACTGAATTGCCGGATCGCACGCTCGCGTCCGTGAGCAACAAGTGAGGCGGCGAGGGCTGGGTCGTCCAATAGCCTTGCCATGCGGACGGCAATGGCGGAGGGCTGATTGCCGACCAGCAATCCGCTCACACCGTCTTCAATAATTTCCCGCAAGCCACCCACGGCGCTGGCAATCACCGGGACACCGGCCGACATGGCGAGCAAGGCTCCGGAACCGAGGCCTTCCTCAACGGTGAGATAGAGGAACAGTTTGGAGCCGGGAAGATCCGCGGGAAGGTTGCTGGAGAATACAAGTTCGACGCCGGCCAGGGCGGCTGCCTCGCTGGCCAGAGACGAACCTTTGTTCGGATCGCCGGAGGCGGGGGCGAGAACAGGGCCGGCGGCCGGTTGCGGCGTGATTGCGGGCACACCATCATAGACGACCCTGATCCGGCTTTCGCCGATGCCAGCGGCCATTATTTTTTCCTTGACGTAGTGCGAGACGGCGATGAAGCAGGCGGCGCGTTGATACTTCCAGCGGGAAGCGAAGCCTGTCTTGATGGGAAAGGCGACGCGGCGGGATACCAGGAGAGGCTTGACGCCGGCGAGGGCGGCGAGGGTGTGGGCGCGGCCGTCGTGGGCGTGGGTGATGTGGAAGGCGCGGGAAGCGGCTCGAAGGCGGAAAATGCCAGCCGGCTTCACGGTGAAGCCTTCGCCGGCGGCCAGCTTGGCCAGGGGCGAGCCTTCCCGCGCCAGCAGCGAAGGGTCATGCCCTCGCTCCCGCAATCCGCGCATCAAGTGGATCACCTGCCATTGGCCGCCGCGCATGGAACGTCCCATGTCGATGTGCAGGATGCGCATCGGCTAGCGGCCCCATTGCATGAAGCGCGCCTTGGCGTATTTCAGGAAATTGTAGTGAGCGGCCATGTAGGCGATGCAGAGTCCCTCAATGCCATCGAGGAATCCCAGTTGGAGAAAATATGTTTTGAAAAAAGTGAACGGGGGGTCCAGTAGGAGGTGCTGCCAGCCGATGTGGACCTTGCGGTCAATCAATTGAGTGGCGGCGAGCGTGGTGTATACATCCATGGTCTTCAAGTGCTGGGAAAGGGAGTTGCAAGTAAAGTGGAGGAGGTTCGATTCGAGGTGCCCGACCGAGCCGTCCACGCGGACAGACTCATGAACATAGTCGCCTTCCCAGCGCGCCTTGCGGCGGTCAAAGAACCGCACTTTGCGATCCGGATACCAGCCGGAGTGCAGAATCCAGCGGCCCAGATACTGGGCCTGCCGGGGCATGGTGTAGGCATTATGGGCGGGGCCGGACTTCTTGATCTGCCAGATCTCGGCTTCCAGGGCCTCGCTCAGGGATTCGTCCGCATCCACGGAGAGCACCCAGTCGTGGGTGGCCTGGGCGGACGCGAAATTCTTCTGGCCGGCATATCCGGGCCAGGGATTTTCGACGACGCGCGCGCCGAGTTTTTGCGCGATCTCCACGGTGCGGTCTATGGATCCGCTGTCGACGACGACGATTTCGTCGCAGCATCGGAGGCTTTCGATGGCGCGGGCGATGTTGCGCTGTTCGTTCAGGGTGATGATGGTGGCCGAGATTTTCAGCAAATTGACACTCATCCGAGAATCGATTGGCCCAGCGCAATGGGGGCGGGAGTAAAGCTGAGGACAAAGATCAACAGAGCGAGCAGTCCCAACAGCCAGCGCCCCTGTCCGACGGGGGCATCGTCATAGATCACCGGGTGGCGCATCCCAAACAAGATGAGCAGCAATGCCCAGAGAAGCCAACTGTAGGAGAAGGCCAGCCCCAAGGGAACCAGAGCGGCGACAAAAATTTTCGACAACAGGCGATGCCGCTCACCGATGAAGGAATAGAGGATGTGCCCGCCGTCCAATTGGCCGATGGGAAGCAGGTTCAAGGCGGTGGCGAGCAGGCCAACCCAGGCTGCCCGCGAGACCGGATGGAGGTAGATGTCAGAGGATCTGACGCCGGGAAAAACAATCGCCTCCATCAGGCGCTGCATGAGGGGAGCGCCGAACACGAGGTCGCCTTCGGTGGCGATGCCTGGAATCACCTTCGAGTAGGCAAGGCCGATGGCGAGCGCGGGGAGCACGAACAGGAATCCAGCCAGGGGGCCGGCAATGCCGACATCAAACAGGATGTGGCGGGTATAGATGGGCGAACGAATCCTGATGAATGCGCCGAGGGTCCCGATGAGGGTGGGGGCGGGAAGAAAGTACGGCGGGGAGGCGTCGATGCGGTAGTGCAGGCAGGCAAAGTAGTGACCCAGTTCATGGGCCATGAGAATGGCGAGAAGAGTAAGGGAGAAGGGCAAGCCAAGGGACAGCAGGCCCGGATTGCGGATGAGCCGCAGCAGGGCGCTCCAATCCTGTTCACTGAATGCGGGCAGATTCTCCTGATAGTTGAGGGCGAGCCGCGCGCCCATGGCTGTGGTGGTGAGCAGGGTCAGGATCAGCAGGAGTCCGTGCAGCCACCAGCGCTCACCGGTGGCAACGGAAGGCAGGACGACGGAGCCGTTGACGGGCGAAGGCGGGAACTCACCAGGGACGGAACCCGCGGTAGACACAAGACAGGGGGCAGGCGCTAGAGTGCCTGCAGCTCCTTGCCCGGCTTGAAGCGGACAGCCTTTCCGGGCGGGATGGCAACCTCTGCGCCGGTGCGCGGATTCCGGCCGATGCCGGTCTTGCGAGGCCGGACGTTGAAGATGCCGAAACCACGCAGTTCAATGCGCTCAGCACTGCCCAAGGCGCGCTTCATGCTTTCGAAGACGGTTTCCACAGCCATCTCAGCTTTGGTCTTGGTAATGCCGGTACGGTTGACGACTTCATTGATGATGTCGAGCTTGATCATGTTGCCTCCTCGTTCACATTCTGCAAACCTCATGATATGATTGACTTTAAACATTTGTCAAGCGGCCATTTTCATCTTATCCTATGAGCGCATCCGGGATCGACCCCCGCACGTTCCGCCAAACGTGCTCGAAATTTGCCACCGGCGTCACCGTTGTTACCCTTGTCGGGACCGATGGCTTGCCGCACGGAATGACGGTGAACTCGTTCACTTCCGTCTCGGCCGTGCCGCCACTGGTACTGGTCTGTGTGGATCATTCCTCCAACTTGATTTGGCATTTTCGCGCCGCCACGCATTACTGCGTAAATGTTTTGAGCAACGGGCAACAGGAGCTCTCGAATCGTTTTGCGACGCGGGGCACGGACCGGTTCGAGGGGCAAAGCTGGGACAGGGGAGAAACTGGTGTTCCACTCATACCGGATTCGCTGGCGCACATGGAGTGCGAAATCCGGAACAGCGTGATCGCGGGCGACCATGACATTCTCATCGCGGAGGTGCTGCATATTCAGATGTCAGACGGCGCACCGCTTGTGTTCTTCGATGGAGGTTACAAGGAACTGGCATGAGTATCCAAACCTTGGTGAAGGAAATCCACCGGCGCGACGCGGTGTTGAGCGTGGCAGGTTGGTGGCACGTTTTTCTGCTGTTTTGCATTTGGATGGCGGCACCGTGGGATAACCGGCTGGTGCTGGGGTTGAACCCATGGATCAAGCCGATGAAGTTCGCGGTGTCGGTGATCATTTTTCTCTGGACGATGGCCTGGTTCCAGGGATATCTCAGCGGTCCGGCCTTGGGCAAGCGGATCATCCGGTGGGGGACATCGCTGACCATCGGCTTGAATGTGGGGCTCATCTGCGTGCAGGCCGCGCGCGGGGTGCCGTCGCACTTCAACACGCACACCGCATTCGACTCGGCTGTGTTTGCGGCGATGGGACTGTCCATTCTGTTGAACTCATTCGTGATGGTCTATGCGATGTACGAGTTTATCTGGCAGCCGTTGGAGCTGGAGGATGCGTATCTGCTGGGGATCCGGATCGGGCTGTTTCTGTTTGCGATGGGATCTCTGGAGGGAATGCTCATCGTGCTGCATCAGGGGCACACGGTGGGAGCAGCCGACGGAGGGGCCGGGCTTGCCTTTCTCAACTGGAGCACAAAGGCGGGCGACCTGCGCATTGCGCACGCAATGGGGCTGCACTCGCTGCAGATATTGCCGTTGGCCGGATTCGGGCTGTGCCGCTGGCTGCCGGGGGCATCGAGCATCGTACGGATGGGGCTGCTTGTTTTGCTCGCCGTGGTTTACACGGGCATATTTGTCGCGATGTACCTGATGGCGGCAGCGGGCAAGCCGCTGATGGCGGGGTGAACGGCCGGAGGCCTGTCGACGGCAGGCGAAACCCCGTCTGCCCCCTTGAACAGCAATGTTGAACTACATTTTCAACTGAATCCCCGCTCTAACGAGCGGGGCTATCGGTGGCCTATAGCAACCCCGCGATAGCCCCGGGCGTAAGATCGGGGATGTCCCGGCAGTGAGGCCGGGGAAGACAGGCCGGAGGCCTGTCCTACTGACTCATGCCGCGGGCGGCGATGGGCCAGACAGCTTCGACCTTGTCGGCGCGCACGCAAAAGATCTTGTCGTAGAGGTTCACCGACGGATCGCAGTGCGGGATGATGAACTCGAGCCTGTCGCCGACCTGGAACGGATGAGCGCCCTGACCCAGGGTCAGCTTGCCGTGTTCATCGCCGCCAAAGGCATAGGTGACCGGCATCTTGTCCTTGGTCTCTGGGGGAAAGGGCTTGTCAGTGGAGAAGGCCTTGAGTCCGGCATCGACGATCGCGGTGGCGTCGGCAGGCTTGCTGACCACGGTGGCCAGGACGGTAAGGGAGTTGCCGAAATCACTGTAGCGAGTGTTGCCGTCCGAGCCGCCGATGCGGTTGTAGTCGACATCCATGAACATGAAACTGCCGGGCTGCAGCTCGGTGACGCCGTCGATTTCGGAATCGATGTTGTAGGTCCCGGTGGAGCCGCCGCTCAGCCAATTACAGGCGATGCCCTTCTTTTCGAGCATGCGCCTGGTCTCCACGGCCTGTCCCATGAGTTCCGCAGAAACTTTCTTGCGCTGGTCAAATCCCATGACGTGGCTGGCATGGCCGGCGTAGGATTGGAAGCCCTGGAACCTGACGTTGGGGAGCGATTGCATGGCCTCGACCAGACCGACGGCCGGATCACCGGGGCGAATTCCGGTGCGATTGCCGACGAGCAGATCCACGGCCAGATTCAGTTTGATTTTGCGGACGGCGGCGGCGTCGTTCATGTCGCGCAGGTTCTGGGCGTTGTCGACGACGAAGATGGTGTCGGGGCGGCGCGAGGCCAGACGCATAGCGCGCTCAATTTTGTATTTGCCCACGACGGCAGTGGTGATGAGCAGGTTCTGCAGTCCGTTGGCGGAAAAGACTTCCGCTTCGCTGAGCTTAGCGGCGCAGGTCCCGACGGCGCCGTTCTTCACCAGGTAATGGGCGATGTTGGGACACTTGTGGGTTTTGCCGTGCGGCCGCAAGCCGCGGCCCCGCGAAGTCACGAAAGAGGCCATCTTCTTGACGTTGGCCTCGAACGGATCCATATTGAGCAGCAGGGCCGGAGTGGGGAGATCATCCTTGGTGAGTTTGCCGGCCACATTTCCGGAAGCGAGAAGTTTTTCGACCTCGGCCCACGAGTAGCCCTTTGCGCCCCGGAGAATAGCCGGAGCCGCCACCATCGCCGAAGCCAATAAAGCGCGTCTGGTTTGCATAAAAGCCTCCTGATGGAGGAGCATACCATAATGGCAGCCAAATACCGATACGAAGAGTTCACGTGGCCCGAGATCCGGAAGGCGGTGAGCGACCGGCGCGTGGCGGTTCTCCCGGTCGGCACCGTGGAGCAGCACGGACCGCATTTGCCGCTGGTGACCGATGTCCTCACGGCGACAGAGATGTCGCGGCGCGCGGTGGAGCGGATACCGGACGAAGCGGTGCTGTTGCCGTCGGTCTACTACGCCTTCAACGAGCATCATCTGGATTTCCCGGGCACGATCGCCGTGGAAGGCCCCACCTTTGTCAACTATGTCACCGATATCGGCAAGAGCCTGGCGCACCATGGATTCCAGAAGATCTTGCTGGTGAACGGGCACGGCAGCAACGTGCCGTTTCTGGACATTGCGGCGCGCAACATCACGAATCACTCGAACGCCATCTGCGCGATGGTGCCGTGGTGGAACCTGGTGCCGCGCGAGCTGCTGGCGAAGTTAAGGGAATCCGATTTCCCGGGCGGCATGGCGCACGGGTGCGAGCTGGAAACCTCGGTGCTGCTATATCTGAGTCCGGAACTGGTGCAGATGGAACACGCGGAGCCGGATTTTCCGGCGCAATCGTCGGAATATTTCTACTGGGATTTGCAAAAACCGTCGCCGATCTTTTTCCAGGAGTTCTTCAGCCGGTATTCGCGCACCGGCACCTCCGGCGATCCGACCAAAGCGACGGCAGAAAAAGGCCGGCAGTTTGTCGAGGCGGTGGTGGATCGGATGGTGGATCTGATCCGGGATTTGCGTAATCGAGTGATTGAACCACGGGTGGATCATCATTGAGCCACATCAATACTCGCGCTGGCGTGGCGGGCCACGGATCATCTGGCGGAGGAAATGAAGGCGGGAAGGCAGTAGCCGCCGCGGCGGCCGCCGTCCGCAGTACACTAGAGGTTCCGATGCCCCGTTACTTCACTCATCCACAGGCAGAAAAAGCGCTTGCCGAGTTGATTCCGGACGTGCGTCAAGCCGTGCATCTCAAACAGGAGTACGACCGCGTGGAGGGGGAGATTCAAGCGTTCGCGCAAAAGGTGCACATGATGGGCGGGATGGTGGTGGACCGGAACCGATTGCTGGCGCAGCGCTCGCGGCGGGACGCGACGTTGTTGCGATTAAAGGAACTGTTGGAAGAGATCCAGAATCGGGGCTGCCAGATCAAGGATCTGGACACGGGGCTTCTCGATTTTCTGACGCTTTACCGGGGACAGGAGGTCTGTCTTTGCTGGAAGCTTGGAGAAACCGCGATTGAGTACTGGCACTCCACCGAAGAGGGATTCCGGGGACGGAAGCCTATTGACCAGGATTTTCTGGATAACCATAAGGGGGAGTCAGAGGAATAGTTCGCGTGGCGCGGACTGGTGTGGGATTCCTGAAAGTGGTTGTTAACCTCTTACGGCAGTCAAACCAGTTCTGGCGAACTCCCTACCGGACAGTGCATTCACAGCGCCAGTTCAATCACCTGATCATCGGCTGGGTGTGGAGGCAGCCTGCACTGGAACCGGCAAACACCCTTCGATGGCTTCCAGCAGATTGAGACGAAGGTCCTCCATCGTCTCGCCCTGTGTGGCGCAACCAGGGATGGATGGGACTTCGGCCCAGAATCCGCCCTCTTCGGCTTTGTGTACGATGGCGTGAATCTTCATAGTAATAAGTGGTGGAGGCGGCGGGAGTCGAACCCGCGTCCGAGAAAGCTCTTCATAAGACGACTACGTGCGTATCCGGTTCTATTTGTCTCGACCACCGATTCTGAAACCGGCAAGACCACGGCGGTCCAGCCCGATTGATCTCGGCCTGCGGCTACGAGCAGAAGCCTTCAGCCTATCCCGCAAGATGACGTTCACTAGCCTGCGTGCGAGCCCGCAAGCCGGAACGGCGGCCTAATTACTTAGGCTGCGTATGCAAACTGCGAATTGGCAGTTTTAGTTTTCCGATCGTTTAACGGGAGCTCGGAACCCGGCACGCCTTCTTACGTCGATTCGATCCCGTCGAATCCGTTACGCCCCCCTTTCCCCTTCATTATACCTCGCCCGCGGCTGCTACGATATCTAACATGAACTCGCGACGCGGTTTCCTCAAACGAGCGCTGGGCCCGGCCTGGATCGGGGCATCGGTGCTGGACCAGGCCATGTTCCGGGCGGTGCGCGCCCGGGCGCAGGCTACCGGCAACTACACCCTTCCGACGCTGTTCGACATCGAGAAAGTTGCGGACGGCATCCATGTGGCGCTGGCGCGACCGTCCACACTGATCAATTGCAACGCGGTGATCATCGAGAACGAAGCCGATCTGATGATCATCGACACGCATTCCAAGCCGTCAGCGGTGGTGAGCCTGGTCCGGCAGATCCGGAACCAGGTGAGCCCAAAGCCGTTGCGCTACGTGGTGGCCTCGCACTTCCATTGGGATCATTCGCACGGACTGCCTACCTACCGGCGCATCGCCCCACATGCGGATCTGATCGCTTCCGAAACCACGCGCAAACTGATCGGGGAGCAGACCATGCCGCGGCTCAAGGCCTCCTTTGAGGAGCTCGCCAAGACCATCGACGATTACAAGCAGCGCCTGGCCAAAGCAACGACGGCGGAGGACAAGGCGTTGTGCCGGGAGATGATCACCGAAACGCAGGACTATTTGCAGGAGATGAAGAACTTCACGCCGGAACTACCGAATATGACGCTGGAGCGTGATCTCATACTGCATGACAAGGCGCATGATCTGCACCTGGCCTTCCGCGGCCGCGGCCACACGGCCGGCGACATCGTTGTATGGTGTCCGCAGAAAAAGACGGTGGCGACCGGCGATCTGCTGCATGGTTTCTTCCCGTTCATCGGCGACGGCTTTCCGCTGAGCTGGCCGCGGACGCTGCTGCATGTGGCGCAATTCCCCTTCTCGCAGGCGGCCGGAGGCCACGGGGGCGTTCTTCGTGATCAAACCCGCCTCTATCAAATGGCGAACTATATTGAAGAGGTCACCGAGCGTGTGGTGGTGGGACGCCGCAACGGGAAGACGCGGGCGCAATTGGAAACCGAAGTCACACCAGCTACACTGAAAACAGTGGCCGATGGAGGGTTCGGAGATCGCACGGCCGAGTCCGTGCTGAAGTTTCGCCGGTTACCGCCGCCGCGCCCGACAGTGGCCCAAGTCCTGTCCGATTCGGTGAAGACCAACGTCGGGCAAATATACTTATCGATGGAGCGCTCAACAGAATAGATGCCTGAAACCATCACCCTGCCGGATATAGGCACGGCTCAAGAAACAGACAACGCCACAAGGGATGCGAAGGTTCCTCTGTTTCACGTGGTGCTGCTGGACGACAATGATCACACCTACGATTATGTCGTCGAGATGATGGTCCGGCTGTTTATCAAATCCGAATCGGAAGCCTATCAACACGCGGTGGAAGTGGACTCGGCCGGCCGCACGATCGTGATTACCTGCGAGCAGACGCAGGCAGAATTTGCGCGCGACCAGATCCATGCCTACGGAGCCGATTGGCGCATGCCGAAATGCAAGGGCTCCATGAGCGCGATTATCGAACCCGCCACAGGACAATGAAACACATACTTTTTTTCGCTTTTCTCACCGCAACGACGGCATTTGGACAGAACTGGCCGCAATGGCGGGGTCCGACCGCCGACGGCATCAGCACGGAAAAGAGCCTACCCGTGCGGTGGAGCAAGACAGAAAACATCGCCTGGCGCGCGCCGTTGGAAGGACAGGGCACTTCGACGCCGGTGATCTGGGGAGACAGCATCTTTCTGACATCGCAAATGGGAGACGGCCCCTACGAGGGCCGCAGCCGTGATTTCGACGATGCGGCAGTGGCGCGGAGGACCGGATCCAGGGGCCAGGTCCAGTTCGCCGTACAGGCCTTTGACCGCCGCAACGGAAAGCTGCTATGGGATTATCGCCTGGATGCGGAAGGCGTGCTGCAGCCGGTTCACATCAAACACAACCTGGCCAGCCCGAGCTGCATTACCGACGGCGAACGCGTGTACGCATGGTTTGGCACCGGCCAACTGGTGGCGCTGAACATGGCGGGCAAGCTGATCTGGCAGCGGCACCTCGGCAAGGAGATCGCACCGTTCGACGTCCTATGGGGGCACGGGAGCTCTCCGGCTCTCTACAAAGAG
>ORMF011030594.1_pt1 | contig 12897 bp, 11 predicted proteins | sample 1779871 | NCBI WGS metagenome assembly ORMF01 (sample SAMEA104232316, study PRJEB22302) | groundwater metagenome | biome: forest; feature: aquifer; material: groundwater | place: USA | collected 2011-08-07 | depth 5.4 m | reverse complement strand
CGAACGACCCGCTGGGTCGGCTGCTCAAGGGCGCTTACCCGGCGGTGGAGGTTTCGCAGGACTTCAGGCTCCGGCTCTGGCGCAAGCTGATGGACCGGCCGGCGGCCGAGCTCTGGAAAGTGCCCGCGCCGGCCGTGGCGGCGGCGCTGCTCATTGGGATCGTCAGCGGCATATGGAGCTTCGGTAAGGCGGGCGGGACCGGGGACCCGGCCGTCGCGCGGGTGGTGGCCCGGGCGGAGCGGCTGGACCTCTTCGGCAACGCGCCGCATGACTCGCTGGCGGGAGCCGTGCTCAGGCGAATGGAAGGAGAGAGGGCATGAAGCGGTTTCTTGTGATCGTTTTTGCTCTGGTGGGGATCGGGGGTGTGGCGTATCTGGCCACCCTGGGTTGCGGCCAAATGCTGAGCCGTAAAACTTCCCCCGCGGGCTGGGTGGAGAGTTTGGGGCTCACGCCGGAGCAGCGGGAGGCGGTGGCGTCGGCGCAGAAACAGTTCCTGGCGCAGAAGGGCGAAAGCTGCGGGATCCTGTGCGCCAAGAGGGCCCAGATCATCCAGCTTCTTAAGCAACCGGACCCCGACCGGGCCGCGCTGGCGCAATTGGCGCAAGAGATCGGCCAGGAGCAGACCCGGCTGGAGACGGCCACGCTGGATTACCTGCTCGCGGTCAACCGGCAGTTGGAGCCGCCGCAGCGGGAACGGCTGATGGCTTCCGTGTCCGAGGAGCTTCGGACCGCCTGCAAAGAGACGGCCTGCGGGATGACGCCCGGATGCGCCGTGAAAGAAGGTCAGGAGTCAGGGGATCGGAGTCAGGAGTGAGGAGAGAGGAGATAAGACGGATGCGGGTTTGGGCAGCCAGAATCCTCCTTGCGGCTTTTTTCTCCTCCCTCCTCCCCCCTCCCTCCTCCCTTGTTTGGGCAACTGAGGGAGCGTTGTCTCTCCCGGAGCTGATCCAGGAGCTGCGGCGCGCCAATCCCGATCTGCTGGCGGCGAAGAAACAGGTGGAGGCGATGCAGGCCAGGATCCCCGCGGCCCGGGGCCTGCCGGCTCCGAGGATCGGCGTGGAGTTCGAGGAGATCCCCCGGGGCACCTTCAAGGTCAACCAGGCGACCGTCATCTACTCGCTGCTCCAGTCCATCCCGTTCCCCGGCAAGCTCTCACTGCGCCAGAAAGTGGCGGTGGCGGAGGCCCAGCGGACGGCGGCGGTTTTCAAAAAAGCGGAGCTGGACCTCACAACCCAATTGAAAACGGCCTACTACGACCTCTTCCTGACGGACCGCGAACTGGAGATCCAGCGGGAACAGAAGATTTGGCTGGATCAGGCGGTCGAATCGGCCCGCGCGCGGTATGGGACGGGCGGCATCTCGCAAAACGAACTCCTGCGCCTCCAGTCCGAGGCGCTGGAAGCGGCCAATCAGGTGGAAGTGTTGATCCATCGGAGGCGCGGGCTGGAGGCGCACCTGAATCATCTGCTGAACCGGCCGGTGGAAGGGAAGATGGCCCCGCCCGCCGAGATCCCATTGGAGCCGGTTCCCTCCGGTCCGGAGGAGCTGGTCGCCAAGGCGTTGGAGAACCAGCCGGAGCTGCTGGTCTTCAAATTTTCCTCGGAGAGGGCCGAAGCCGACTGGAAGCTCGCGAAGCGGGAGCTCTGGCCCGACCTGGAGACGATGCTGGAGCTGCGGGATCCGGCGATGGGCCCCATCGGGCCCTGGGACCTGACGCTGGCCCTCGTGTTGCCCTTCTGGTTTTGGACCAAGCAGAAATACGGCGTCCGGGGCGCCCTGTTCAACAAGGAATCGGCGGAGCATGCTTTCCAGGGGGCCCGCAACGAGGCGGCCCGTCAGGTCCATGAAAACTGGCACGAGGCGATGGCGGCGTACGGCACGGCGAAACTTTGCCGGGAGAGTCTGATCCCGCTGGCCTCCCAGGCGGTCGCGTCGGAGATGGCGCTGTATCAGAGCGGACGGGGCTCCTTCATGGAATTGCTGGACGCCCTGCGGATGCTGGCGGAGCGCAAGCGCACTTACTATGAGCACCTGGCCGGGCTGGAACAGCGGGTCATCCTGCTGGAGCAGGCGGTCGGCCTGCCGTTGCGGCCGGAACATTAGGAGGCCCCATGTTTTCTCGAAAAAAGATTGTCTTTACTGTTTTAGTCCTAACTGTTCTAGCGGGCGCAGTTGCGGTGCGGGTGGCGAAGCCGCCTCGCCACGCTGCCCATTCCGAGCAGGCCGCCCTCTACTACTGCCCGATGCATCCCGACTACACCTCGGACCGTCCGGGCGAATGTCCGATCTGCCACATGCAATTGGTGAAGCGGGAGCCGGAGCAGAAGACCGCGCAGCCGGAAAAGAAAAAGACAGCGGAGGAGATTTGCGCGCTTCACAATTGCCCCAAGCTGCATGAAGGCAGGCCGTGTCCCATGATGGTGGTCGCTGCCGCCGGAGAAGAGGTCACTTGCCCGATTTGCGGGACCCACGTCCTGGGAGGGGAGGAGCCCGCGGCTCCCGCGGCGGTTGCCGCCCAGGGATACGCGGCAGTCCTCTTAAGCCCCCAGAAACGGCAGCTCATCGGCGTCAAGACCGTGCCGGCCCGAAGACAGCTGCTCACCCGGCTCATCCGGACCGTCGGGACGGTGATGGTGGACGAAACACGAATCGTTCACGTTCACCCGAAAGTGGAGGGATGGATCAAGGAGATCTACGCCCGTTACGAGGGAGACCTGGTCAAGAAAGGGCAGCCCCTTTTCTCCTTTTCCAGCCCTGATTTTATCTCGGTTCAACAGGAGTACCTGATTGTCCTCGGCCTGCTGAAAGAGATCCCGGCCGATGCCGGCCCGCAGGTGAGAGAAGCGGCCGAGGAAAATTTGGCGGCGGCCCGCCAGCGCCTCCTCTGGTGGGACGTGACGGAGAACCAAGTGCGGGAATTGGAGCGGCAGGGGAAGCCCTCCGAAACGCTGGTGCTGGTTTCCCCCATGGATGGCATCGTGCTGAAGAAGCACGTCTGGGCCGGGGAGTTCATGGAGAGGGGAGCCGATTTCTATCATATCGCCGACCTCTCTTCCCTCTGGGTGGATGCCCGGCTCTACGAGCTGGACTTGGGCCTCGTCCGGGTCGGCCAGGAAGCGGTAATCACTTTTGGGGAAGGAAGCAGGCAGGAACTGCGGGGGAAGGTGGTTTTCGTCTCACCCACGTTGGAGGAGGAGACCCGGACCGCCGTCGCCCGGCTGGAATTCCCCAATGCCGATGGGCGGCTCAAACCCGGCATGTTCGCCACCGCCGAAATCTCCGTGGACCTGGGGGAGCGGCTGGTTGTTCCTTCGGAGGCGGTCCTGGACAGCGGGACCCGCCGGATCCTCTTCGTGGATAAAGGGGAGGGACTCCTGGAACCGCGCGAGGTCACCGTGGGAGCGAAGGGGGAGGGCCTCTTGGAGATCACTCAAGGGGTTTCGGAAGGAGAGCCGGTGGTGGTCAACGGGAACTTCCTGGTGGATTCCGAGAGCCGCCTGAAGGCGGCCTTGGAAGGGGCGGGAGCTAAGGGGCACCAGCATGGCCAATAGCGGCGAGGAACAGCCCTCTCTCCGGCAAGGGGGATGGGTCGAGAAGGTCATCGAGTTCTCGGCCCGCAATAAATTTCTCGTTCTGATCTTCGTGATCGCCGCGATGACGGCGGCGGTCTGGTCCGCCCGGAACATCCCGCTGGACGCCATCCCGGACCTCTCCGACACGCAGGTCATCATCTACTCCCGCTGGGACCGCAGCCCCGACATCATCGAGGACCAGGTCACTTACCCGATCGTCACCGCGCTGCTCGGCGCCCCGAACGTGAAGGCGATCCGGGGTTTCTCCGATTTCGGCTTCTCTTACGTCTACGTGATTTTCAAGGACGGCACCGACCTCTACTGGGCCCGCTCACGCACGCTGGAATATCTGAGCAAGATCATCCCCCGCCTGCCGGAAGGGGTCAAGACGGAGCTAGGGCCGGACGCCACCGGCGTGGGATGGGTCTTCCAATACGCGCTGGTGGACAAAACGGGACAACACGACCTTCAGGAACTGCGCTCCTTCCAGGATTGGAACCTGCGGTATCACCTGCAGAGCGTGCCCGGCGTGGCGGAGGTTGCTTCCCTCGGCGGGTTCGTCAAACAGTACCAGGTGACCGTGGACCCCAACAAGCTGCTGGCTTACAACATCCCGCTCACCAAGGTGGTGGAGGCGGTCCGGCAGGGGAACCAGGAGGTGGGCGGCCGGCTGCTGGAATTCTCCGGCGCGGAATACATGGTGCGCGGCCGCGGCTACGCCAAGTCGGTGGAAGAGATCGAGCAGATCGTGGTCGGCGTGGACAAGGCAGGCACGCCGGTCCTCATCCGGCAGATCGGGTCGGTGGCGCTGGGGCCCGACCTGCGCCGCGGTATCGCCGACCTGGACGGGCAGGGGGAGGTGGTGGGCGGGACCGTCATCATGCGCAGCGGCGAGAACGCGCTGAACGTGATCCGGCGGGTCAAGGCCCGGCTCAAGGAGGTGGAGCCTTCGCTGCCGCCCGGCGTCCAGGTGGTGACGACCTATGACCGGTCGGAGCTGATCCTGGCCTCCATCCGCAACCTGCGGGAGAAGCTGATCGAGGAGATGATCGTCGTCAGCATCGTGATCCTGATCTTCCTCTGGCACTTCCCATCGGCGATCATCCCGATCGTCACCATCCCGATTTCAGTCCTGCTCTCCTTCATCCTCCTCAATGGCATGCACCTGACCTCCAACATCATGTCCCTGTCCGGGATCGCCATCTCGATCGGCGTGCTGGTGGACGGGGCGATCGTGGAGGTGGAGAACGCCTACAAGCGGCTGGAGCAATGGATCGAAGGGGGCCGCAAGGGGGATTTCCACGCGGTGCGGCTCAAGGCGCTTAAGGAGGTCGGCCCCGCCGTCTTCTTCTCCCTGCTGGTCATCGCGGTGGCCTTCCTGCCGATCTTCACGCTGGTGGACCAGGAAGGACGGCTCTTCCGGCCGCTGGCCTGGGCCAAAACCATCGCGATGGCGATGGCGGCCATCCTCGCGGTCACGCTGGACCCGGCGCTCCGGATGATGTTCGCCCGGATGGACCCGATCAAGCTCCGCTGGAAATGGGCCTCCAAGGTGGCCACCACACTGGCGGTCGGCACTTATTATCCGGAAGAAAAACACCCGGTCAGCCGCGTGCTTTTCCGGATCTACGAGCCGGCCTGCCGCTGGGTGCTTAAACGCCGCAAGCCCGTGGTGCTCATTGCGGCGGTCCTCTCCGTTTGGGCCCTCATCAATCTGGGTTCCATGATGTTCGGCGTGCGGTTGCCGGGTGCCTTAATCCGGGGTTTCGAGTTCATGCCTCCCCTGCGGGAAGGGAATTTGCTCTACATGCCGACCACGTTGCCGGGGATCTCCGTCACCGGCGCGCAGGAGCTGCTCCAGAAACAGGACCAGATCCTGAAGAGTTTCCCGGAAGTGGAGCGGGTCTTCGGCAAGGCCGGCCGGATGGAGAGCTCCACCGACCCGGCCCCTTTCTCCATGATGGAGACGGTGGTGGTCTTAAAGCCCGAGAAGGAATGGCGAAAAGGGCTTACCTACGAGAAGTTGATCGAAGAGATGAACCAGGCCCTCAAAATCCCCGGCACCACCAACGCCTGGACCATGCCGATCAAGAACCGCATCGATATGCTCACCACCGGGATCCGGACTCCGGTCGGCATCAAGATCTTCGGCGCCGACTTGAAGCAGATTGAAGAAACCGGGACCCACCTGGAGATGATCCTCAAGGACGTCCCCGGTACCCGGTCCGTCTACGCCGAGCGGGTGGCCGGCGGCTACTTCGTGGATTTTGATCTCAAAAGAGAGCAGCTGGCCCGCTATGGGTTGAGCGTCGCCGACGTCCAGATGGTTATCATGACCGCGATCGGGGGCGAGACTGTCACGACCACGGTGGAAGGGCGGGAGCGGTACTCCGTGAACGTCCGCTACGCCCGGGAGCTTCGGGACGACATCGAGGAGCTCCAGAGGGTCCTGGTGCCCACGATGATGGGCCAACAGATCCCGCTCGCTCAGCTGGCGGACATCCGCCTGCTCTCCGGTCCCGCGATGATCCGCAACGAGAACGGACTGCTCTCGGGCTACGTTTACGTGGACATGGCCGGCCGGGACGTCGGCGGCTACGTGGAGGAGGCCAAACGGAAGGTGGCCAAGGAGTTGAAGCTTCCCACCGGTTATTCGCTGCTTTGGAGCGGCCAGTACGAGAACATGATCCGTGTCCGGGAACGGATGAAGGTCGTCCTGCCTCTGACGTTCTTCATCATCTGCCTGCTTCTCTACATGAATACCAAATCGGCGGTGAAGACCGGTATTATCCTGCTCGCCGTCCCGTTCTCCATCTTGGGGGCAGTGCTGCTGCTGTGGGTGCTGAACTACAATGTGTCGACCGCTGTGGCCGTTGGGGTCTTGGCGCTCATGGGTCTCGACGCCGAGACGGGGGTCTTCATGCTGCTCTTCCTGGATTTGTCCTACCACGACGCGGTGGACAAGAAACGGATGCGCACTGAGAAGGATCTTGAGGAGGCGATTGTCCATGGGGCGGTCAAGCGGGTGCGGCCGAAGATGATGACGGTGATGGCCGCTTTCATGGGGCTTCTGCCGATCATGTGGTCCCACGGGGCTGGGGCGGACCTCATGAAGCGGATCGCCGCCCCGATGGTGGGCGGGCTCGCAACCTCCTTCCTGCTGGAGCTGCTGGTCTACCCGGCAGTCTATTTCATCTGGAAATGGCGCTTCGAAATGCGGCGGGGCAAGGCAGACTGGATTCTCCAGCAATCATGACTTATACCTGCCCGATGCATCCGGAGATTCGTTCGGAAGGGCCCGGCTCCTGCCCGAAATGCGGGATGGCGCTGGAGCCGGTTACCCCCGCCCGGACGCCCGAAGAGGAGCGTAATCCCGAGCTGGAACGGATGACCCGCCGGTTCTGGGTGGGGCTGGTGTTCACGGCGCCGGTTCTGGTCATGGCCCTGGGTGGATGGATGATGGGCTGGGTCCAGCTGATCTTGAGTACGCCGGTGGTCTTGTGGGGCGGAGGGTTCTTTTTCAAGGCAGGGTGGGAATCGTTGATCCGCCGCAATCTCAACATGTTCACGCTGATCGCTCTCGGCGTTGGGACGGCCTTCCTCTATAGTGTGACAGCGGTAGTCGTGCCCGGCTGGTTCCCCGTGGCCTTCCGGAGCCCGGAGGGGACGATCCCCCTTTATTTTGAAGCGGCGGATGTGATTACCGTGCTGGTGCTCCTGGGGCAGGTGCTGGAGTTGCGGGCCCGGAGCCGGACCAGCCAAGCCATCCGGGAGCTCCTGAACCTTGCCCCCAAAATCGCCAAGCGGATCCGGCCGGACGGCGGGGAGGAAGACGTCCCTGTTGAGGAAGTTAAGGTGGGGGACCGGCTGAGGGTCCGCCCCGGTGAGCGTGTCCCGACGGACGGCGTGGTCCGGGAGGGTGTGAGCGCGGTGGACGAGTCCATGGTGACTGGAGAGCCGATCCCGGTGGAAAAGACCCAGGGCAGCAAGGTGACCGGCGGCACGGTCAACGGCACCGGGGGCCTCATCATGGAAGCCACGCGGGTGGGGGCCGACACGCTGTTGAGCCAGATCGTGCAACTGGTTTCCGAGGCGCAGCGCAGCAAGGCCCCCATCCAGAAACTGGCGGATCTTGTCTCAGGATGGTTTGTCCCGGCGGTTGTCCTCACGGCGGTTGTGACGTTCACAATATGGGCGCTTGTGGGTCCTCAACCGCGCATGGCCTACGCGCTGGTCAACGCGGTGGCGGTGCTGATCATCGCCTGCCCCTGCGCGCTGGGGCTGGCGACGCCGATGTCCATCATGGTGGGGATGGGTCGCGGCGCCCAGACCGGTGTCCTCATCAAGAACGCCGAGGCGCTCGAGCGGGTTGAAAAAGTGGATACCCTCATCGTGGATAAGACCGGCACGCTGACCGAAGGAAAACCAAAACTGATCTCCGTGAACCCCGTGGCAGGAGGGGATGAGGCCGGCCTGCTGCGGCTGGCGGCCAGTTTGGAGCGGGCCAGCGAACATCCGCTGGCCCAGGCCATTGTTGCCGGGGCGAAGGAGCGGCAGGTCCAGCTTGGGCAGGTCGGCGAGTTTCAGTCGAAGACCGGCAAAGGGGTCACGGGGATTGTGGACGGCCGCCGCGTCGCTTTAGGGAACCAAGCGCTGATGGAGGAGATCCATGTTTCCGTCCAGGCATTGTCGGAACAAGGGGAAAGGTTGCGCCAAGAGGGACAGACCGTCATGCTCGTGGCGGCGGACGGCAAGCCGGCCGGTTTCCTGGCAGTGGCCGATCCGATCAAGGGGTCCACCCCGGAAGCGATCCGACTGCTGCACCGGGAGGGAATCCGGATCGTGATGGTGACCGGGGACAACCTGACGACCGCCCAGGCGGTGGCGAAAAAACTGGGTCTCGACGAGGTGCACGCGGGCATTCTCCCGGAACAGAAGGGAGAACTCGTCAAGCAGCTCCAGGCGCAGGGCCGTGTCGTGGCGATGGCGGGCGATGGGGTGAACGACGCCCCGGCCTTGGCGCAGGCCGATGTGGGGATCGCCATGGGGACCGGCACCGATGTGGCGATGGAGAGCGCCGGGACGACCCTGGTGAAGGGGGATCTGCGGGGGATCGCGCGTCTGCGCGCTTTAAGCCGCGCCACGATGCGCAACATCCGGCAGAACCTCTTCTTCGCTTTTATCTACAACGTCCTGGGGGTGCCGGTCGCGGCGGGGGTGCTTTATCCCTTTTTCGGGATCCTGCTCAGTCCGATTATCGCGGGAGCTGCGATGAGCTTCAGCTCCGTGTCGGTTGTCAGCAACGCGCTGCGCCTGCGCCGCGTTAAACTGTAAAGGAGAAATAAAATGCGTAAAATCGTTGTGTTTGGTTTGTTGTTTGGATTTGCGTCGGCATTGGGTGTGCCGTCGAGTATTCTGGCGACGGCAAGTGCCGCCAATGAACATGAGCACGAGCATGGCGGGGCTCCAGGCGCCGGAGGTGAAGTAATAATCAAGGGAGAGCTTGTTGATTCTCTCTGCTATGTCGGGATGGCGGCAAAAGGCACCGGCCATAAGCAGTGCGCGATAGACTGCGCGAAAGCCGGAATTCCTATCAGTATTGTCGAAGAGGGCACCGGTAAGATGTACACGGTTCTTCCGAAACAAGACAAGACAGGTTATCCTGCAAGCGTCATCAGCAAAATGGGCGAAAAAGTGACGTTGAAGGGTGATTTTTACGAGAACGGCGGTAATAAATACGTGGCCGTCGAATCGGTGGAGTGAAAGTTATGTTGACTGGAGCGCGGCACCTTCAGAATATCCATCCGCTAGTGATTCACTTTCCCATAGCGTTTCTGATGGGTGCTGCGTTCTTTTATTTTTCGGCATGGGTTTTTAAAAAGGATGACTTCGCTAAGGCAGGGTTCTGGGTGCTTTTACTCGGAGCTCTGTCCTTGTCGGTCGCCGTAGGAACAGGGCTTTATGCGGAACAGGGAGTTATGGTGGCGCTCGATGTGAGACAGAAAATCCTTTTGCCCCATAAACAATTTATGATTGCCACGGCAGTCTTGTGTGCCCTCGTTACGTTATGGGCTCTTGTCCGGAGGCCTTTTCCAAAGAAAGGGAGAATTGTATTTTTAGGACTCCTTCTTGCAATGGTACTCACGATGACGATCGGAGCCGATTTTGGGGGACAACTTGTTTATGATTACAATGCCGGAGGAAACGCTTGCCCTCAGCCGATTCATTTCAAAGGAAGCGAAGCGGTTTAGCTTTTCATGTCAAAACACCCGCACGAACCATTAATTACAAGGAACCTGCGACCCCTTGTAGGGGCGCTGCTGATCACCGCTGCCGTGATGGTCTTGGAGATCGTCGTTGGGCTGCTCTCCCATAGTCTGGCCCTTCTGGCGGACGCGGGGCATATGGCCACCGATACGGCGGCACTGGGGATGAGCTTGTTCGCCTGCTGGATTGCCCGGCAGCCGGCCACCCGGACCAAGACCTACGGTTTCTACCGGATGGAGATCTTGGCGGCGTTCCTCAACGGGTTGACCCTGTGGCTGATCGTGGCGGGGATCGGCTACGAAGCCGTTCAAAGGTTTTTCCATCCTCCGGTGATCCGGGCTCCGCTGATGTTGGCGACCGCTATCGTTGGTTTGGCGGCGAACTTGGGATGCGCCTGGATACTGCGTCCTTCCCGGACCGAGAGTCTGAACCTGCGCAGCGCCTATCTCCATGTTTTGTCGGATGCCCTGGGTTCCGTCAGCGTTATCGGGGCGGCGGCGGTGATCTGGATGACCGGCTGGTCCCGGGCCGATCCCGTCGCCAGTCTCCTCGTCTGCGCGGGCATCCTCTGGGGGTCGTGGAGTCTCATCCGAGACTCGGTCAACATCCTGCTGGAGGGGGCGCCCGCCCATATCGAGGTGACCAAGGTCATGCGGGCGATGCAGGCCGTGCCGGGGGTGCGTCGAGTCCACGATACTCACATTTGGACGATCACCTCGGGGATGGAAGCCATGAGCGCCCATGTGGTGGTGGACGATTCCTTGGGGAATCAAGAAGTCCTGAATCGTTTAAATACGCTGCTTTGCGAGCAGTTCGGAATCCATCACACCACTTTTCAATTGGAAACAACCTAGGAGGGACAATGCCGATCATCACGGTGGATTTGTTTGAAGGGAGATCCCGCGAGCAGCGGGAGCAATTCGCGAAGGCGGTGACCGAGGCAGCGGTGCGGGACCTGAAAGCGCCGCTGGACCACACCTGGGTGATCTTCCGGGACCACAAGAAGGAGAATTGGGGGATGGGAGGAAAACTTTGTGACAAATAACTGCTGTTCGGAGGGCGCCCCCGCACTCGCTCCACGCTCGTCCCCTTCTCTGAACAAACCCAAGGGGAAGGGGACTCGCAACGTCGCTCGTGCGGGGGCGCCCTCCGAACCGTTGGATTCGTGTTCATCATGAATGGTCTCAATTTCTCGACGGCGTTCCTCGCCGGGCTGGTCTCCTTCCTCTCCCCCTGCGTGCTGCCGCTGATCCCGGGCTACATCTCCTTCATCTCCGGGCTTTCGCTGCAGGAGCTGCGGACGGCCGTGCCGCACCAGCGGCACGGCACTTCCTCGGCAGCGGGGACGGTGCCGCCTCGGTCGCCGGCCCGCCGCGCTTTTCTGAGCAGCGTCTGGTTCGTGCTCGGGTTTTCGGCGGTCTTCATCGCGCTGGGGGCCTCCGCCACCGCGCTGGGGTCGCTGCTGCTGCCGCGTCTCGGTGCTCTGCGGCTGGTGGCCGGCGCCGTGATCATCCTCTTCGGCCTGCACCTGACCGGCATCTTCCGGATCCCGTTCCTGCAGTACGAGAAGAAGGTGGAGGTCCGGCAGCGGCCGCTGACGGCGGTGGGGGCCTTCCTAGTCGGGGCGGCCTTTGCCTTCGGATGGACCCCCTGCATCGGGCCGATCCTGGCGGGGATCCTGGCGCTGGCCTCCACGCAGGAGACTGTTCCGCAGGGGATGCTGCTGCTGGCCGCCTATTCGCTCGGCCTCGGGCTGCCGTTCTTAGCGGCGAGTCTCGGCGTGCAGGCTTTCCTGCGGTTCTTCGGGCGGTTCAAAGGTTACCTTCGGGCTGTCGAGATCGCCAGCGGGCTATTGCTGCTGGCGGTGGGTGTGCTGATCATGGCGGACCGGCTGTCGCTGCTGGCCCGGTACCTCACGTTTTTCAACCGTTTCGCACTCTAAAGCGAGGAAAAGATGAAGAAAGTTCTCACGGCAATTCTTCTGATCGGTTTGGCCGCCACCGGGTGCACTGCGGCGCCCCAGCAGGGGGCGAGGCAGGCGGCTCCAGACTTCAACCTGAAGGCGCTGGATGGGAAAATGCTCCAACTCTCCGCTTTGAAGGGGAAGGTGGTGTTGCTGGATTTCTGGGCGACCTGGTGCCCCCCTTGCCGCGCGGAGATCCCGCACTTCAAGGAGCTGTATGCCCAGTACCACGCGAAAGGCCTGGAGGTGATCGGGGTGGCGCTGGACGATGGGGGGGAAAAGGACGTGGCGCCGTTCGCCCGGGAGAACCAAATTAATTACCCGCTCTCCACCACCGGCGCGCAGCAATTGGCGCAGGCCTACGGCGGCGTCCGGGGGATCCCCACCACCTTCCTGATCGACAAGCAGGGAAAGATCGCCAAGAAATACGTCGGTTACCAGGACAAGGCGGTGTTTGAGAAAGAGATCCAAGTGCTGCTGGCCGAATAAAGTTATTTGACAAATGTCATCTCGAGCCGAAGGCGAGAGATCTCGTTTTAAAGTGAGATTTCTCGGCCTGCGGCCTCGAAATGACGGCTTCTGAGTGTATAATACGTTTTCCATGTCGAGTGATGTCGCGGTTCCTACCCAGACCAGTCTGAAAAGGACGCCTCTTTACCCGCAGCACGCGGAGTTGGGCGCCCGGTTCTGCTCCTTCGCCGGGTGGGAGCTCCCCATTTACTACACCTCGATCCTCAAGGAGCATGAAGCGGTCCGGACCCGGGCCGGCCTGTTCGATGTTTCCCACCTGGGCCACCTGGAGGTCTCCGGACCGGACGCGGCGGCTCAGCTGCAGCTCCTGGTCACGCAGGACCTGGTCGCGCTGGAGCCGGGCCAGGCCATCTACTCCCCGATGCTCAACTCCCGTGGCTGGATCATGGATGAGATGATCTTCTATCGCCTGGAGCCGGACCGGTTCCGGCTCGTGGTGAACGCCGCCAATGGGGACAAGATTCTGAGCTGGCTCAAGAGCCGGTTGCGGGGTGGGGCTGCGGTGGAGGACCTGCGGGAGAAGGTGGGCACCGTGGCGCTGCAGGGGCCGGCCGCGGCCGGGAT
>ORMF010625990.1_pt1 | contig 12904 bp, 15 predicted proteins | sample 1779871 | NCBI WGS metagenome assembly ORMF01 (sample SAMEA104232316, study PRJEB22302) | groundwater metagenome | biome: forest; feature: aquifer; material: groundwater | place: USA | collected 2011-08-07 | depth 5.4 m | reverse complement strand
GTTCGCGCAGCAGCGCCGCCAGTTCCAGGCCGCTGTCGTCCACCGCCAGCACCGCGTCCGGCTTGCGCCCGAGCGCGTCCAGCACCTGCTTCACCGCGACTTCAGGTTGATCGAACGGCACCGATTTAATCGGACTCATGCCCCACAGCGGCGCGAGCCGATGGCAATAATCCGCGGCAGCGATGATTTCGACCTCGAGTTTTTCTGCGGCGGCGAGAAAATCGGCGTTGCGGTAACCGGCGGCAGGCAGCAGCAGCAGAACGCGCTTCACGGCCGGGCGCTCAAAAACTTAGCAGTTGCTGCTCGGTGGGCTCGGCGCAGCAGTACCAGGGCTCGGACAGGCGTGCGATGGGTTCGCCAAAATCGGCCCGGGTGAGTGGCGGCACTTCGATGCCGAGCGCGTCGTGCGCGAGCCGCCAGATTTGGCCGAATATGTCGCTGCGCGACCATCCCTGTCGATCGCCTTGCTCGGCACAGACTTGCACCGCCTGCTGCAATGCGTCCACGCGGGGATCGGCGTGCCGCCACGGATAGCCGAGCAATTTCGCATCGAACGCCTCAATCGTTTCCCGGAAACCGGGCAACTGAAGCAGATAGGAGCCGGCCGGCACGAGCAGGCGAATGCAAAGCTGGATCGGCGGCACTGCCTCCACTAAACGCAAACGCACCAGCGTGCGCAGCAGGTCGAGGTAGCCCTCCAACGTCGTCCACGGCGTGAATGGAACAAACGTGGGCGCCAGGAATATGCCGGCTTCACGGCACAGTTGCAAAGCGCGTTCGAAGTCGGCGCGCGTGTGATTCTTGGCGAAGTAATCCAGCACCTTATCATCCACCGACTCGACCGCCGCGGTGATGAACAGACAACCCGCCGCCCTCAGCCGGGGAAGCAGTTCGGCGCGGTCGATGAGGTGCTGAATCTTGATGGTGGCGTCGAAGCTCAGGGTGGGAAATCTGGCGTGCATCGCCGCCACCACTTTCACGGCATGGGTCGGGCCGTTGAAAAAATCCGGGTCGCCGAAAGAAATATGCGCCGCGCCCTCCGCCACTTGCTGCTCGATGTCCGCCAGCACCACCTCGACCGGCACCACGCGGAACTTGCCCTGATATACCGGCACCACCGGGCAGTGGCGGCACAGGTGCTTGCAGCCCCGGCTTGCGTCAATGAAACCAAGCATTTTCTTGCCGCCGTCCGGCAAGACCAAATGGGCGTAGCGGTGCAGGCTCGGCAGGCCGGAGCGGTCAGGCGTCATGAATTCTATTTTGGCCAGATTCACTACGGGCTCGATTTGCGTATCGCACGCGTCCCCGGCGCGCAGCCGCTGCGCCAGGCTCACCAGTCCCGGTTCAAACTCGCCGCCCAGTATGGTTTTCACGCCGAGGCCGCGCAGCCACTTCTGATTCATCGGCGCATACAGACCGTACACGCACAAATGCGCCTGCGGCGCGATGTCACGAATGCGCGGGATGGCTTCGACCGCGATGCGGGTGGCGGTGTGCATGCCCACATAAAGAGCCACCAAGTCCGCATCCTCCAGGATTTCGGTATCGAGCTTCTGCAGCGAAAGATCGAGGCAGGTCACCGCAATGTCCTCGCGCTTGAGCAAGGCGGCAGGCTCCGCCAGCGCAAACGGCTGCCGCCCCAACTCATAGGGGTTTATGAGGACGACCTTGAAGGGGCCGGCCGCCTCGGGCGCAGGCCGTGGTCTAACCTGGGACAACATTGATTGATCAGCTATTTTGATTTCGGCCGTTGCTCGAAAGGCGCGGAGCCCGGCTCACGGCTCGCCCCGGCATTTTTCAGGCGCTCAAGATAATGCTGCCACATCTCGTCCTGCCGGATGCCGTAATCGTACAGCACCTCCCATGAGTAGATCCCGGTATTGTGGCCGTCGGAAAACCGCGGCTGGATCGCGTAGGTTCCGACCGGCTCGATCGCAGTGATCTCGATGGTCCTTTTGCCCATCTGGAGCACTTCCTGGCCCGGACCGTGGCCGCGTACTTCGGCGGACGGCGAATAGACGCGCAGGAACTCGCACGGCAGCATGAATGTCTTGCCGTCGGCGAACGCGATTTCGAGTGCGCGCGATTTCTGGTGCAGCTTGATTTCGGTGGGGCGTGGCGTATGGGTGTCCATGGTGTCATTCGGGGGCGTGTTCGTGCGGCGCCACGGTCTACTTCTTCTTCTGTGACGGCGGGATATAGCCGGCGGCAACGTCGGCGCCGCTGCCGAAGAAATATTTCTCCGTCTGCTGCGCGAGGTAGTCGCGCGCCTTCTTGTCGGCGAGGTTGAGCTGGTTCTCGTTCACCAGCATCTTTTGCTGCTCGAGCCACTGCTTCCACGCGTCCTTCGACACGTTATCGAAGATGCGCTTGCCGAGCTCGCCGGGATACGGTGCGAAATCGAGCCCCTCGGCCTCGCGCCCGAGCTTGATGCACTTGACTATGCGCGCCATGAACGAGCTCCACACGACGGCCGTCGCAGGCACGACGACCTATTCGGCGAGTATAGCAGTGCGTCAGCCGAGACGGAGTTTGCCGGTGACCGGGTCCATGCGCGCGCGCTCGGCGCAGCGATCGGCGTGAAGCGGTGCCGCTTAAAGTTGCGCGTTGCGCGTGTCATGTGCGTGGCATCGGTGACCAGCAGCACACGCGGGATACCGGCCGGGTGCAGCATGTAAACGTTAAGAGGCACCGCAAGTACCGACAAGCGAACGGATTCTTCAACATGCTCATGCCGGGCCTATCCCTGCAAACAGTTTTTGTTCTTGCGCCAGATCACCGCTTGGGCGGACGTTGGTTTTTTTCTGCGCGGCGAAAGCAAGCATGCGCTCAATGCAACTGAAAGCCTTGCGGCCGATCTCGGCATCGACCTGAATTTCGTTGCGGCCGGACTCCAGCGCATCGGCCAGATTTTGCAGGCCGTTCATGGCCATCCACGGACACCGCGCACAGCTCTTGCAAGTCGCGCTATTGCCGGCGGTCGGCGCTTCGATGAAGCGTTTGCCGGGCGCCGCCATTTTCATTTTGTGCAGAATGCCGCTGTCGGTCGCGACAATGAATTCCTCGGCGTCGAGCGATTGCGCAGCCGCGATCAATTGCGAAGTCGAGCCGACCACATCGGCCAGCGCCACCACGGCTGCCGGCGATTCCGGATGCGCCAGCACCTTGGCACGCGGATGTTCGCGTTTCAGCAGTTCCAGCTCGACCGCTTTGAACTCGTCGTGCACCAGACAGGAACCCTGCCACAACAACATGTCGGCGCCGGTGTGTTTCTGAATATAACCGCCTAGATGCTTGTCCGGCGCCCATAAAATTTTCTTGCCCTGCGCATGCAGGTGCGCGACGATCTGCAGGCCGATCGAAGACGTGACCATCCAGTCGGCGCGCGCCTTGACCGCCGCGCTGGTGTTCGCATACACCACCACCGTGCGATCGGGATGCGCATCGCAAAATGCGGCGAACTCATCGGCGGGGCAACCCAGATCGAGCGAGCAGGTTGCATCGAGGTCCGGCATCAAGACGCGCTTTTCAGGGCTCAATATCTTGGCTGTCTCGCCCATGAATTTCACGCCGGCCACCACCAGCGTCTGGGCCGGATGATCGCGGGCGAAGCGGGCCATCTCGAGCGAATCCGACACGCAACCACCTGTTTCTTCCGCCAGATCCTGCAAGTCGGGGTCCACATAATAGTGCGCCACCAACACCGCTTGCTTTTCTTTCAACAAGCGTTTGATGCGCTCCTTGAGAGAGGTTCTTTCATACTGCGACAGCTCAGCAGGCACGCGCGCCCATGCGTTGGCGGTACAACTGGTGCCCCTCTCTATCTGTGGGCGCTCGAATTCGATGGTTTTAATAGTTTGAATTTGCATAGCTATCCGGAGCGAGTAACGACGATAAGACCGTTGCGTTTAAACTGTGTTGTTGAATTGTTGACTGACTCAGTCAAGTATCATATAGTTGACGAAATTAGTCTAGTATAAAATTAATTAATATAAATCAATGATTTATTATATAGTTGATAAAATTTATCAAGTATTATATAGTTGACGGAATCAATCAAGTATGATTAGTTGATAAAAATAGTCATGTATTAGATCGACTGACGAAGAAATTGGATTCTTAAGAGAGGTTTCCTATGAGGCTGACAACGAAAGGGCGGTTTGCAGTGACGGCGATGATCGATCTTGCGATGCAGCCTGGCAGGGAACCGGTGACGCTCGCCGAAATCAGCCAGCGTCAGAAGATCTCGCTGTCTTATCTTGAGCAGTTGTTCGGCAAAATGCGCCGCCGCGCACTGGTCAACAGCGTGCGCGGTCCGGGCGGCGGCTACCGCCTCGCCAAGGACATGGGGCAGATGGCGGTTGCCGACATCATCCATGCTGTTGACGAGCTGATCGACTCGACGCAGTGCGGCGGCAAGGAAAACTGTAAAGACGGCGAGAAATGCCTGACCCACGACCTGTGGGCCAATCTCAACCAGCACATCGTCGATTATCTCGGCGCGGTGACGCTGAAGCAGTTGGTTGACGAGCAGAAAGCCAAGCAGAGCGGCGTGGTGCAGGTGCAAGACATGCGCGGAACGCTGGCGAAGCGCGAGCCCACAACGGTATCGTTTTGAGCTATCGACTATGTAGTGAATGGTAAATGGAGAATAGTGATGGCGATTACATTGACTGAAAGTGCGGCGAAACAAATCCAGACGCAGCTTGCAAAGCGCGGCAAAGGGGTGGGCTTGCGCGTTGGTGTGAAAAAAGTCGGCTGTTCCGGCCTTGCCTACACGTTCGATTACGCCGACGAAGTGCGCGCTAGCGACCAATTGTTCGAGGCGCATAACGCCAGCGTAGTGGTCGACGCCGGCACTCTGTCGTTCCTCGACGGCTCGCGGCTCGATTTCGTCAAGGACGGGTTCAAGCAGACGTTCAAGTTCAATAATCCCAATGTCGAGAGCGAGTGCGGCTGCGGCGAGAGCTTCAACCTGAAAGCCGAAGCGGAAAAACCAGAAGCGGAAAAACTTATACGGAGCCACTCATGAACGCAGTAACCACAACGCAAGTGACCGAAACGGAAATGCAAGGCCCGATGCTGTTTACCGACAGCGCGGCCAACAAGGTGAAGCGGCTGATCGAGGAAGAAGGCAACGCCAACTTGAAGTTGCGCGTGTTCGTTAGCGGCGGCGGCTGTTCCGGCTTTCAGTATGGTTTCACTTTCGACGAAGTGACCAATGAAGACGACACCGTGCTGAACAAGAATGACGTGCAGTTGTTGATTGACCCAATGAGCTTGCAGTATCTGATGGGCGCGGAAATTGATTATCAGGATGGGGTGGAGGGTTCGCAGTTTGTAATTAAGAATCCCGGCGCCACTTCTACCTGCGGTTGCGGGTCGTCTTTCTCGGTTTAATCGGCGCGCGCCCAGGCTTTTCTTCGGTCTGGATGATGTCGAAGTAAGTTAATTAAAGGAGTAATTTAAATGAGTGCAGTACTGCAAAATCTGGTCAATCAACCGTACAAACACGGTTTCGTCACGGACATAGAGTCCGACGTTGCGCCGAAAGGTCTTAACGAAGACACCATCCGGCTGATTTCGACCAAGAAAAACGAGCCCCAGTGGCTGCTCGAGTTCCGGCTCAAGGCGTATCAGCAATGGCTCAAGATGGACGAGCCGAAGTGGCCGAACGTCAAATATCCGAAGATCGATTTCCAGGCGATCAGCTATTACTCGGCGCCGAAGTCGAAGAAAAAGCTCGCCAGCATCGACGAGGTCGATCCCGAGTTGCTGCGCACGTTCGAGAAGCTCGGCGTGCCGATGAACGAACGGGCGAAGCTTGCCGGCGTCGCGGTCGACGTTATTTTCGACAGCGTGTCGGTGGTGACCACCTACAAGGCAAAGCTCGCCGAGGTCGGCATTATTTTCGGTTCTATTTCGGAAGCCGTGCATGAGCATCCCGAACTGGTGAAGCAGTACCTCGGCACCGTGGTGCCGGTCGGCGATAACTATTACGCCGCGCTCAACTCGGCGGTGTTCACCGACGGCTCGTTCTGCTTCATCCCGAAGGGCGTCAAATGCCCGATGGACCTGTCGACTTACTTCCGCATCAATACCGAAGCGTCCGGCCAGTTCGAGCGCACCCTGATCATTGCCGAGGAGGGGGCGTCGGTGTCCTACCTTGAAGGCTGCACCGCGCCCAAGTTCGACACCAATCAATTGCACGCGGCGGTGGTCGAGCTCGTTGCGCTCGATAACGCCGACATCAAGTATTCAACCGTGCAGAACTGGTACGCGGGTGACGGAAATGGCATCGGCGGCATTTACAACTTCGTCACCAAGCGTGGCCTGGCCAAAGGCGTCAATTCGCGCATTTCGTGGACCCAGGTCGAAACCGGCTCGGCGATCACATGGAAGTATCCGAGCTGTATTTTGCGGGGTGACAACTCGGTCGGCGAATTCTACTCGGTCGCGGTCACCAACAACCATCAGCAGGCCGACACCGGCACCAAGATGATCCATCTCGGCAAAAACACGCGCAGCACTATCGTGAGCAAAGGCATTTCTGCCGGACGCTCGAACAACAGCTACCGCGGGCTGGTCAGGATCGCGCCTACTGCTGCCGGTGCGCGCAATTACTCGCAATGCGATTCGATGCTGATCGGCGACCAGTCCGCCGCCAACACCTTCCCCTACATCCAGGTGAATAACAACAGCGCCAAAGTCGAGCACGAAGCGTCGACCTCGAAGATCGGCGAGGAGCAGTTGTTCTACTTCGCGCAGCGCGGCATCGGCGCCGAGGCAGCGGTGTCGATGATCATCAACGGATTCTGCAAGGACGTGTTTCAACAACTGCCGATGGAGTTTGCGGTCGAGGCGACCAAGCTGCTCGGTTTCAAGCTCGAAGGAAGTGTCGGATGATTTACCAGGACAGCAAAACGCTGCTCGAAGTGCGCGGGCTGTGCGCGACCGTGAACGGCGTCGAGATACTCAAAGGCATCGACCTCACGGTCAGAAGCGGCGAAGTACACGCGATCATGGGGCCGAACGGCTCGGGCAAGAGCACCTTCGCCAAGGTGCTCGCTGGTCACGCTGCTTATGAAGTCACGGGCGGCGAAGTGGCGTTCGAAGGCAAGAGCCTGTTCGAGTTGAAGCCCGAAGAGCGTGCGCGTGCCGGCGTGTTTCTCGCCTTTCAGTATCCGATCGAAATACCGGGCGTGGCCAATAGCCAGTTTCTGCGCCTCGCGTACAACACCATGCAGGCGCAGCGCGGCAGGGACGAACTCGATCCGCTCGAATTCGACGATTTTGTGCGCGAGAAAATGAAACTGCTGGAGATGAATCCGGATTTTCTCGACCGCAGCGTCAACGAGGGTTTTTCGGGCGGCGAGAAGAAGCGCAACGAAATATTGCAGATGGCGCTACTCGAGCCACGGCTGGCGCTGCTCGATGAGACCGATTCGGGCCTCGACATCGATGCGTTGCGGGTCGTTGCCGGCGGCGTGAATCAACTCGCGAACAAGGACACCGCGGTTCTGCTGGTCACGCACTACCAGCGTCTGCTTAACTACATCGTGCCCGACTACGTTCACGTAATGGAGTCGGGCCGCATCGTTAAGACCGGCGACAAGGCGCTTGCGCTCGAGCTTGAGAGCCGCGGCTACGACTGGGTCAGCGTCGAGCATCGCGCCGCGGCGGGGGCGGCGGCATGATGTTAGTTACCGGCAACAGCTATCTCGATAGCCTGCTTGCAGGGCGGCCGCAACGGCCGGCGGCTTTTTCGTCACCGGCGTTGGCGTGGCTCACCCAGTTGCGTGCCAACGCGGTCGATCGCGTCAGTGCGCTGAGGATGCCGACCACGCGCGACGAGGAGTGGCGCTTCACCGATATTTCGCCGCTCACCAAGCTGTCGTTCCAGCCGGTGCGCACCGCATCGCCGCTGCAGGCCGCAGACGTCGAACGCTTTTATCTCGCAGAAGCGACCACCCGACTGGTGTTCGTCGACGGCGTGTATGCGCCGCAACTGTCCAGCGTTGCCAAGGACCTCGGCGTGGTGGTGATGAACCTGTCGGCGGCGGTATCCGCGCACGCGGCGGCGATCGCGCCGCATCTCGGCCGGCATACCGCATTCCAGGACAATGTGTTCGCCGCGCTCAATACCGCATTCCTGCACGACGGTGCATTGATCGTCGTGCCGCGCGACGCGTCGGTTGCGGCGCCGGTGCATCTGCTGTTCATCGCGACGCAAAAGGAAGCGGCAAGCTATCCGCGCTGCCTGGTGGTGGCCGAATCCGGCAGCACTGTGACGGTCATCGAGGATTACGTCGCGTTGCAGGATGTAGCCTATTTCACCAACGCGGTGACCGAAATCGCGCTGGCCGATAATGCGCGCGTTAACCACATCCGGGTGCAGCGCGATAGCGGTCAGGCGTTTCACATTGCGAACTGCGCGGTGTCACTCGCGCATGCGAGCCGCTATCAGTCGGTCAGCGTCGCGCTGGGCGCACGCATTTCGCGCTATAACCTGAACGTGCGGCTAGCGGCCGAGGGCGCCGAGTGCGCGGTCGACGGGCTGGCGCTGATCGGTGGTCAGCAGCTTGCTGATACCCATACCCTCATCGACCATGCTAGACCACACGGCGTCAGCCGCCAACTGCACAAGTGTATCGTCGACGGCGCCGCGCACGCGGTGTTCAACGGCAAGATCATGGTGCGCCCCGGCGCGCAACGCACCGACTCTTCGCAATCGAGCCGCAACCTGCTGCTCACCGGCAAGGCGCGCGTCGACACCAAGCCGCAGCTCGAAATCTTCGCCGACGATGTCAAGTGCGCGCACGGCGCGACCGTGGGCCAGCTCGACGCCGAGGAAGTGTTTTACCTGCGAAGCCGCGGGCTGTCCGACGCCGCGGCGCGCAACCTGCTGACTTATGCGTTCGGCGCCGAGATCATCGACCGCATACTCATCGCATCGCTCAAGCACCGGCTCGAGCAGACGGTGCTCGAACAAACCACACGCCAGCCATGACGCTGATGAGTAACGTTGCCAAAACCCTCACCCCTAGCCCCTCTCCCAGGGGGCAGAGGGGAACGTCTAGCGGAAATGGTCCAGCGACCATTTCCAGCGCATTGGATATGGAGCGCGTCCGCGCCGATTTTCCAATCCTCAAGCTCAAGGTCGGTGGCAAGCCGCTGGTCTATCTCGACAACGCGGCCTCCAGCCAGATGCCGCAGCCGGTGATCGACCGCTTGGTGCGCTACCAGAGTTCGCAGCATGCCAATATCCACCGCGGCGTGCACTATCTCTCGGAGACCGCGACTGGCGAATATGAAGAAGCACGGCGCAAGCTGCAGCGCTTCATCAATGCGCGCGAAGGCCGCGAAGTGGTATTCACCAGCGGCACCACCGATGCAATCAACCTCGTCATGCACGGTTACGGCCGCAAGTTCATCGGCAAGGACGACGAGATCATCCTGACCACGCTCGAGCACCATTCGAACATCGTGCCGTGGCAGATGCTGGCCGAAGAGAAGGGCGCGAAAATCCGGGTGGTGCCGATCAACGATGCGGGCGAACTCTTGATTGACGAATACGAGCAGCTCTTCAACGAGCGCACCCGATTCGTCGGCGTCATGCATGTGTCGAACGCGCTCGGCACCATCAATCCGGTCAAGCACATGATCGCGTTTGCGCATGCGCGCGGCGTGCCGGTGCTGGTCGACGGTGCGCAGGCCGCGCCGCACCTGAAAGTCGACGTGCAGGACCTCGACTGCGATTTCTACGCGTTCTCGGGCCACAAGCTGTGCGGCCCGACCGGCATCGGCATCCTCTACGGCAAGGCTGCGGCTCTCGAGCGCATGCAGCCGTTCAAAGGCGGCGGCGACATGATTTTGTCGGTGACGTTCGAGAAGACCACCTACAACACGATTCCGCACAAATTCGAGGCCGGCACGCCGCCGATTGCCGCCGCGATCGGACTGGGTGCCGCCGTGGACTATCTCTCGGCAATCGGCATGGATAGAATCGCCGCGCACGAACTTGACCTGCTTAATTACGCAACGGAGCAGGTGAACGACATGCCGGGAGTCCGCATTATCGGCAGCGCCGAGAAAAAAGCCGCGGTGTTGTCGTTCGCTGTCGACGGCGTGCATCCGCATGATGTCGGCACGCTGCTGAACGAGGACGGTATCGCGATACGCACCGGGCACCACTGCGCGCAGCCGGTCATGCAGCGCTTCAAGGTGGCGGCGACGTCGCGCGCCTCGTTCGCGTTTTACAACAGCATGGCCGAAGTCGAGGCATTGATCGCAGGCATTCGCACCGTGCAGAAGGTTTTCTCGTAATGGCGAACCCGAAAGCCCTCTATCAAGAGGTCATCCTCGACCACAACAGGAAGCCGCGCAATTACGGCACGCTAGTCAACGCGAGCCACCAAGCTGAGGGCCACAACCCGCTGTGCGGTGACCACCTCAGCGTTATGCTCAATCTCGATGGCGAGTGCATCGACTGCATCGCGTTTCAGGGTGAGTCGTGTGCGATCTGCAAGGCGTCAGCGTCGATGATGACTGCCACCGTCAAGGGCAAAACGCGGGCTGACGCCGAAACGCTGATCCAGGAATTCCGCGATATGGCGCTCGGCAAGCTCGACCTTAACGGCCATCACCACCTCGAACGGCTCGTGGTGTTGGCCGGCGTGCGTGACCTGCCGACGCGCGTCAAATGCGCGATCCTGCCGTGGCATACGCTGCATGCGGCGTTCAACTCAGTCGCCGGCGCCTCGACCGAGGCCGAGGGCGATCCGATGCACGCACCGATTGGCAATGCCTGACGATGAAAATTTTTTTGCCACAGAGTACACAGAGGTCTCGGAGATGGCGTCATTCCTGAGTTCCCTAGAGGTGTTCGCTGTGATCTCTGACGCTAAATGTTTAGGGGGTTGATATGCCGAGAATAGCCGAAATCGAGGGCACGCCCAATCCGAACGCGATGAAGTTCGTCCTCCGGGACCCGCTCACCTGGGGCGTGTCGCGCTCGTACGACAACGCCGGGGCGGCGCAGGACGATCCGCTCGCCTCCGCGCTGTTCGACATCGAGCATGTGACCAACGTGTTTTACGTCGATCACTGGATCACCGTCACGCAGGACGGCAGCGCCGACTGGCATGAGTTGACGCGCACAGTCGCCGAGCCGATCCGCGCCGCGCCGGCGGCGGATGCGCAATCGGCCGCCACGGTTGCCGCGGCGACCACTGCAATCGCCGGCCTGAGTCCCGAGAACCAGCAGCGCCTCGATAAAATCAACGTACTGCTCGACGAGCAGATACGCCCGTATCTGCAAGGCGACGGCGGCGACCTTCACGTGCTCGGCCTCGACGGCAACACGCTCAGCGTGCACTACCAGGGCGCGTGCGGCACCTGTCCGAGCTCGATCGCGGGCACGCTCGCCGGCATCGAGAATCTGGTGAAGTCGATCGAGCCTGACATCGAAGTCGTCGCGATCTAAGGGATAGCCACGCGACACTCCATAACTCCGTGGTCAGCGGTAATCGCACCTGAAAGTCCGCGCGAGCGGCATGCCGGACGAGCAGTGGTGGGCAACGTTCTTCGAACCGCGCCGCATCTTGCTGAATCTCGATTTCTCCGAATGCAAGGCGACGTCGTGGATTTCGGCTGCGGCTACGGCACGTTTCCGTGGCTGCGGCGATGATGACCGCCAGCACCGTTTATGCCATCGACGTCGAGCCGGAGATGAAATGGCGTTTTGCATGCCTTAAATGGCTGGATTAGCCAAGGATCACCATGACTTACGTGGTTACCGAAACCTGCATCAAATGCAAGTACACCGACTGCGTAGACGTCTGCCCGGTGGACTGCTTTCGCGAAGGCCCGAATTTCCTCGTCATCGATCCTGACGAGTGCATCGACTGCACGCTATGCGTCGCCGAATGCCCGGTCGAGGCGATTTACGCCGAAGACGACGTGCCGGATAACCAGCAGGAATATACCGCGTTGAACGCCGAGCTCGCCAAGGTCTGGAAGCCGATCATCGAGAAGAAGGACGGCCCTCCGGACGCTGATGAGTGGGCTAAAGTGAAAGAGAAGAAACATCTCCTGGAAATCAGTTGTAGCTTAACAGGCAAGAGGTGATCGATGGGCGCAATAGAGCACATCACAGAAAAAGGTTTTTCCGTCACGACCGCTGACGCGCTAATCAATTGGACTCGAACCGGCTCGATGTGGCCGATGACCTTCGGCTTGGCGTGCTGCGCGATCGAAATGATGCACGCGGGCGCGGCGCGCTACGACCTCGACCGCTTCGGCATCGTGTTCCGCCCGAGCCCGCGCCAGTCGGACGTGATGATTGTCGCCGGTACGCTGTGCAACAAGATGGCGCCGGCGCTGCGCAAGGTTTACGACCAGATGGCGGAACCGCGCTGGGTGATTTCGATGGGCTCGTGCGCCAACGGCGGCGGCTACTACCACTACTCGTACTCGGTGGTGCGCGGCTGCGACCGCATCGTGCCGGTCGATATCTACGTGCCGGGATGTCCGCCGACTGCCGAAGCGCTGCTCTACGGCATTATCCGGCTGCAGAACAAGATCAAGCGCACGAATACGATCGCCCGCCGATGACGTCCCGCGCTGAAACACTCACCGCCGCCCTGTGATCCGCGCTCGGCGACAAGCAGTCATGCTAGAAATCGAAATCGACGGCAAGAAACTCGAAGTGGCTGATGGCAGCACGGTGATGGACGCTGCCCACCAGGCCGGTATTTACATTCCGAATTTCTGCTATCACAAGAAACTGTCGATCGCTGCCAACTGCCGCATGTGCCTGGTACAGGTCGAGAAGGCGCCGAAGCCACTGCCGGCGTGCGCGACCCCCGTCACCAACGGCATGAAGGTGTTCACGCATTCCGAG
>ORMF010340096.1_pt1 | contig 12904 bp, 13 predicted proteins | sample 1779871 | NCBI WGS metagenome assembly ORMF01 (sample SAMEA104232316, study PRJEB22302) | groundwater metagenome | biome: forest; feature: aquifer; material: groundwater | place: USA | collected 2011-08-07 | depth 5.4 m | reverse complement strand
CGCTGATGCGGCTGACAGACCTCGTGCTGACGCTGCCTGCGCTCGCGATCCTGCTCACGGCGGCGGCCCTGCTCGGCCAGGGCAGCCAGTGGCGGGTCGCGGTCATCCTGGCGCTCTTCTTCTGGACGGGGCTCGCGCGCATCGTCCGCGGCGTGTTCCTCTCGCTGCGTGAGAAGGAGTACGTCGAGGCGGCCAAGGCGGCGGGCTCGGGTGACCTGCGGATCATGTTCCGCCACATCCTTCCGAACACGCTCGGCCCGGTGATCGTCAACGGCACGCTCTCCGTTGCGGCCGCGATCCTCGTGGAAGCCGCGCTCTCGTTCCTCGGCTTCGGCATCAAGCCGCCGACGCCGGCGCTCGGAGCGCTCGTCGTCTCCGGTCAGCAGAATCCGCAGAAGTGGTGGCTGACGATCTTCCCGGGCCTCACGATCGTGCTCATCGTGCTGTGCATCAACTTCATCGGCGACGGGCTGCGCGATGCGCTCGACCCGACACAGCGGAGGATCCGTGCCTGAACCGATCCTGTCGATCAAGAATCTCGCCGTCGAGTTCACGACCGACGACGGCGTCGTCCACGCCGTGGACGACATCACGTACGACGTGTTCCCGGGCGAGACGCTCGGCATCGTCGGCGAGTCCGGCTCCGGCAAGAGCGTCAGCACGCTCTCGATCCTCGGGCTGATCCCGCAGCCGCCCGGACGCGTCGTCAGCGGCACGGCCATGTTCAAGGGCAAGGACCTCCTGAAGATGGGGAAGCGCGAGCTGCGCCGGTTCCGCGGCGACGAGGTCGCAATGGTCTTCCAGGATCCGATGACGTCCCTGAACCCGGTGCTGAAGGTCGGGTACCAGCTCTCGGAGGCGATCAAGACGCACTACCCGAAGGTCAAGGACGACGAGGTCAAGAAGCGGGTCGTCGACCTGCTCACGCTCGTCGGCGTGCCGAATCCGGACACGCGCTACAGCCAGTATCCGCACGAGTTCTCGGGCGGCATGCGCCAGCGCGCGATGATCGCGATGGCGATTGCGAACTCGCCGTCACTGCTGATCGCCGACGAGCCGACGACGGCGCTCGATGTGACGATCCAGGCGCAGGTGCTCGAGGTGCTGAAGACGGTTCAGGACGAGACGAACGCGGCGACGATCCTGATCACGCACGACCTCGGCATCATCGCCGAGCTCTGCGAGCGCGTGCTCGTGATGTACGCCGGCCGGATCGTCGAGTCGGGTGACGTGCGCACGATCTTCCAGAACCCGCGGCACCCGTACACGATCGGGCTCATGGACAGTCTGCCGAAGCTGACCGAGGACGAGGAGTGGCTCCGCCCGATCCCGGGTCAGCCGCCGTCGCTCATCAACCGGCCGCCGGGCTGTGCCTTCCATCCACGCTGCTTCCTCTCGCAGGGGCGGCTGCCCTGTCGCGAAGAGGTGCCGCAGCTGCGGGAGGTCGACGGAGGCGCCGACCACTACGCGGCCTGTCACTTCGCCGAGGAGCTCGTCGGCCACCATTCGAAGTTCTCGACACCAGTTGCGGGAGGTGTCGCGTGAGCACACCCGAGCAAGGCCCGCACGGCGAGGAGGACGCCTCCTTCCACGAGCGCGCGACGCAGGGCCAGGAGATCCTCCGCATGGAGGGCCTCGTCAAGCACTTCCCGATTCGCGCCGGCATCCTCAAGCGCACGGTCGGCCAGATTCACGCCGTCGACGGCGTCGACCTCACGCTGAACGCGGGCGAGACGCTCGGTCTCGTCGGTGAGTCCGGGTGCGGCAAGACGACACTCGCACGCACGGTGATCAAGCTCGTCGAGCCGACCGCCGGGAAGATCGCCTTCAACGGCCGCGACATCACGCGCTTCAACCGGCGTCAGATGCGCGACGTCCGGCGTGAGATGCAGATCGTGTTCCAGGATCCGTATGCATCGCTGAACCCGCGCATGACGGTTCGCGACATCGTCGGCGAGCCGCTGCGCATCCACGGGCGCTACAACGGCGAGCAGGGCAAGCAGCGGGTCAACGAGCTGCTTCGCACCGTCGGTCTCTCGCCCGAGCATGCGAACCGGTTCCCGCACGAGTTCTCGGGTGGCCAGCGCCAGCGCATCGGCGTCGCCCGCGCGCTCGCGCTCAACCCGCAGCTGATCATCCTCGACGAGCCGGTCTCCGCGCTCGACGTCTCGATCCGCGCGCAGGTCGTGAACCTGCTCGAGTCGCTCCAGCGCGACTTCGGCCTGACGTACATCTTCGTCGCGCACGACCTGTCGGTCGTCCGCCACGTCTCCGACCGCGTCGCGGTCATGTATCTCGGCAAGGTGGTCGAGATCGGGACGAAGCACCAGATCTACGAAGAGCCGTCGCATCCGTACACGCAGGCCCTCCTGTCGGCGGTGCCGATCGAGGAGCCGGGCCAGCGGGGGCGGCGCAAGCGGATCGTGCTCGAGGGCGACGTGCCGAGCCCGGCGAACCCGCCGTCCGGCTGCCGCTTCCGCACCCGCTGCTGGAAGGCTCAGCCGATCTGCGCCGAGGAAGAGCCCGCGCTGATCGACCGCGGGCAGGGGCACCCGAGCGCCTGCCACTTCGCAGAGATCGTCAAGCCGCTCGACATCCTCGACCAGCCCGTCAGCGCCTAGCTCCTACCGCCGGCGGGCCCTGGCCTTCCCTTCCTTCCCGAGCAGCTTCCACTTGCGCGTCTCCTCCTTGCGAAGGAGATGGTCGTGGCGGATCGCGATCGCACGGAGCTCGCGCTGAAGCTTGCGCCAGCTCTGCAGCCGGTCCTCGGCGAGCGCGCCCGCTGCGACGGCGGCGAGCACCGCGCAGCCGGGCTCGCTCGTGTGCGTGCAGTCGTTGAAGCGGCACTGCGCCGCGAGCTCGTCCACGTCGGAGAAGGTCTCGCCCATGCCTCCCTCGCTCGCGTCCCAGAGCTGGAGCTCCCGGATGCCGGGTGTGTCGATGACGATGCCGCCGCCCGGGAGGAGGATCAGCTCGCGGTGGCTCGTCGTGTGCCGGCCCTCGTCGTCGTCGGCGCGGACCTCCTTCACCGCCATCTGCTCGTGGCCGACGAAGCGGTTCACGAGCGTCGACTTCCCGACGCCGCTCGAGCCGACGAGCACGGCCGTCGTGCCCGGCTGGATCCGGGCACGCAGGGCGTCGAGGCCCTGGCCGGACACGGAGCTGACGACGTGCACGGGCACGCCCGGCGCGACGGCCTCGACCTCGGCGACCATCGGCCCCGGATCCTCCAGCCGGTCGGCCTTCGTGAGCACGATCTCCGGCTTCGCGCCGCTCTCCCAGATCGTCACGAGATAGCGCTCGATGCGGCGTGGCTCGAGGTCGGGGCCGAGCGAGCTGACGATGAACGCGACGTCGATGTTCGCCGCGAGCGTCTGTGCGACCGTCGCGCGTCCGGCGGCGTTCCGCACGAGCGCGCTCGAGCGTGGGAGCACGGTGCGGATCAACCCGTCGCCGAGCCCCACCCAGTCGCCGACCGCGACGTCGGCGTTCTCGTGCAGGAGCCGCCCGGGCAATCGGGTGCGTACGAGGTCGTGCGCGGTCTGCACGTCGTACGCGCCGCGGTGCGCCGCGGTGACGCGTCCCGGCACGAGGCCGGGCTGCAGGTGTTCGGCGAGCGCGGCATTCCAGCCGAGCGCACCTAGGTCGAAATCAGGCAACGCAGGTTCTCCTTCGAGACATGAGATGGGACGGCGCTGCCGCGGCCACCTCCCGAAGGAGCTGCGCCGTCGCGCCGGCTAGGCCGAAAGGACCAAGGAGGCGGCAAGCACAGTCATCTGTCGACCTCCTCTTCGCCGGGGACGGGAACGCCGCGAAGGCTAGGTGCCCGCGACCCAGCCGTCAAGCACGGGCAGCCCGCCGAGCTGTGTACGCAGGTGCGAGACGGCGAGCACGCGGCGCCCGCCGCTTCGCTGGAGGAAGATCCACTGGTCGGCCTGCGGCAGGCCGGGGAGCAGCCAGCGGCCGTCCGGCGACCAGGCGAGCCCGGTGAGGGAGCCGGGCGCCGTGAAGAGCGTCCGGACGACGCTGTTGCGAAGCTCGAGCACCGTGCGCCCCCGAAGCAGCGTCAGGGTCCCGTCCGGCGCGAATGCGACGGCGCCCACGCCGGCGATCGGAAACGCCTGCTGATGCGTCGTCGCGACGTTGTAGACGACGACGCGCGTCCGTGCGGCGAGGACGAGCGAGCCGCCGTCCGGCGACCAGGCGAGGGCGCGCGGCCCGGGAGAGGGGAGGGCGGAGAAGCGGACGCCGTGACCGTTCCCTCCGAGGACGGTCACCCGCCCGCGAGACGTGACGTACGCGAGCGCGCGCCGGGCGCCCGGCTGCCAGACGGGGGCGACCGGCGCAGCCTTGCCGAGCGCGATGTCGCCGACGCCGTTTCCACCGACGACGTGCAACCGCCCCTGTGACAGGTAGGAGACACGTGTGTCGGTGCGCGAGCCGCCCCAGCGCGGGAACCGGATGTCGCTGCGTGCGAGCGTCCAGTGCACCTTGCCGTTCGGCTCGAGCGCCGCCAGCTCATTGCGGCTCGCGGCGACGATGAACAATGCGTGCGGCGACCAGGACGCCTCGCCGAAGTCGCCGAGCCGGCGCTTCGATCCGTCGGCGGCGACGACCCACGCACCGCCGGGGCCGCTGACGAGCACGCGCCCCGGAGCTGGAAGCCGGAAGAGGGCCGGCTGCGCGCCGGCGATCCCGATCGACGTGCGTATGGCATGAACGACCGCGCGTCCGGGCGGCGACACCGCCGCTGCCGTGACCGCGACCGCCGTGGCCGCGAGAACGAGGACGGCGCGCATGGGTGGCCGTCGGGGAACGGGCTCACGGACAGCGTGCGCCGCCTGCACGATCGCCCACGCGCGCTCCTCCGCACCCGGGTCGTCCGGAACCGCGTCGATCAGCCGTCTCACCGTGCGTTCGCTCACGAGCTCTCCTCCCGCAGCGACAGCTCGAGCCGGTCGAGGCCGCGGCGCAGCCGCGAGTTGACGGTGCCGCGCGGGAGGTCGAGCAGCTCCGCGATCTCGCCGGGCGTGTAGTCGAGGAGGTAGCGCAGGACGATCACGGCGCGGTTCTCCGGTGCGAGCCCGGCAAGTCCGGCGGCGAGGCCGTGCGCATGCTCCGGCTCGCTGCCTTCGGGTGCCTGAGGCTCGGGCGCATGCTCGGCCGCGATCTCCCGGCGCAGCGAGCGGGCGCGCGACCAGTCGATCGCCCGGTTGACGACGATGCGGTGCAACCATGGACCGAACGGCCGGCGGCGGTCGAACCGGTCGAGTGCGCGCACGGCTGCGAGGAACGACTCCTGCGCGATGTCCTCCGCCGCGGCCGCGTCGCCGACGACGAGCAGCGCAGCGCGATACGCGCGAGGCCAGTGCCGGCGGAACAGCTGCTCGAACGCAACGGCCGAGCCGCGCTGCGCGTCGCGCACGAGCATGCGCTCTCGCCGGTCGACCTCCGGTCGGACGCTCGAGCCGGGGCGGGCCACTGCACTAACGGCGGTACCCCTCCACCGCGAGTCGCCGGATCGCGCGCACCCAGCGCTCGACTCGAGTGGGAGGAACCGCTCCCGGCGGCAGCTCGACGACGAACGAGGCGGTTCCGCGGAAGCGGTGGTTTTGCCAGTTCGAGGCGGTGCCGAACGGCCATTCGACGCTTCGGTACGGGTAGAGGGCCAGTTGTGCGAACCGGCGCGCAGTCTGGACACTTTGCCCCCAGGCGCGCACGAACCCTTGCTGCTGGTGGAACCAGATCGTGATCTGTGGCCGCAGCCGTTCGATCAGCGCGACCGAGTAGCGCGACTCCGGCTCGGAGAGCGGATATGGGCCGGAGTACTGAACGCTGCCGGGCCGCCCGATCCGCTCCCAGTTGCTCGGGAAGTTGCGGTTGAGGTCCACCCCGTGCGCGTTCTGCCGCGTGCCGCGTGCGCAACCGTCGGGGTTCACGCTCGTCACGGCGACGATCTCCGCTCCCGGGGGCGCTCCGGTCGCGATCAGCCTGCGCACGATCGCGATTCCCGCAGTCTCGTTGCCGTGGATGCAGCCGACGACGAGGACACGGTGCGCCGCCGCGGGGCTTCCGAGCACGACCGGCCGCAGGGCGCGTCCGTCGACGCTGTGGCCGACCGGGAGCAGCGCGAGGAGCAGGGCGAGGAGGCGCACTACGACGGTACGGTAGAAGGTGGGCGAGAGGTCCCGCTCAGCGGGGTGGCCGGAGCACGGCGAACTCGTCGGTGATCGCGAGCTCGCGGCTGCGGAACCGGAAGAGCGAGGCGGGTCTTCCGCCGCTGCGTCCCGGCTCCCGGCGGCCGCCGGTCGGCTCGAGCACGTCGCGTCGCAGCAGCACGCGCTGGAGATTCGTCGCGGACACGTCGTGGCCGAGCGCGGCGGCGTAGAGGTCGCGCAGCTGGGAGATCGTGAACGTCTCGGGTGCGAGCGCGAAGCCGGCGTTCGTGTACGAGAGCTTGGCCCGCAGGCGCTCGCGCCCCGCGAGCACGATCGCGCCGTGATCGAACGCGGTGGGCGGGAGGCGGTCGACCGGGTGCCACGCGGTGTCGCTCGGGAGCCCTGGATCGGCGTCGGCCGGCACGAGGCCGAGATACGAGGTTGCGAGCTGCCACTCGTCGGGGACGCGGTCGGGCTCGCTGCGCGTGTCGAGCTGCTCGAGGTGCGAGAGCTCGCGGACGTCCACCTTCGCGGCCAGGTGACGGCGGATCGAGTCCTCGAGCGTCTCCCCCGGCTCGAGGTAGCCGCCCGGCAGCGCCCAGCGGCCGGCGAACGGCTCGCGGGCCCGTTCCCAGAGCAGAACCCGCAGCACGCCGTCGCGGACCTGGAGCACGACGGCCAGGGCAGCGTGCGCCGCGGCGGCGCTGGTAAACTCGCCCAGGAGTTTTCGCTTCACAGTCGCAAACACTAGCCGAGGAGGAAGAGCCCGTGAGCGCACGCAGGACAGGAGCCGCCGTCGCCGTTGCCGGAGCCGCGGCGGCGCTCGTCGCCGGTTGCGGCGGAAGCTCGAGCAGCCCGCAGGGCACAACCGCGGCGGCGGCGCCGGCCAAGGCGTTCGTCGTGCTCGTCACCGACGTCAACCAGCTGAACGACCACGGCTTCAACCAGCTCGCCTACCAGGGGCTGAAGCGGGCGGAGCGGGAGCTCGGCATTCGCGGCGCGGTCTACCAGTCGCCGTCGGCTCAGGCGTACATCCCGAACCTCTCGCAGGCGGCGCGGAAGGGCGCCGACCTCGTCGTCTCCGTCGGCTTCGACCAGGCGACCGCGGTCTCGAAGGTCGCGAAGCAGTTCCCCAAGACGCATTTCGCGATCATCGACGTCGACCAGACGACGCTCGCCGGCAAGCCGGCGAACGTCGAGGGCCTGATCTTCAAGGAGCAAGAGGTCGGCTACCTCGCCGGCTATCTCGCAGGGCTCGTCGAGAAACAGAAGGGCGGACACGTGACGATCAGCTCGGTCGGCGGGCAGAAGCAGCCGCCGGTCGACCGCTACATCGCGGGCTACCAGGCAGGCGCGAAGAAGGCCGATCCGACGATCAAGCTGCTGAACGCGTACTCGCAGGACTGGGTCGACCAGGCGAAGTGCAAGCAGGTGGCTCTCGACCAGATCGCGGCCGGCGCGAGCATCGTCTTCCAGGTCGCGGGCGGGTGCGGCCTCGGCGCGCTCGACGCCGCGAAGGAGAAGGGCGTCTGGGGCATCGGCGTCGACGCCGACCAGTCGTATCTCGGCTCGCAGATCCTGACGAGCGCGATGAAGCGGGTCGACACATCGGTGTACACGTCGATTCAGCAAGTGCTCGACGGCAAGTTCGCAGGCGGCACGAACGCGGTGTTCAGCCTGAAGAACGACGGCGTCGGCCTCGGGAAGATCAGCCCGAAGGTGTCGAAGGCCAACGTCGCGAAGGTGGAGCAGATCGCGAAGGACGTCGCGAGCGGCAAGATCGCGAACATCCCGACCGAGGTCGCCGCGGGCTAGGAAGAGATCAGGGCCAGTGCGGGTCGGTGGGCCTCAGGTCCATCGGCCCGCCGTTCGCGCAGGCGAACGTCCTGTACTCGTCGGGCATGTTGGGGTAGAGGCGCACCAGCGCGTAGCTCGCCGTTGCCTGAGCGGCCTGCGCGTCCGCGCCGAGGAGCGTCGCAGCGAACGCCGTCGTCTGCAGAGCATGGCATTCGGTCAACGACTCGCTCGTGTTGCCGCGCAGGTGCCACGACTCGTGGGCGAGGGTGTGCACCGCCATGACGTCCTCGAAGATCGCGCGCGGACAGTCGGCCTGGGCCATGACGCAGGCGTAGGCGCGGCTCCGGACGTCGTGCGGGAAACGGCGCAGGGCGTTGCAGACCGGGCGCTTCAGGTTCGTGACGTCCACCGGCTTGCCGTTCGCGTCGAACCACACGGTTCCCGCCTCGGCGGTGACGTCGAGCAGGTCGCCGGTGAGCCCCTGGCAGCGGACGTGAACCCGCCGGTCGGCGAGCTGGGTCGCCACCGAGCCGAGCTCGTGCTCGAGCACCGAGCGCCGTTCGTGGAACACGAAGGCGGCGCCGAGGATCCCGACGACGATGACCGCGAGCGCGAGGCGCATGTGGGCAGGATCGGCAACGGACGCCACGACGATTAGCATCGGGGACTGACTGGAAAGGACTACGCATAGGCCGTACGGCGTTATCACCCGTCGGAAGGCCCACATCGACGAGGGAGACATGCATGGCGAGCAAGCTCACCGAGAAGCAGCAGGAGTTTCTGGAGAACCCGTACGTCGGCGTCGTCACGACGCTCCGTGAGGACGGCTCTCCTCACTCGACCGTCGTCTGGGTCGACGTCGAGGACGGCATTCCGTCGTTCAACACGGCGCTCGGCCGCAAGAAGCCGGCGAACCTCGAGCAGGACCCGCGTGCGGCGTTGCTCGTGCTCGACCCGCAGGACGCCTTCAAGTGGATCGCAGTCGACGGCAAGGCGGAGCTCACGACCGAGGGCGCCGACCCGCAGATCGACAGGCTCGCGAAGAAGTACCTGGACAAGGACGAGTATCCGTTCCGCCAGGAAGGCGAGCAGCGCGTGACGGTCCGGATCCAACCGGAGCGGGTGACGACGAGCGGTCTCGACGGCTAGGCGGGTATCTCGTTCGCGGCTCGGATTCCTTCGGCTGCGCCACCTTCCATGAAGCCCTGGAAGTCCTGCGAGCAGTGCTCCCCGGCGAAGTGGATGTGCCCCTGCGGCACGCCCTCGTAGCCGGAGAACCCGACGTACTGTCCGACGCGCCAGTACGAGTACGAGCAGTTGAGCAGTGGATCGAGGAACGGTGTCGACAGTGTCGCCCGCCCGGTCCACTGCTTCGTGATCCCGGGGAACACGTTCTCGAGCTTCGCGAGGAACGCCTTCGCATACGTCGTCACCTGGGCGTTCGTCCCGGCGTTCGAGTAAGGAGTCGACGGGTTGTAGCCGCCGGCGACGTTGCCACCCGAGTAGTTGACGAGCAGCCCTGACTTTCCACCCTGCCCGCGCGACACGTCCCAGACGTTCTGAATCCCGATGTCCGTGTAGACGCTCCCGTTCGAGAGGCCCCACGGGCCCTGCGTGTTCCAGTACCGGCTGGCAAACTGCAGCTGAAGCTTCGAGTTGTGTCCAGAGCCGAGCTGGGTGATCGCTGTCTTCTTCAACGCGTCGAAGTTGGCCCCGGCGTAGTCGAGCGTCCGCAAGACGGCGAAGCTCATGCAGAGAATGACGTGGTCTGCGGTGACCGTCTGCGTCTTACCCGGCGTGGTGAACGACATGGTGACTGAGCCGTCTGAATTGGTCTTGATCGACCGCATGGCCCAGCCCTGCTTGATATTGGCTCGGCCGACGTAGTCCGCGATCGCCTCGGGCAGCCGTTCGTTTCCGCCGTCGATGTGGTAGCGCTCGTCAGAGGCGCCGAAGATGGAGAAGTTGCCCGGCACGGCCTTGTAGCCGAGCAGATACATCAGGTTGAGCGCCGCCTGGTCCTTCGTCTCGGCGCCGTACTCCTCGTTGTAGGCGACGTCGAGCAGGCGCCCCATGGCGGAGGCGTGTCCGCCCGGCACGTAGTTCTCGATCCAGTCGTACACCGTCATGTTGTCGAAGAAGATGCCGGCGTCGGTGTGGATCGCGTACGTCGTCGGATAGCTGGTCGCCTGCACCTGACCCTGCAGCGTGTTGTGAATCGGCTGGAAGTCCTTGTCGGCCTGAACGGTCGAGTAGTACCCGCCGAGGAACCAGAGCGTGTCCGTCGAGCCGTTCGGCTCCGAAGCGAAGAGATCAGAGGTCGCGAGGTTGAAACGCTGCGCGAGGTGGCGGATCGTCTTGTGATTGCTGTCGATCAGCTCGCCGCAGAATTCGGAGACCTGGCTGTCCGACCAGTAGCCGGTGCGGTCGGAGTGCATACGGCCGCCGACGCGGTCGGTCGCCGCTTCGTAGACGGTGGGCGTGATGCCCTTGTCGACGAGTGTCATCGCGGCGGTCAGACCCGCGATGCCGCCGCCGACGATCGCGATTCGCGCAGGTGTGGCAGCTCTTGCTCGGGTTGCAAAGGCCAGTGGGCCGGCTGCGATTCCGGCGCCGACGACGCCTGCGCACTTGAGGATCTCGCGCCGCGAGTAGGAGGCCTCCTCGCGCTGCCCGCGCAGCTCGGAGGGCGAGATGCCGAGGCCTTCGGCGCTGCGGTGCTCCTCGGCGAGTCGTTTGAATGCGCGAAGCAAGGGCGTGCGTGCCATGGTGGGCCTCCTGGGTAGACGCAGGCGACGATCTCGCATCCCGGCGTCAGAAGTCAAGGCGATTGACGCAATGCGCAGCAAAGTGGTACGAATTCCACGCGTTGCGCAGTTCCGAGGGTCAACCGCTCCGCCTTCCCGCCCGTGCGGAGGCTCCGCGTGGGCCCGTCGCGCCGGCGCGCCGGGTCGACGAGCTCGACCGCGGCATCATCGAAGCGCTCCAGGAGAACGGCCGCGAGTCGTTCCGCCGGATAGCGGCGCGACTCGGCGTCTCGGAGGCGACGGTGCGCGCGCGGTACGCGCGGCTCACGAGCGAGGGGATCCTCCAGGTGGTCGCGGTCACGAACCCGCTCGGGCTCGGCTTCGAACAGGCCCTCGTCGGCATCAAGACGACCGGGCCCCCCGAGACCGTCGCCGACGAGCTCGCCCGCTGGCCCGAGGCCGACTACGTCGTGGTGACGGCGGGCCAGTTCGACCTCGTCGTCGAGGTCGTCGCCGCAGACCGCCGCGAGCTCCTGGACCTCACGAACAGGATGCGCGCGCTCGAAGGCGTCGTGACGACGGAGATCTTCTTCTATCTCGAGATGTGGAAACAGCTCTACGACTGGGGGACGCGCGAATGAGCACCACGAGCACGGCGATGAGCGTCGATCAGCTTCAGAAGGCCGCGCGGGACCATCTCTGGCTGCACTTCACGCGGATGGGCGGCCACGAGCCGCCGATCATCGTGCGGGGCGAGGGCTGCTATCTCGAGGACTCGAACGGAAAGCAGTACCTCGACGCGCTCGCGGGGCTCTTCGCGGTGCAGGTGGGTTACTCGTACGGCGAGGAGATGGGCCAGGCCGCGCTCGAGCAGATGCGCGAGCTACCCTTCTACACGAACTGGTCGTACGCGCATCCGCGCGCGATTGAGCTCGCGCACGAGATCGCGCAGCTCGCGCCGGGCGACCTCAACCGCGTCTTCTTCGTCTCCGGCGGCTCGGAGGCGGTCGAGTCGGCGTGGAAGCTCGCGCGCCAGTACCACCAGGCGCGCGGCGAGCGGCGCTGGAAGGCCGTGGGCCGACGCCTCGCCTACCACGGCACGACGATGGGCGCGCTCTCGATCAACGGCATCGCCTCCCTGCGCGCGCCGTTCGAGCCGCTCGTGCCCGACACGCTGCACGTGCGCAACACGAACCGCTATCACCGGCCACCGCAGGAGACCGAAGAGGAGTTCACGGCGTTCCTGCTCGAAGATCTCGACTCCGCCATCGAGCAGGCGGGGCCGGAGACGGTCGCGATGGTGCTGATGGAGCCGGTGCAGAACGCAGGCGGCGCGTTCACGCCGCCGGCGGGCTACTGGAAGGGCGTGCGTGAGATCTGCGACCGCTACGGCGTCCTACTCTGCGCCGACGAGGTGATCACCGGCTTCGGCCGCCTCGGCTCCTGGTTCGGTTCCGAGCACTACGACATCAAGCCCGACATGATCACGTGCGCGAAGGGCCTCTCGTCCGCGTACGCGTCGATCGGCGCAGTCGTCGCATCCGACCGGGTCGTCGAGCCGTTCCTCGACGACCGGGCGATGTACGCGCACGGAATCACCTTCGGCGGGCACCCGGTGCAGTGCGCGATCGCGCTCAAGAACCTCGAGATCATGAAGCGGGAGCGCATCGTCGAGAACGTCCGCGACAACGGTGACGCGTTCCGCGCAACGCTCGCGCAGCTGCTCGACTTGCCCATCGCCGGGGACCTCCGCGGCACGGGCTTCTTCTACGCGCTCGAGCTCGTCAAGGACAAGGAGACCCGTCAAACGTTCAACGACGAGGAGTGCGAGTCGCTGCTGCGCGGCTTCCTCTCGCCGCAGCTGTTCGAGAAGGGCTTGATCTGCCGGGCGGACGACCGCGGCGACCCGGTGATCCAGATCTCGCCGCCGCTGATCGCCACGCAGAAAGAGTTCGACATCATCGCCGGCACGATCGGCGAGGTTCTCACCGAGGCGTGGAGACGCATCGGGTGACGGCCGTCGGTCAGGAGCCCGGCGCGCTCGTCCGTGGCGCGGCAGGCGACGTCGACATCCACCTGGTCGAGCTGAGCAAGCAGTTCGACGACGTGGTCGCGGTGGACGCGCTCTCGCTCGAGATCGAGCGCGGGACCTTCTCCGCGCTGCTCGGCCCCTCCGGCTGCGGCAAGACGACGACGCTGCGG
>ORMF012653837.1_pt1 | contig 12905 bp, 8 predicted proteins | sample 1779871 | NCBI WGS metagenome assembly ORMF01 (sample SAMEA104232316, study PRJEB22302) | groundwater metagenome | biome: forest; feature: aquifer; material: groundwater | place: USA | collected 2011-08-07 | depth 5.4 m | reverse complement strand
TCTGGACCCGATTGACCGCACGCTGCACCGCGGGATTGAAGTCCTGCACGCCGACGCTGATGCGATTGAAACCGAGCGCGCGGAGCAGCGCGATGCGTTCAGCGCTTACCTTACGCGGATCTACCTCGATGGCATACTCGCCTTCAGGCGCAAGGACGAATGTCGCGCGAATGGCGCGCATCAGCGATGACAGTTCGCTGTCGTTGAGAAAGGTCGGCGTTCCGCCGCCCAGGTGAATGCGCCGGCAATCGCGTCGGGATCGGTGCCGTCAATGGTCAGTCCGGGAATACCGTAGCCGGCCGCCTTGTCGGCGAACACGCGCGCCGCCGACTGATCGGCGATGGGCGTCGACAGGGCCGTCTGATTGTTCTGGATGCAGAACACCGCCGGCAGACGCCGCACGGCGCACAGATTGATCGCCTCATGCCACTCGCCGAGCGAGGAACCGCCGTCGCCAATGAACGAAACGACAACGCGCCGCGACTCTTCGCGTTGAAACGCGAGCGCCATTCCCGCGACAGTCAGGGTCGCGATCGTCAAGGGCCCCGCCGGCGGAAAGATGCCCCACTCAAAATCGCCGATATTGAGATCCTTGCCGTTGTGGGGCGGGCCCGCTTTCGCCATCTGCGCGTTCAGCGCCATCCTGATCGTCGCAGGCTCACACCGCATCGCGAGAGTAACGCCCAGATCGCGGATCACCGGCGCAACCACATCGCCTCGCCATCGACCGTCGCCGCCGCGGTGGCCAGGTCCGCGCTGGAGGCGAATGCCCGCGGCGTAGATGGCCTCCTGCCCGAGCGATCGAAACCCTTTGCCCTGGAATGGTATGCCTCCGTAGCGCACTTCCCCGCTCGTGAAGAACGTCTTCAACTGATTGTCGACGGCGCGCGTCAGGACCATCCCGCGGAGGATCTCGCAGCGCTCCTCTGGCGTCAGCGACGCCTCGATTGCCGCCCGCCACAAGCATGCGTCACACGCATCAACCAGCTCGGCATACGCCTGCTCGAGCCGCGTCGCCGCACTGACTCCAGGCGTCGTGTCCGGCAAGCCAGGTGGGACTTTTCCATCTCGAAGCCGGCGAAGGAGCGCGTCGCGGAACGGTGTTCGGATGGTCTCGATCGCCGGCCCATCACGCGGAGCGCGTTGGCCGCTGGCGACCGTGAACGCGTCCAACACTTCTCCGAGAGCGAACGGATACCGTTCGGTGACAAAGGCGCCTAGACGGTTTGCAAGGGCGGTCAACGTCCGTGGCTTTGGCATGCGCGGGACATGGTAACTCAGACCTTCTGACGATATCGTAGGGGCATGGCCTTTACGACTTTGATCGATACCGACACGCTCTCGCATCGTCTCCACGACCCGACGTTCACCATCGTCGACTGCCGCTTCAAGCTGGACGATGAACACTGGGGAGCACGCGCGTATGCCGAGGCCCACGTGCCGGGCGCCAGGCTCGCCCATCTCGATCGGGATTTGTCAGGCCCGAAGAACGGGACAAATGGACGGCACCCGCTGCCCGAACCGTCTGCGCTGATCGCAACCTTCGCGCGCCTTGGGATTGGTGACAACACCCAAGTCGTAGCATACGACCAGGACGCTGGCATGTATGCGAGCCGCCTGTGGTGGCTCCTACGGTGGATGGGACACGCCGACGTGGCGGTCCTCGACGGCGGTTTCGCCAAATGGGTCGCGGAACACCGGCCCACGACGGCGGGCACCACGGCGGGGCCGCGGACAACGGTCACGTTCACGGGGAGTCCGCGCGACATGACGGTCAACGCGAATGACGTCGCGCGGCTTGTTGACAATCCGGAATGGAGACTGCTGGACTCGCGGGCGCCAGAACGATACCGCGGCGAGGTCGAGCCGATCGACCGCGTCGCCGGTCACATTCCCTCTGCGACGAATCACTTCTTCAAGGAAAATCTCGACAATGAGGGGAGGTTTCTCTCAGTCAACGTGCTCCGGCGGCGGCTGCAGGATGCCATTGCCGGCGTTCGTCCGGATCACGTCGTCTGTTATTGCGGTTCGGGCGTCACGGCCTGTCATGACGTCTTGGCACTCGAGCACGTCGGGCTATCAGGGGCCAGGCTGTATCCCGGATCGTGGAGCGAGTGGTCAAGCGACCCTGCGCGGCCGGTCGAGCGAGAGGAAACGACGTAACCGACCGCTCACCATTCAAAAGAAAGAGCCGGCCCGAAGGCCGGCCCTGGTGATCGATCCCGTTCTGCTTCCTAGTGCACGTTGGCGTAGTAGGCCGGACGTGATGCGCCCCGGCCCAGCTGCCAGTCTTCCTTCACGATCGCGTAGAGCACCTGGTCGAGATAGACGCCGTTCCTCATGAAAGACTTACGCAGAACCCCTTCCTGCACCGCGCCTATCTTGTGCAGCGCGCCGTTGCCACGGCCGTTCTGAACCGCTGCCCGGGCTTCGAGTCTGTGGACATTTAGCGTCTCGAAGGCGAAATCGAGCACCAGGCTCACCCCTTCCTGGAATACCCCAGTGCCCCAGAACGCCGAACCCAAAGCAAACCCCCACTCGGCGGTCCCGAATCCAGGCTCAGTCTCTCGAATCTGGAAGATGCCGATCGCCGTGTCGAAGCCCTTCAGCGTCACTGCGAAGCAGGCATAGCTGCCGGCCGCCCGCTGCCGAAGCGTCCAGGCGATGAAACGCTCGAACCCTTCGACGGTCGGCGGCGGCGGCGAGATGAAGCGTGACACCTCCTCCGTCGTCAGCATCGTGAACAGTGACGCCGCGTCTGATGTGCGGAGTTCGCGCAGCGTAACCTGGTTGCCGCTCAGCACCGGCAGTCGCTCGCGCCAGTCGCTGCTGACAACCTCGGGTGCTGTCTGCGGAGTGATCTGAGTCATTTCCAACCTGTCCTGGTAGGGCATGTTTTCCATGATTAGTTCCCCCCTACCTGGTGGTCGGCTCCGAAACCGGCTTCCAACGTGGCTTCCCAGATGACGTCGTTCTCTACAACCCCGGTACCCCAGACGATGTTGTCGTTATCGTCGGTGCCCCACACGATGTTATCGCTGTCGTCGGAGGTACCCCAGACGATGTTGTCGCCATCGTCGGCCGTGCCCCACACAATGTTGTCGGCATCGTCGACCGTGCCCCAGACGATGTTGTCGCAGTCGTCGCCACCGCAATCGGTGCCCCACACGATGTTGTCGGCATCATCAGCCGTGCCCAACACGATGTTGTCGCCGTCATCGGAGGTACCCCAGACGATGTTGTCGCCGTCGTCCGACGTGCCCCACACGATGTTGTCGCAATCGTCGGCACCGCAACTGGTGCCCCAGACGATGTTGTCGCCATCGTCGCCCTGCGTTTTCGCCCAGCCCCATTCAACGCCGGGCATCCAGGCATTACCGCCGGGATCGAGGACGCCGCCCGAGAGCAAGTAGTTGCCCCAGATGATGTGCCGGCTCCACGAGTCGTCAATCGGCAACGTGGAGCCAGGCGTGGCGTGCGCGTAGAACGATGCGAGCGTCACCGCCCCAATCGAATTCATGAAGCCCGCGCCCTGACGCAACGGGCTCACGTCGCCCTTGAAGCTGGCCGTGTACTGAAGAATCGCTTTGACCAGGTTCGGCGTGAGTTTCGGGTTCGCCTGCAGCATCATCGCAACAGTGCCGGTCACGAACGGCGTGGCCTGGCTCGTTCCGGCGAGACTGATATAGGGGGAGTACGGATAGAGTGGGTTCGCGCCAAGCAGCCACGTGGGAGACGCCAACAGGCCTTGGCGATACAGGTCGCTCCCAGGCGCCGAGAGCGAGACAATGCCGACGCCGGGAGCGCAAATGTCCGGCTTCGCGGTGAAGTCGATGGCCGTTGGCCCGGACGAACTGAAGCGCGCGACTGTGTCGTCACCGGTTTCCGGCGTTCCCATCGTGCTGAACGCGCACGCCGTGAGCACCCACGGCGCCACACCTGGAGAGGTGATGCCCCCCCACTGGAGCTCGCCGGCCCTGTTCTTGCCGAAGTTGCCGGCCGCGGCCACCACAGTGATTCCCTTGTCCACCAGCGCCTTGGCGGCGAGCGTCAGCGGGTCGGTCCAATAAGACTCATACACACCGGCGCCGACCGACATGTTGACGATGCGGATGTTGTAGGTTTGATAGTTCTTCGCCACCCAGTCCATGGACGCGATGATGTCCGCTATCGAGCCTTTGCCGCTTTCGTCCAGAACTTTCAGCGATACGATCTTCACACCAGGAGCGATCCCGGCAAACCTGGCGTCACTGGCACCATTGCCGGCGACGATTCCCGCCACATGGGTGCCATGCCCGTTCAGGTCGCTGCGCGTCGTGTTCCTTCTGTTTACAAAGTCCACGAACTTGCGAACTTGCGTGTTCGCCAAGTCTGGATGGTTCGGCACCAAGCCCGAATCGATGAAGGCCACCGTCACGCCAGCGCCGTTGTAACCGTACGTCTGGGAGAGGAGATTCGCCTGCACTGCGACGGATGACAGGAGATCGGACTTCTGAGCGTCGCGGTTAAAATGCACCCGATGGATGCCCACGAACTGCGCGAGGGCGGGCAACTTGCTCAGCGGCACATCGCACAGCGCGTAGCCGTTGATGATGTCGAGCCTCGTGCCGCAGGCGTATCTCCTGAACGCCAGGGGCAGCCGCTCGCCAGGAATGGTCAGCGTGACGATCATGTCCGCCGTTTCCTGCGCGTTGAGACTCCTTGCCGAGCGTTCCGACAGGTACTTGTCGATCTTGTAGTCCTGCGCGAGGGAATTCGGCATTGCCGACTTCGCCCTGTGCGCCTGACGAGTGTGCGGCGGCTTGTTGGGGTGGCGCCAACTCTGTGCCGCCACGTTCAACGGCGCCGCCAGAACGATGAGAGACACAGCCGTCAGGATTCGTTTCGGACCCCAGACGGCCTTGTGCCGGCTGGTTCGTTGAGTCGCAGGTTGAGTAATAGTCACGCTTCCCACTAGAGCAAGCGAGGGGCCATTCAGGCCAGTGCGACAACGACCAGATAAACTTTTATTAGCCAATAAGTTACAGGTTCATGGTCGAGTCGGTTGAAGGATGGGCGCCAACCCGCTTGTGCTGTTCTGGCACAGTCATCTATCTCGGCCTTGATGTTATCGGCTGATATTTGTGAAAACTGGCTTGATTTCGTCGATCAGGTGGCCGTGTTCTAACTTGACACCAGATTGTCAAATTAGAGCACTGAAGAGTAGCCAAAGTACTACTTTGTCATATCGAGTGGTTGAAAGTGACAAGAACATACTTGGCTAATCGTACCACCGAGTCTGCTCAGGACTGCACGCAGTGGCGCGCGCGACCCCGAAGAAACCGTGAAACGGATCGCGACTAGTTGTTGCGATGAGGAAGGCGGGAACGCTCTACGCGATGGGAACGAATGACGCGGACTGGAATGCCGCGCGCCGACACGCGCGACGAACAGATCACACACTGGTCGACAATCATCAACAGCTTTCCACAGGCTTCAACGGGGCCAACATCTTGGGATAGCTTTCGCCCCCACGCCCAGATAGCGCGCTTTCTCTTCGCTTTCAGCCTGTTTATGATTGACGTACGACCGGGGTACTGAGATCCTGCCCAATCGGTTTTTGCACAGGGCTTGTACCGGAAGCCCGGCCGTACTAGAGTTCGGATTGACCAGAGACGACAAAGGCGACTCCGTGGGAAGAGTCGCCTTTGAAAGCGGGACGCGATGGGGACTAAAGCTGGACCCATCCTAAGGCCCCGCCTCCGTCGCTGTCAATCACAGATTGGTGGATGTTTGAAGGCAGGGAAGACGTGTGTTACCACGTCTCCCCTGTGGGCATCACCGCCGCTCAGCCCGCGCTGGTCGGACAGCAAGACCCCGTCGGCTTACGGGCCTATCTTGCCAGATCCGTTAAGCGTCCTCAAATTGGGCGGCTCGTTCGTCGCGAGGTGGTTATGGGACTTCTCCCTAGCCGCAAGCCAAAGCGGGGAGGCTGTCGGTTCCCGCGAAGACCACGACCCGCTGTCGTGGTCCGTCGGTAAGGCTGGAAGCCCGGTCAGCCGCAGATGACCGGGCGATCCGGCTCAGAAGGGGCTGAATGTCGGCAGCACAGAACATCATCGCCGTCGTGTTCGACTTCGACGACACGCTGACCGACGATGCAACGACTGCGCTGATCTCCAGCGTTGGAATTGACCCAAACGACTTTTGGACGAAGAAAACCAAGACCCTATTGGACGATGGCTGGGGACCAACGCCAGCATATCTGAAATTACTACTGGACAATGTCGGCGAAGGCAAACCGCTGGGCAAGTTGACCAATGCACAGTTGCGAGAATTCGGATCGACGCTGAAATTCTACAAGGGCCTGCCAGGGCTATTTAAGGATCTCCGCGATATCGCCGCAGAGCACCCGGTATCCAACCCTGGCATTGAGTTCTACATCGTGAGTGGTGGTCTGCAGGAAGTCATCAAGGGCAGCAGTATCGCGAAGCATATGAGTGGTATTTGGGGCTGCGAATTCGCCGAAGAAGACGGTCAGATTCGGTATCTGAAGAACATTGTCACCTTTACCGAAAAGACCAAGTTTCTCTTCCAGATCAACAAGGGTATCAGGCCTGGTGCGGGACCTTACGCTGTCAATGAACGCGTAGACCTTCCCGAACGACGCGTGCCATGGGAGAACATGATCTACGTTGGTGACGGCCTCACGGATGTCCCTTGCTTTTCTTTGATAGAACACTTCAAAGGAACACCGTTCGGTGTCTTCGATCCCAAGAAACAAGATGCGCCCAAGAAAGCCTGGGAAAAACTCGTGACCCCTCGACGCGTGTTCTCGATGAACGCACCTAAGTACGGGAAGAAGGACGAACTCGGGGCGTTTCTCCGGATTGCGGTTGCTGCGATCTGTCTGAAGATGGATTCTCGGACCGGGACCGTGGGGGCGTAATAGCCCCATGGACTGCGTTGAACTCGCGGACCACCCTATCGGTAGATCGCAATCCGCGAGCAAGCATGGCGGGAACACTGGCTGGCGGGCTCGGCCTACGTGGCATGTAGGAGGATAGTACCATACGGCGCTTAAGAATTCGTCCTCAATTGCTTACGTTGAATAATCTGGCCCGCCTTCGCGGGCTCGCTGCTCTTCCTTCTCTCATATTTTTTTTCTTGCGCGTCGATCTCCTTCTTCGGCACGCGGGCTAATCGCGTCAGCAGATCGGTAAAGGCGTTCGGCTTCGGCTTGGCCTTCGGCATGGGGTCAGGTTTGATTCTGGGCGCGAGTCGTGACGAGCCATCGAATGGCCTGCCATGTCGATAGAATCGCTACCCCGACCACAAGGCCGACCATCCATCGCATTATGTTCGTGGTTACCGGCATGATGTCAGGCAGGACTCGTGGGGTCAGGAGCACGTATGCGAAGGCGATCAATGGGGCACCGAACCACCACGCAGGAACCGTCCCGCGGCCTCCGCGCATCCTTTGCGACGTGGGCATCTTGTCCATAGAGGGTCCAGACTGGTCTATTCTAGCGCCGCTTGGCTCCCCTACGTTGCCGTGGCTTTCAGACCGCGCTCTGCGGTTCGGCCTTGCCCGTCAGGTCCGCCAGCGTTAGCCGCTTGCCGATCATACGCGACAGCATCTCTGAGAACCGCTCGCCATCCTTCTGCTTGCGCGAGTTGAACCGGAAGGCCTGCTCGTCCAAATACCGGAACAGGTGAAACGGTTCGACGCTGATGTAGGTTCCACGCAGGCCGCGCTTGAGCAGCGCCCAAAAGTTTTCGAGGCCGTTCGTGTGAACGTTGCCCCGCACATAGGTATCGACGTGATCCACGAACTCGTGGATATAGTCCGGCGCGAGCTTGTGGTATCCAAGGTTGGCGTCCGTCATGACGACGCTCAGGTCCGGATCGACATGCTTGCGGACGCGGCTTTCGAGCGTGTGCTGCTTAGTGTCTGGGAGCACTTCCAGACGAATCTTGCTGTGGTGGTCCTGGTCGTGACGCTCCAGAAGGCCCATCACGGCCACCTTGCCCGCGGTTCCACCCTTGCGGCTTTTCTCGGGATTCGACCGACGGCGCTCGTAGTTCTTCCACTTCGTGCGGCCACCAATGAACGTCTCGTCAACCTCCACGTCGCCGGACATCTGGCTATTGAACGAACGGGTCTGCATGGCGAGCCGGATTCGATGGAGCATGAACCACGCACTTTTCTGCGTGACACCAATCGCCCGGTGGATTTCATAGCTCGAAATGCCGTTCTTCGCGCTGGAGATGAGCCAGATCGCCACGAACCACTTGTCCAGGCCAATCGGGGAATCCTCAAAGATTGTTCCGACCTTCACCGAGAACTGACGACGCGCGTGGTAGGGCTTCTCCTTGCACTGCCATCGGCGCTGCGTGGTGAGGTAGGTTACGTTCTTGGAGCCGCAGTGCGGACACTCCACGCCGTCCGGCCAACGCGCCGCGATAAGGGCCTCTTGGCAGGTGTCCACATCGGCATAGAATCGAATGGCCTGTTGGAGGGTTTGAGGCGAGCCGTTCGTAACCATGACCAGATCCTACCCAATCTGGACGGATTAGTCAAGTATGTTATACCCTTGAAAGTACCTAGGGGCATGCGGTTGTCTTGCCCCGCTCGACACGAGTCCAAACGCCCCGGACGGGGCCTGTCTACCCTGCCGAGGGTAGTTCTGAATCTGTTCAGGGGCGGGCAGGCTGGTAGGCGAGCTGTGAGGCGAGCCAACGTTCCACTTGTTCGGCCGACTGACCCTTTCGCCTGGCGTAGTTGGCCACCTGATCCCGCCCGAGGCGGCCTATGCTGAAGTACCGCGCTCGCCGGTGGGAGAAATACAGACCACTCACGCTGGCCGCCGGCATCATCGCCGCGTGTTCGGTGAGCTCAATCCCGAGCGCGCGCGCTTCGAGCAGGTCGAAGAGCTTGAACTTTTCGCTGTGATCGGGACAGGCCGGATAGCCAAAGCCCGGTCGAATGCCGCGGTGGCGCTCAGCCAGGATGTCCTCGGGCGTCAGCCGCTCGTCGACGCCCCATTTCTTCCGAACAGTGGCATGCAGGTATGCCGCGAACGCTTCGGCCAGTCGGTCCGCGAGCGCTTTGACGATGATTGCGCTGTAGTCGTCCCGTGCGTGCTCGAATTGCCGCGCGAGTTGTTCAGCGCCGACGCCCGCCGTGACGGCAAAGGCTCCAATGAAGTCGCTGGGCGCCCCGGAGGGGGCCGGTCCGGCCACAAAGTCCGCGAGTGAAAGATTCGGCTTCCCGTCGGCGACAGCCTCCTGCTGACGCAACATGTTGAAGCGGCTCAGTTCGCGTCGACCCGCGGCGTCGGCATAGACGATGACATCCTCGCCGTCGCTGGCGGCCGGCCAAAGGCCATACACGCCCCGGGCAATGAGCAACCGATCGCGCACGATGCGATCGAGCATCGCGCGCGCGTGATCGTAGAGGTCGCGCGCTGCGGGACCGTACTGCGGGTGGTCGAGTATGGCCGGAAAACGGCCCTTCAATTCCCACGCCGTAAAGAAAAACGTCCAATCGATATATGGCAATAGATCCGCGAGCGGCACGTCGTTCAGCACCCGGCGACCTGTGAACGCAGGTGTGGCCGGCGGCTCCGCCGACCAATCGATCTCTAGACGATTGGCCAGCGCCGCCTCGTACGTGAGGAGCGGCTGTTCACGCCGCGCCTCGTACTGCGTTCTCAGGCCGTTCTGCGCCTCCGCGTTCGCACGCTCGAATTCAGGACGCTGGGCCGTGCTCAGGAGCTGGGACACTACATCGACGACTCGGGACGCGTCCAGCACGTGCACGGTCGGCTGGCCATACTCTGGCGCAATCTTCACCGCCGTATGCTGCTTGCTCGTCGTCGCGCCCCCGATGAGCAAGGGCAGTGTCATCTGACGCCGGGCCATCTCCTTGGCGACCAACATCATCTCGTCGAGCGACGGCGTAATGAGCCCGCTCAAGCCAATGAGATCGGCCTGCTGGGCGACGGCGGTTTTCAAAATGCGATCGCAAGGCACCATCACGCCGAGATCCACCACTTCGTAGCTGTTGCAGCCGAGGACCACGCCAACGATGTTCTTGCCAATGTCGTGGACGTCGCCCTTCACCGTGGCGAGCACAATCTTGCCTTTGCCCTTTGGCGCGTCTTCCTCAGGACGACCCTCCGCTTTTCGCCGCGTGGCATTTTGCGCCTTTTCCAGCTCCATGAAGGGCTCCAGGTAGGCAACCGCCTTCTTCATGGCGCGCGCGCTCTTGACGACCTGTGGCAGGAACATCTTGCCTGCGCCGAAGAGATCGCCCACAACCTTCATGCCGTCCATGAGCGGCCCCTCGATGATGTCGAGAGGCCTCGAGTAATGCTGACGCGCTTCCTCAACGTCCTGATCGATAAAGTCGACGAAGCCGTGCACAAGGGCGTGAGAGAGACGCGCTTCGACCGTCCCGGAACGCCAGGCGAGCTCCTGTTCGGGTCGTTTCTCGCCCCCCTTGACCGTCGCGGCGAACTCCACCATGCGCTCCGTGGCATCCGGCCGACGGTTGAAGATAATGTCCTCCACGCGTTCCAACAGATCCTTGGGGATGTCTTCATACACGACGAGCTGACCAGCATTGACAATGCCCATGTCCAGTCCAGCCTTGATCGCGTGATAGAGGAACGCGGAATGGATCGCTTCGCGGACGACATCGTTGCCGCGGAACGCAAAGGACAGGTTGCTGACGCCGCCACTAATCTTGACCCCGGGGCATGTCGCCTTGATGAGGCGGGTGGCTTCGATGAAGTTGACCGCGTACTCGTTGTGCTCTTCGAGGCCCGTCGCGATGGCCAGGATGTTGGGGTCGAAAATGATGTCGGTCGGCTCGAAGCCTGCCCGCTCGATGAGCAGTCTGTAGGCGCGCTGGCAAATGGACACCTTGCGCTCGATCGTGTCGGCCTGCCCCGCTTCGTCGAACGCCATCACGACCACGCCCGCGCCGTAGCGCCGGATGAGGGCCGCTTTGCGCAGAAAGTCCTCTTCGCCTTCCTTGAGGCTGATCGAGTTCACGACTGGCTTCCCCTGGACGCACTTGAGGCCAGCCATGATCACGGACCACTTCGAGCTGTCGATGACGAACGGCACGCGGGCAATCTCGGGTTCGGTGGCGATGAAATTCAGGAAGTTGGTCATCGCCTGTTCCGAGTCGAGCATCCCTTCGTCCATGTTCACGTCGATCAGGTTCGCGCCCCCGCGAACCTGCTCCAGGGCAACGGCGGCCGCTTCTGTGTAGTTCCCGGATCGAATCAGCCTCGCGAAGCGTGCCGACCCTGTCACGTTGGTCCGCTCCCCAATCATCTGAAAGTTGCTGTCGGGTCGAATAGTGAGGGTTTCGAGGCCGGCGAACTGGGGGTGCTGTTCTCGCCGTCCGGCGTGGTCGCGCTCGCTGACCGGACGCGGCGGCAGTTCCCTCACGGATGTGGCAATTTCGCGAATGTGATCGGGCGTCCTGCCGCAGCATCCGCCAACAATATTGACAAAGCCGCTTTCGGCGAATTCGCGAAGAAAGCCGGCCGTGTCGGCCGGTCGCTCGTCGTACTCGCCGAACGCGTTCGGCAGCCCGGCGTTCGGATAACAGCTCACGTAACAATCCGCCACGCGCGCGAGCTCCGCGACGTAGGGTCGCATGTCGCGCGCGCCGAGGGCGCAATTGAGGCCGACGCTGAACGGCCTGGCATGGGCAATGGAGATCCAGAACGCGTCGATCGTCTGGCCAGACAGAGTCCGGCCGCTGCGATCGGTGATCGTCACCGAGATCATCAAGGGCAGCCGCACACCCTGTTCTTCAAACACGTCCTCGATGGCCACGATGCCCGCCTTGGCGTTGAGCGTGTCCACGATGGTTTCGAGGAGGAGCAGATCGCAGCCCCCGGCGACGAGGCCACGAACCTGCTCTTTGTAGGCCTCGCACAACTGGTCGAAGGTCATGTTCCGGAACGCCGGATTGTTCACATCAGGGGAGATCGAGAGAATCCGGTTGGTCGGGCCCATCGAGCCCGCGACGAACCGCGGCCGGTCCGGCGTGCGCGCGGTCCATTCCGCGGCGGCCGCCTTTGCCAGTTTCGCGCCTTCGACGTTCAGCTCGTAGACCACCGATTCAAGCCCGTAGTCGGCTTGGGCGATTGCGGTGCTGCTGAAGGTATTGGTCTCGATGATGTCGCTGCCAGCCTCGAGGTACTGGCGGTGAATACTCTCAATGACATCGGGGCGCGTGAGCACCAGCAGATCGTTGTTGCCCTTCAGGTCGCGCGCGTGATCCTTGAAGCGACGGCCGCGGAAATCGGCTTCGGTCGGCCTGTGACGCTGGATCATCGTCCCCATCGCGCCGTCGAGCACCAGAATGCGCTTCGCGAGCAGATCGGTCAGTGGCGTCATTGATGCTCTTCGTGCTTGCGTGCCTTCGCGGGTCCGCGCGGTTTCGTTCCCGACGCCACGAGCACGGTGAACGGATCGCCCGTCTTGCGAGAGCCGACGCCGACCCTTGTGTCGCGGAGCCCTGCGGTCGTCAGCAGCCGTTTCAGCTGCGCCTCACGGAAGCCGAGGGACCGGTCGCCGAGCTTCGACCGAACCCATTCCTCCCGGTGCTGCCGCAGATCGAGAATCAGCACGCGGCCGCCGGGAACCGTGATTCGCGCGGCCTCCTGCACGGCGCGGGCCGGATCGGACGCGTGGTGCAGCGCCTGAGACAGCAGCGCGACGTCGACCGACGCGTCCTTGATCGGGAGCTTCTCGAGTTCCCCGCGTTTCCAGAGCACATTCGACACGCGGCGCCGCCGGCCCATGGCGCGAGCCCTCTCGAGCACGACCTCCGACCGATCGACGGCAATGACCTCAGTCGCCCACCGCGCGGCTTCGATCGTCAGGTAGCCGTC
>ORMF012169157.1_pt1 | contig 12908 bp, 10 predicted proteins | sample 1779871 | NCBI WGS metagenome assembly ORMF01 (sample SAMEA104232316, study PRJEB22302) | groundwater metagenome | biome: forest; feature: aquifer; material: groundwater | place: USA | collected 2011-08-07 | depth 5.4 m | reverse complement strand
GCCAGGAACACGGATGGGAGTTGACCGTGCTGAGGCCGTGATTTGTCTGGGGTCGCGGCAGCGACTGGTTGTCGGGACTCGGGCAGAGAGTGGGTCGTTTTTATCTGGTCTTCGGTCCCACGCGTCCCTTACCCCTGACGCATGTGAAAAACTGCGCGCACGCATTCGTGACGGCCGCCGAAAATCCCAAGGCCGTTGGTCAGACATTCAATCTGGTGGACGGTCACCGCGTCTCGGCCTGGCGCTACACAGGAGAATACTTGAAACGCGGCGGTGAAAAAGGTTTGCGCGTGCCGGTGCCGTATTTTTTGGCGGCGCTCGCCGTGCGCTTCGCCTATCTGATCAGCTACGTACTGTTCAAAGGCAAAGGCAAGCTGCCTGGCCTGCTGGTGCCGCGCCGGTTCCAGGCGCGTTTCAAGCCGCTCAGGTTTTCCAATAAAAAAATAGCCGATGCGCTGGGCTGGAAACCTCCATTTGATTTCAAGACCTGCCTGGCCAGCACTTACGGGGCGGCCTCCCATGCCTGACCGCCGCGTGATCGCTTATCTCACCAGCCAGTACGCGCGCGCCAGCGATTCTTTCATACGCCAGGAAGTGCAGGAACTGAGGGCCATGGGACATACGGTGCACACGTTTTCTGTGCGGCGTGCGGCGCAAAACGAGCTGGTCAGCGAGGCCATCAAGAAGGAGCATGCCAGCACCGAATTTTTGCTGGACAACAATCTGCCGCGTCTTTTTTTCTCGTCGCTAAAGTTGGCGCTGTTTGCGCCGCTTAAAATGGGCCGCGCTCTAAGCCTGACTTTGAGCGCCGCCGAACCGCATTTAAAATCCAGACTGCGGCACATCGCCTATCTCGCGGAGGCCGCCTACCTGGCCGAGCGCCTGCGGAAAAAAGGCGTGCAGCACCTACACAACCACATCGCCGAAGGTTCGGCGACAGTGGCGATGCTAGCATCGCTGATCTCGGGCGTGCCTTACAGCCTCACGCTGCACGGCCCCGGAGAATTCGACAGGGCGAGCACGCTGGCCTTGGCGGAAAAATTGAGACGGTGCAAGTTCGCGGCCGTGATCAGCGATTTCACGCGCAGTCAGCTATACCGCTGGGTCGATTTTATGGACTGGCAAAAGATACACATCGTGCGCTGCGGCGTGGACAAAAGCTTTCTTTCCGAAGCCGGACAACCTATCGGCGGCGATCCCTATCTAATTTGTGTGGGCCGGCTGTGTGAGCAAAAAGGACAGCTTCTTTTGGTTGAGGCCGCGGCCAGGCTCATGGCCGAGCGTATTCCTTTTAAAATCTGCCTGATCGGTGACGGGCCGATGAGGGACATGCTGGAGCGGCGCATCGCCGATCTGGGACTGAGGCAGGTCGTGCGCATCACAGGATGGATGAGCCAAGACGACATACGCAGCGAGATACTCAAGTCACGCGCCATGGTACTGCCCAGCTTCGCTGAGGGACTGCCCGTGGTCATCATGGAGTCCTTGGCACTGAGACGGCCTGTGGTCAGCACTTATATCGCGGGCATCCCTGAGCTGGTGAAGCCGGGGGTATCGGGGTGGCTGGTGCCTGCCGGATCCGTGGACGCATTGGCGCAAGCCATGCGTGAAGTGCTCAAGACGCCGGCTGAGACGCTTGACCGCATGGGAGAAGCCGGCGCGCAGAGCGTTAGAGAGCGGCATGACGCGACGACTGAAGCCAAAAAACTCGAACGGTTGATTTGCGGGTAAACCCTTACTCGGAAATCTTTGTCTTATAGACCGAGCCCGCCTGTCTCAAGACATACAAATGGCCATCTTTGGCATTGTAGGCCATGGCTGCGGCGCCTTCACCGTAAGGCAGGTCACCGGTGACATCCGTCCAGCTTTTTCCGCCGTTTTCGCTCAGATGAATGCGACCGCCGGCTTTCCCATGCCATCCCAGCGTGCTTACCGCAACTCTCTGGGGCGCGCCCGCAAATAGGCATAACGCCTCGGCCGCGTCACCGGAAGAAAACCGTTTCGAAAGTATCCACTTTTTTCCGCCGTCAGACGATGAGTAAACAGCCGGCCCGTGATGGTCCGCGCCGGCCGCGTAGATGCGTCCGTCCGCCGCTATCGCCGCGTCAAACACCTCGTGCATGCGGAGCGCGCGTTTCCAGTGAAGCCCCGCGTCTTCGGAGACAAACACACCGCCTTTGGATTTTTCGCTGGAACCCCAAACCAGCCGGTGAGGCGAGCGTGAGCTGTCCACGGCCAGCGCGTTATAAATTTTTTTGGACGGTGGCTGGCCTTCGGAAAACCGCCAACTTTGCCCTCCGTCGCGTGAGACATAAAGCCCCCCGCCGTCATCCCCGTCCAAGCCCAGATAAATCACCCGTGCCTCGCCCTCACCCGCCACAGCCAGGGCGCGCGCATAGCCTTCACCCCAAACCGTATTTTTGACGGGGCGTTTTTCAGGCAGACCTTTTCTTGCGATCTGAAAGGCGCCGGACTTCACGTCGCAAATTACGGCTTGGTTCACCCGGTCATCCCAGGGCGATGCCGTGGCCAGGACGTTGCCGTCTCCGAGACTGGCCAGACGCCAGGCATGGCCGTTGATGGTCTTGTCATAGCCTTTTAGAGGAAAAACCGGCGCGTAGCTCAGGCCGCCATCGACGCTTTTAAGCAAGCCGTCGTCCATGCACGCGACGAAGATCTCGCCGTTTTCTCCCACGAGGATGTCGGATCCGACGGTGTTGGGCGCCCCTTTTATTTTTTCATGCCAGGTACGCCCGCCATCATCACTGCGCCACAGACCCCACCAATCCGAACGTAAAAAAACCTGGGGGTTAAACGGGCTGGCTTCCAGGGCGTTGATCCTGCCATGAGAGCCTGCCCATTGCCGCGTCGGATTTGAAACCCTATCTGAAAATAGCTTGGTGTCTCCCCGCTTCCAGGTTTTGCCGCCATCTTCGGTGAGTGCCGTTTCGCCTTTCCAGCCGTCGTTGCAGGCCACCATCATCTTGAGCGTATTTTTTGGAAATGGCAGCGCAACACGATAGGCATTGCCCCGCGGCATGGTCTCGGTTTTTCCCCAGCTAATCCCGCCGTCCTTGGAAATATAAACCCACTTTTGCGCCGCTGCGACCAGCGTGGTCCCTTCCGATTCAAAGACGATGAGGTCAGTGACCTGCTCCGGGGCCGCGGCAAGGATTTCCCAGCGGCCGCCGGTGAAAGAATATTTGGCCAGGCCTTTGAAAGAGGCCGCGTATAGAAATTCCCCGCCGCCGGGCCACTGCATGGCAGTCACCGGCCGACCGTCGGAAAAAGGACTTCCCAAGTTCCGCCAGCGATCGCCTGCGTTCTCGGAATAAAACACCACACCAGTGGCTCCACCGACCGCCAAACGCGCGGGGTCTAAAGCCGAGACGGCCAGCACACGGTGGTTCTCCGGCCGCTTAAATCGCAAGGCCTCGGGCGCCGCACACGCTTCCCAGCGTTGTCCCGCGTTTTTAGAGCGAAACAGGCCGGCCTGAGTGCCGGCGTACAACACGTTTGAGTCCGAGGGCGCCAGCGCCAGCGTGGCGACGATGAGATTTTCCAGGCCGTCGGTGATAAAATTCCAGCGCTCGCCCAAATCGTCGCTTCTCCAAATCCCGGCCACGTCAGACACCGCGTACACCCTGTTTTGATTACGGGGGTCAAAAATCACGTCGGGGTAGCAGCCGCCCCCATACCAGCCGGCGAACTGCCAGTGACGCTGTATCTCCTGCGCTCGGGCGTACGGACAGGTGGCAAACGCAATCAGCGTGAAAAGCAAAAGCCATGGAAGACGGGAAAAAAGACGCACTTAGCGGACGGGTCTTTTTTTAGAGAATTTTTGACGCAGCAAAAGCCAAAAAAACGCAGGGTCTTCGACCAGATACCGTTTCCATAGACGTCGAGGCTCCAGCCCCAGCCTCCAGAGCCACTCAAGCCCCGTCTGCTGCATCCATCGCGGCGCGCGGCGCACGACGCCGGCCGTAAAATCAAAAGAGGCCCCCACAAGTATGCCCACTAGCGGCCCCAAGGAATCCTTGTGGCGATACATCCATTTCTCCTGCTTGGGCGTGCCCAGCCCCAGAAACAGGATGTCGGGCGCGGCGGTGCGTATCCTTTCGTTGATACGCCTGATTTCTTCGCCGTCGCGCTCAAAACCTAGGGGCGGTGAATAGATGCCGGCCACGCGCAGGCCAGGGAAGCGCGCCTTCAGCGTCTGTGCGGCGCGGTCGGCCACGCCAGGCGCAGCACCCAGAAGATACACCGAGAGACCTTTTTTCGCGGCGACGCCGGACATCTCTTCGAACAGGTCGGACCCCGACACCTTGCTTTTGAAAGGCGTGCCTAGAAACTGACCTGCCCAAATCAGGGGCATGCCGTCCGGAAGCACCAGCGAGGCGGCATCGTAAGCACTTTTGAATTCGGTATCGGTCTGCAGCTTCACGATGTGGTCGATGTTGGGCGTGACGACGTAGTGGCACTGTTTGCTGCGTATCAGTGATTCGACAAAATCAACGGCCTGGCGCATGTCGCAGTTATGCACGGATACGCCGCAGATGTCGATTTTTTCGGGAGCGTTCATGCCTTGTCTCCGCAGGCCTTCAAAAACCCCTTGGCCCAATGCCAAAGCCCCTGCAAAAAAAGCGGTAGGCTGCGCGCGAAAGCGGCCAAGTGCCCCGGGCGGCCACTTAGCGCGATGCGCGCCGCGATTTTGAAGAACTTGAGCGTCACGAACGCCGGCAAAAGCAGTGCCGGCCATGGGCCTTTATAAATAAAATTGTTCCCTCGCCCGCGCCTGTAGATCAGTATGTATTCGCCCAATAGCCTCTGGTTGGCCAGATACGATTCTTTTTCCTCGCGGAAGATATGATACACGCGTATGCGCGGGTCAAAAAAGAACTTTTCTGTCTCACCCACCTTGAGGCCGAACAAAACATCCTCAGAGGCGCGTATTTCAGGGAAACCCCCTACGCGCTTGAACAGCTCCGCGTCGCAAAAAAGGTTGCACGAGGGCACGAAGGTTTTTACGCGGCGGCGGCCGGTTTCCATGAACTCGTTGAACTGCAGGTAATACTGCGCCTCGGCAATGCGGACTTGCCTCTGAAATTCCGGCAAGAGGATGGCCCCGCCGCCGGCGCGGCAGCCGTCCTCGTAGGCATGCCAGATGCGCTCGAGCCAGTCGACGGCCGCGTACGCGTCGGAATCAATGAACGCCAGCACCGCGCCGCCGGCCTGGGCCGCTCCCAGGTTTCTGGCCGTGGCCGGCATGGTCTTTTTCTCAAGACGCAGCACGCGCAAGCCTTGCGAAGTAAAACCGGCAATCATGCCGGGCGTCTTACCGTCGTCCGAGGAATCGACAAGGATGATTTCGCGTAAATAGTCCCCGCGCTGCGCCGCCAGCGACTCGAGCGTGCGCCCGATGGTGCGCGCGGAGTTGTAGGAAGGGATGACCACTGATATCTCTTTCATGCGCGGTGACCTTTCAAGCCGACGCGGTCTTGGCGGGCAGATGCTCAAACGAGAGAGAATGCAGCATAAGCCCCATAAAAAACCAGAAATACCAGTTGAAGGCCAGATAATAGAGCGTATTGTCCGAAGAGCACACGATCAGGTAACCGATGGTGTAAGCGAAGATGATCGAGGCCTCATACGACAGCCGTTGCCAGCGCCTGGAGACCCTGTGAAAATACGCTTTGAGCACAGTGAAATAAATAGCCAGATAACTCAACAGTCCCACCAGACCCAGCTCGAACATCAGCTCCAGGTATACGTTATGCGCCGGCGCTCCCTTTTTGTCGAGCTTGAAAAATTCCTTGGACATCTGCTCAAACGAACCGATGCCGTAACCGAAAATCGGCCGGCGTTTGATCGCTTCAACGCTGCTCTCCCACAGCTTGATGCGCCAGGTCATCGAGTTGAGCTTTTCGCTCTTGGTGACTCCGGTCCCCTCGGACAGGTCCTTGAGGCGCACCTGTACCTGAGGCACCAAAAACAGCAGCCCCATCACCAGAAGCAGGATGAACAGGAACTTCCTTTCCTTGATCAACGCATAGATAAAAAACATGCCGACGCAGGACAGCCACGCGCTGCGCGTCTCGGTCACCACGAGCAAGGCCAGACAGCCCAGCATATACAAGCGCAGCCATACACGCTGCGAGAACGTGAGCCGGAAAAGTCCCGATTTAAGAATGTAAAAGACCACAGCGACGATCAGCACCAAATAAAAAGCCAGGATATTCGAGTGCGTGAAAGTACCCTGTAGGCGGCCATAACTATAAAAAAACTCGATGTGCGTCGCCAGGCCGACCAACGCCAGCCCCACCGGCGCCAGCGACGAGTAAAGCAGAGTCTTGATCCAAAACCTTTTTTGATCCTCGTTCTTCACTATCAAGAACGGCATGAGCGTCACGGCCATATAGCTGCACAGGTTGATGCAGAGCTTGAACGTGCGCACGCGATCCGGACTGTAGAGAAGCGACAGGAAACAGATGGAAAGAAACACGGCCCAAGCGCGGATGATCGGGCTTTTGTAGTCGATCTGCCCCGGAAAACGCAGAGCCAGCATGATGACCAAGAAGATCACCAGGAGGTTCAAAAACGCGCCCATGCCGGCCCCCTCGCCTAGCTTGGTCATGTTGAGCAACGGGTCCAAGAGCGCGCGTGTGTAAAGCAGTGTCAGCATCATCCATCGCGCGTCGAGAAACATGATGATCAGGAAAAACATCGCGAACGGGATCGCCACGACGAACACAATGTTCTTACCGAGCACCGGCGACAACACCAGCACCACCACACCGAACAGCGCGCCGAAGGCCAGACTCACGAACAAAGTGATCTTGGGAGAAAAAACGTCGGGCATGCTAAGCTTTCTTTCCTAGCGCGAAAGCGGCCCGCACCCCGGCCTTAAACTTGTTCAGTTTTTGCCCCTTCCCGCTGGTCAAAAATTCCAATAGATCTATCACCGCCAGCCCCGCCATCGAATACGCGAATAGCACCTCGGACGCGGCGCTCTTTTTTTTATACTTTTCGAACATGTGGTGATAATTTTTAATCTGCATTTTCTTGAGCGTCTCGAAATCCAAGCGATTGGATGGCGCCTGGTAATGGTAGAGCAACGCCTCGGGGATCATACGCACGCGCGTCTTGAGCGAGATCCTGTACGAAAAATCGGCGTCTTCGCGATAACTGTAACCGGTGAACCACTCGTCGAATTTTTCGCCTTCGATAGGCTTTTTTTTGAAGTGCATGTTGCAGCCCGGCAGCATCTCGACGTCCAGCACCCTGTCGATCTGACGCTCGAATATCGGATAGCCAAAACCCGAGGCCGTCATCCTGCCGTCGAAGTTGCTGAGCAGGAACAGCCTCATCAGGCAGCGCCTTAAAAACCATTTGGGGCCTTTCAGCTTGTTCTCCACGATGGTGTTGCCGCTGATCGCGCCAACCTCGGGGTGCGCCTCCAGATACGCCACCAGCGTCCGGTAATAATCCTCGAGCAGCACGATGTCATCGTCGAGAAAACTGATCAAGTCGCCCTTCACCAGTGCCAGGCCGCGGTTTCGCGCCCGTACCAGGCTTTTTTCTTCCTGATACACATACTTGAGCTCCGCCAAGCGGGCGGCAAAACGCGGCGCCATGCGCTCGGTAACCTCACGCGTGAGCGCGTCGGTGCTCTGGTCCACGATCAGCACCTCCCGGGGAATCAGCGACTGCGCTAAGAGCGATCCCAGCGCCTTTTGCAGATCGGCGGGGCGGTTCATCGTGGCGATGATAACGCTGACGGTCATTGGCGTCGGCGCTCCCCGAGCGACCGACGGAACATCCGGTAACTTTTTCTGCTTATCTTCTCCCCGCTCAAAACGCGCAGCCCTTTCTTCAATAGTATCCACAGGAACATCAGGACATTGTAAGGCGAGGCACTGGCCTTCAGGCCTTCCTTATATAAGCCAAAGGCCTTCCGTGCGTCGCCTTTCTCGAAATACAACGTCCCCAACAAGTAATTATGCCTGGCCAGCTCCGATGAACACAAGCTCGAAAACTTGTTGCTTCGGATATATGCTTTTTCGAGGCGGAACGTGTCGACCATGACCTTTTTATGCGAGGTCTGTATCTTCAGCACGTCGTTGGAAAGGTTGGTGGCGTGCGTCCTTTTATAAAACAGCATCTGCGATATCAGCACGAAATTGGCACGCACGGCACAGCGCAGCCAATACTCGTAGTCTTCCGACGGCCGATGCGCGTCGCTGAGCTTGCCGACCGCGTCGCTGAGCTCTTTTTTGATCAGTACCGCCGACGGCGTGCCGATGAAGTTCTCTTTGACCAACAGCACGAATGCAGGGCGCTTGAGCGGCTCGTTGAAATTCATCTCCTTCAAGTTTTGCAGCGCTGAAAAATGGTTCAGCATACGCCCTTTCAGGTGGTGTGCGCGCACCGCATAATTGCACGAGACCAGCCCCGCTTGCGGGTAGCGGCCGAACATCTCTGTCTGAACCTTGAGTTTGTTGCGGAACCAGACGTCATCGTGGTCCAGGAAGGCCAGTGCGTCTCCGGTGGCCATTGCCATGCCGATGTTGCGCGCGTTGGAAGCGCCAGAGTTTTGTATACGCCGCACGATCAGGCGGTCGCCATATCCCTTGAGCAATTCGGGTGTGCTGTCCGTGGAGCCGTCGTCGATGACGATGACCTCATGGGCCGGGTAGTCCTGGCGCAGCACGCTGTCCAGCGCCTTGCCGACAAACGCGGTGCCGTTATAGACAGGGATAATCACGCTAACCTTCAGGTTCATAGGCGAGCCTTGCGACGGCTGCCGGCGAAAACCCTGACCAGGCGCTTGACGTTCTCCCGGCTCAAAGCGTTGAATGTCAGCACACGTAGCATTTTTTTTGAGGCGGTCCAGGTGAACTCTGAAAAATTTTTCAATGTCGGTGACGCGGCCAGTCCTTCGATATAAAGCCGGAAGGCGCCGGCTGGGTCCCCTTTTTCGAACACGATATTCCCCAGAAAATAATTTACTTCGGCCAGCGCCAGGCGGCAGTCGGCTCCAAGACCGCGCTCGCTGATAAACACCTGCTCGGCGTTGATGCGGTCGGTAAGTATTCTTTTCCTGAACTCGTGCGTGCGCACGACGTTGACAGAGATATTTTTCGGGTGGTTTCTCTTATAAAGGAGGACGTCCGACAGCATCAGGAAATCGGTGAACACCGCGCAGCGCAGCCAGTAGTCGTAGTCCTGTGTACTCTTGTACTCAACGTTGAAAGGACCAACCTTCACGGCGACCTCGCGTTTGAGTATCACGGCCGAGGGCACGCCGATGAAATTTCCCTTGAGCAGTACGCGGAACGCCTCACCATTCAGCGGCCTGTCAAACGGAAGGTCTTTAAACTCTTTGAGCACTGAGGTGTGCTTGATCAGACGGTTGTTCAGATGCGGGTAACGCACCGCGAAGTCGCATGAGATAAGACCGACGGACGGATATGTGGCCGCGGCCGCGGCCTGCTTTTTAAGCTTGTCCTTGAACCACAGGTCATCATGGTCCAAAAAAGCGATATAGTCGCCGGTGGCCAGGCCCATGCCCAAGTTCTTGGGTGTCGCGGGACCGCCGCTGCACTCAATGCGACGGGTGATGATCCTGTTTTTATAACCTGCCAGGATGTCAGGCGTCGTGTCGGTGGAGCCGTCGTCGATGACGATGACCTCATGGGCCGGGTAGTCCTGTGCGAAAACACTTTCCAGCGCCCTGACCAGAAAATCGGCGCCATTATAAACACCGAGGACCACGCTTATTTTTGGGATCACACTCTGTCTTCCTCCGGCACGCCGGCAAAAGGCCTTTTAAAAGCAGACACTATCACCTTCGAGAAATCCGCGATATGTTTTTTTTCCTTGGGCACCAAAAGGAAGACATAGGCCCCGACGAAATGCAGAACAAACAGCGCGGCCAGCCCCGCCAAAAATACCGGCGACAGCAATTGGTCGTGGCACAGCCTGTCGAATAGCACCAATCCCGCGCCGAAACCGACAAGCGCCCATGACAGGGGTTTGATCAGAGATTCGACAAGATATCTGCGCACCGGGATGCCCGCGATGCGGCAGGCATAAAAAGGCGTGAAAAAAGTCATATACAACAGTGCCGAGACGCAGCTGGCTATCGCGAAACCGAAAAGCTCCATCCCAAACTTGAGCGCCAGGAGACTGCCCACCGAAAGGCTGAACACCGTCGATACCACGCCCATGAGGCTCGGCCATTTGACCTTGGCGTAAGCGTTGTTGAGGCAGGCGCACACCGAGAACGGGATGCTAAACAAAAGAGGAAACGCCATGATAGGCAGAAGGCGACCTGCCATCTCGAAATCCTCGCCCACCCACAAACGGATCAGCGGCCGGGCCAGCAGTATCAGCACCAGCGACAACGGCATCGTGACTATAGAGACGGCCTTCGAATACATGAAGAACAGGGCCTCGAGCCGCTCTCTGTCTTTGCGCGCCGCCAGGTCGGTGAATGTCGGCGTCAGCGACCAGGTCGCTTCGGAAAACATGCGGCGCATCATCATGGGGAACTTCATGCTCACCGAATAGATCGCGTTGTAGGCCGGTCCCCAAAAAAGGTTCACGATGATGTTGACGATACTGCCGGGCAGCGCCAGGCTCAGACGGCTCAGCGACGTGTGGAAGCTGAAAGAGAGTATCTCCCTGACCTTCTCTTTTTTAAAGCGCTTGGCGCTCAGCCGCAGGCCCGGCATCAGCCTCTTGTGCATAAAAAAGACAAAATAGTTTTCTATCGCCTGCATCAGCAGGTAGACCAGTCCATAAACAGGCAGCGAGACGTATCTTTGCGGCAAAAACGAGAACAGCGCGAAAAGGCAGAAGGCCCGGGCGATGAGGCCGAACGAATTACAGAGATTGATCAGGTCGAATCTCTGTTTGGCATACAACACCGACCAGTACACGGTGTTCGGCACCGTGATCACGAACCCGGTGGTGATCAGGAAAAACAGCACCTTGCTCTGAGTCTCAAACGCCGCGGGGACCCTAAAAAGATCCGGAAAGTAAAAGCTTACTAGAAACCCGGCCGTGAGCGTGATCGCCGCTGAAAAATAAAGGAGCACGCGCCCCGTCGACAGATACTCGACAAACTCGTCGGTCTTGTTCTGCGAGAGCGAATACGTCGCGTGTCTGGACAGCGCCATGCGCACGCTGATGGTGACGATCTCGACGACTGCGATCGTGGACTCGGCCAGCACCACAAGGCCATAGGCCTCCGTGCCGAGCTTGCGTATCAAAAATGGGATGATCAGAAACCCGAGCAGCATGCCGATAACACGCGCTACGTAGTTGCTGAAAATGTTTTTCAGTATCTGCGATTTCATGATCTTCGATTTCATGCGATCCTGTTTCATCCTCAGGATGACGCTAAATCCACTTTGACGTTGAAACTTTGAAGCAGTTCATGCAAGTGCCCCCTGTCCCGGGACGTCATCACCCATAGATAGCAGCCGCTGGAATAAGCGACGGTCAGCGCCACCACGGCCGCCAGCGATTCCAGAGAAAAAATATTTTTTTCGTAAAAACGCAGAGTACCCAGGCCCGCGCCCCAGACGACCGCGGCCCATACAAAAGCGCCGAAATACCCGCGCGCCCAAAACTCTCTCAGAGAAAAGCCCGCGATACGGCAGGCGTAGGTGGGCATATACACCAGCGAATACAAAAACGACAGGCCGCTGGTGGCTATCACCACACCCCTGAGCCCCAAATCCATCGTGCTGCCCATGACGTAACAAAGCAGCACCGAAACCACGCTATAAACCGAATTCACCACGCTGGGCAGCTTCACTTGGGCATAGGCATTGGGGAAATTCGCGCAGGCCGAAATCGGCAGCGCCACAAACAGCGGCACCAGGCTCACGCGCATCAGAAATACAGCCTCGGTGAATTGGGGACCCACCCATTTCAGCATGATTTGATCGGCGAACACCATCAGCACCAGGCACAGCGGCACAGTCACTACGGTCATGGCCTTGGTAAAAATAAGCAGCAGCTCTTTGAGCTTTTCTTTTTCGCCCTTGGCTACCAGGTCGGTGAACGCCGGCGTCAGCGCCCAGGCAGGCTCGCTGAACAGCCTGTCCATCACGTTGGCAAATTTGATGCCTATCGCGTAAAGCGCGTTGTAGGCCGGCCCCCACAGCAGGTTGATCATGATGCTCAAAGCATTGTCGTGAGCGACGATGCTGATATGGCTGATCAGCGTGTAAACACTGAACGTGAAAATGGCCTTCATCTTCGTGGCGTCGAAAGAGCGCATACGTATGGCCAGGCCGGGCAATACCTTCTTATAGCAGAGGTAGATGAACATGTTCTGCGCCCAGGTCACCAAAAGATAGATCACTCCGTAAGAGGCCAGAGACACGTGACGGTCCGGCAAAAGCGAGAACGCGATGAAGACGGCGCACGCCCGAAGGATCAGCGCCGCCGACGTGGAGAGGTTGATCAGGTCAAACCTCTGTTTGGCGTAAAGCCCCGACCAAAAAACAATGTTCGGTATGGTGATCACGAAAGCGATTATCATGGTTGAAAAAAGTATGCGGCTTTGGTCCAGCGTGTCAGCCGGCATATTCAGCACGCCGGGCAACACGTACGCGAAACCCAGCCCCGCGGCCAGCACCAGGCCCGACAGCCCGAACAACATGCGGCGCCCCGTGGAAAGATAGGAAACGAACTCGGCGGTCTTGCCCTCTGCCAGAGAAAACGTCGCATAACGCGACAGCGCCACGCGCACGCTGGTGCTGGCCACCTCGACCAATTGCATCAGCGACTCAAAAAGCACGATCAAGCCGAACAGCTCCACGCCCAGTTTCGCCACCAGGAAAGGGATGAGGAAAAACCCCAGCAGCATGCCCACGCCGTGGCCGGCGTAG